>Ga0310696_10000497_pt1 | contig 61495 bp, 92 predicted proteins | sample AusTroGonzalo_MG_4_FD_203885 | JGI IMG/M metagenome (GOLD analysis project Ga0310696, IMG submission 203885) | Bovine rumen microbial communities from tropical cattle in Woodstock, Queensland, Australia - Gonzalo_02 (v2) (version 2) | ecosystem: Host-associated > Mammals > Digestive system >...
CACGAGATAGAACGTTTTAAAGACGGGGTAAATGCCTTGGTTGATAAATTGTATAAGCCAAGGTTTAGCATCATAATACCAGCTTTTAACGCTGAAAATCATATCTCAAAAGCGCTTGAAAGTATAAAAATGCAAGTTTTTCGGGATTTCGAGTTGATAATCGTATGTGACAGCTGTACGGATAACACTGAAGCAATGGCGCGAGAATACACCGACAAAGTGTTTACAGTTGAAAATCACTGTGATGGACCTACCAGAAATAAGGGCATCGAAGAAGCTAAGGGTGATTATATCCTTTTTATGGATGATGATGACTGGTGGATGCATGAATATGTTTTAACTGAGCTGGATCGAAAGCTAAGAGAAGAAAATGAACCCGATATACTTTGCTTCAGTTTTATTTTCAAAGACTGGCTGTATGCAAGACCTAAAAAACCCGATGGCGGATATTGGATAGCGACCTGGAACAAAGCTTGGAAACGCACGTGCATTGGAGATTCAAGGTTTGCCAACGTACATTCTAAGAGCGATGTGCAATTCCATAAGCAGATGTTTTCAAAGCGATTGAGAGTAGTGGAATTTGATGCTTTGATGTATTATTACAACTGGTTGCGGAAAGGCAGTCAGACAGAGATGGACAGGAGAAAATAAAATGTGGCTAACAACAAAAGATGGAAGACATTTTAACACAGACTGGATGGACGATGATGAGAAGAAAAAATATGCCGATATTATACGAAATGAACAAGAAGCGGTAAGCCGTAATATTGAAAGAATAAAAGACCCTTCAAAGAAAAGTCCTTATCAGATATGGAGTGAAGGACACTTGAGTTCTAAAGATACTATCACAGAGCAGTACAAAGCTGGTAATATTTCAAAAGAAAAACATGATGCAGTAGTATCTAAAATGAATGCAGAGGCTCAAAAGATAGCTGAAAGTATGAGTGATAATTTTGGCAATTCAGATTTATATAAAACTGCTAATGGTTTTGTGTTAGATGATGGTTCAAAAAAGATATTTATGGACGATGATGGTCAAATAAGAAAAATGCCTGTTGGCGAAATGAATACTGCTCATACAAAATATCATATTAACGCCAAGGATAACAATGACAAAGACCGTCAGATATCACAAAATAAAACTGAAGCTGAAAATCTAAAAAATTTAGAGTTGAGTAAACCTGTTTTTGGTGGTGATTATAAAGCTACTCCTGAAATGGTGCAGATAGTTGGAGAAACTGCCAAAAAGATGCAAGAGGAATTTCCAATATTACGAAAATCTTTTAATATTGACATAAACAAAAATATGGATGCCAGTGGATTAGTATGGGATGATAAAGGTATTGAATTACGAGGTGCGACATTAAAGCATTATCTACATTGGAAACAACCAAAGGAAATTGAAGGTATAGTAGCTCATGAATTAACTCATGTTATACAGGAAAGATTGATTCGTCAGAATGGACTTCCTAAATACATATTCGATGGAGAATCAAAAAATTACATAGACAGTATATGGAATCGAGCGGTTGAGCGATATGTTAAAGATAATCCAAAATTTACGATTAAAGAAGTTAATAAAATAATGGCAAATACTTATGGAGATGGTGGTCATTCGAGAATGGGTGGAACTTCAATCGAAAAAATGGCGGTTGCCGTACAGCAGGTTTATCGAGGATATGGAAAAGTAGAAATAGGTAAATATGTGATTGAAGAACTTAAAAAGGAAATGAAATAATATGGCAAAATACATGATTCATACATACCCGAAAAGATTGTGGTATGTTGAAGAATATTTAATACCGTCAATGCTAAAACAGGGTATTGAAAAAAATGATATTACTGTATATAATGATATTAAGGGTGAAGGAAACCTCAGAGCCTGTATGAATGCATTTGCAAGTTGTCCTGATGATATTGGTGGAACTTGGCATTTGCAGGACGATGTTCTTATATGTAAGGATTTCAAACAGCGTACGGAATGGTACGATAACGGGCTTGTTTGTGGTTTTAGTAGTAAGTTATATGATGGGGATGAAAAAACGAAAATAGGGGCAGTTCCAAGAAGTAGAATGTGGTTTTCGTTCCCCTGCATCAGGATCCCGAATATGTGGGCGAGGTGGTGTGCTGAATGGGTATTGAAATACATCATTGGAAATCCCGTTTATCGTCAGTATTGGGAAAAGGGAGTCAATGATGATTGGGCATTCAGACAATACCTGAAGGAATTTCAAAGAGATTGCTGTGCCTTAAATATAATACCAAACTTGGTGGATCATGTGGATTATCTATTAGGTGGTGGTAGTGGCGGTAAACGTAAGCAGGAAGTTCGGGCTCAATATTGGGAAGATGATGATTTAGTGGAGGAACTGGAGGAGAAAATAAATGGGACAGGGAAATCCATATAAGAAAAATAATGGTAAATTTGGTAGCGCTTCTGACCATGATTATATAATCTATGAACCTAATAAAGAACGGGATATAGCTCGTAGTCAGTGGGAGGCTAAGGAATTAACTGGTAGAGATAACTTTGATGAACAATTTCGAAATGATCAGGCACGAGGCGATTATGAACCGAGGCAGAGGGATAATACTTCTGCAGAACCTTTGACAGATAAACAATTAAAATCTTTATATAAGAGGTTAAAAACCATTGAAGAAAGTTCCAAACCAAATACAAAATCCCTTAGGAAGTTACAAGATGAGGTGAAAGATTTAAGAGAAAGAACAAAAAGATCGGATTTAGATGACCTTTTATCCCGGATCAGTCATATGTGGAATGAATTGAGATAAATTTAAGGAGAGTGTAAAATGGCATTTTGGTCAACTATAATAGCAAAGTTAAAGGAGATATTGAAAAAGATGGTAGGAAGCAGAACAATCGAACAAACCCTTCATGTAACCCCGGTTATGTCATCTCAGATGGAAAATGCGATCCAGTTATGGGCTGATATGTACAAGAATCAGGCTCCTTGGTTAAAAGAACCTACCCCTCAGGATCCGGTTAGAATTGCATCACTTGGGCTTCCTGCAATGATAGCCAGCGAGAAGGCAAGGACAGCTTTATTGGAATTTGAAAGCGAGATAACCACTCCTACCAAGGAAGTTGAAATGCAGAATCCCAATTATACTGAACCGGAACCTGATGAATACGGGAATATCATACCTTCGATGGAACCTAAGATCATCAAAAAGGATAAACCTGTTTCCAATACAAAGAGGGCTGAATACCTTAATGATCAGTATAAGAAGCTAAAGAAACAGCTCAGGAAACAGTTGGAATATGGCATTGCTAAGGGTGGTTTGGTAATTAAGCCATACTTAGTAGCAAATAAGGTGGATGACAAGGATAATGACTGGCAGATCGAATTTGATTTCATTCAGGCAGATAGCTTCTTTCCCTTAGCATTTGATGCAAGTGGGCAGATAACGGAAGCGGCTTTCGTACAGACCCAAACGGAGAAAGAGGTTATATACCGGAGATTGGAATATCATAAGTGGAAGAATAATACGGTTACAATTATTAACAAGGCATTCAAATCCACAAATAATTCCAATCAGGGTGATATGACTGGTCTTGATTTAGGGCAGGAGGTACCATTAACAAGTGTATCCACTTGGAAGGATTTACAACCTACTACTACAATTAAGAATATGCAGAAACCCTTGTTTGCATATTTTAGAATGCCTGAAGCTAATACAGTTGATACTATATCTCCTCTTGGTGTTTCCGGGTATAGTAGGGCTGTGGATCTTATTAAGGATGCGGATTTCCAGTACAGCCGTCTTTTATGGGAATATCAGGCTGGTGAGATGGCAATCGATATTGATCGTGATGCAATGAGGTTCAAAGAAGATGGTCAGGGACACGGGCATTCGGTTATGAATCAGATGCAGGCAAGATTATTTAGACAGGTGGATCTTGGTGAATCTACTACATATCAGCCGTTTGCACCTACCTTGAGAGATGCTTCATTTAACGCAGGCTTAAATACAATCCTGATGAGGATCGAAGATGTGGTAGGTCTTGGAAGGGGTAGCATATCAGATGCCAGTATGGAAGCTAAAACGGCTACCGAGATCAAATCAATGAAACAGAGGGCTTTCCAAACAAATGCCGATATACAGAATTCTTTGGAAGATACCCTCAAAGATGTAATTTATATTATGAACGCATATTGTGATCTGTATGAAATTACCCCGGACGGTCAGTATGATGCTAACTTCGAGTGGGACGATTCAATTCTTGTTGATGTGGATACTGAATTAAATAAAAGATTGTCCCTTATGAATTCAGGATTAGCAAGTAAGGTCGAGGTTAGAATGTGGTACTTCGGAGAAACCAAGAGACAGGCGGAAGAGGCACTGCAGGCCATACAGAAAGAAAGTATGCAGGATATGGAAAATGATATGATAATGCAATCCAATAATGAAGATGGAAATAGCAATAATTCATTTGGAAAGCCACGTCAGAATGAAAAAGCGAAGGAGGAATAATATTATGACATTAACCGAATTTTTACAGCCTTTACAGACTACCAATGCCACTTTAATCCTGAAGGATTTTACTTCAGGGAATGAAATTGTATCTATGAAGGCGGCTGGTTATACCAATCTCGATGATACCCTCGAGGCAAGTGAGGTAAAGGCTTGGCAGGTAGCAGTACCACCCACTACTCTTACGGTATCGGTAAGCGTTACAACCGGGGTCTCAAATGAGGAGAGCTAAATGTTATCAGATGATGCATTAAATAAACTGATCCAACCTATCATTGATCGTCAGCAAAACATCAATACATATGTAGTTAAAAAGATTGCTGAACGAATAAAGGAAATTGGCGAAGTATTACCTTCGGATGTTCAAAAGCTGATATCCCTGCGAAACGCTGGAGCAGATGCCCAAAAACTTATTCAGGAAATTGCTAAGTTAACCCAAATGCAGGTCATAGCAATTCAAGAGTTGGTGAAGAAGGTAGCTGAAGATGCTTATATTAGTGCTAAACCTTTTTATGATGCTACTAAAACTCCTTATATTTCATATGATAAGAATACTTTGTTAAAGCGTAGGGTGAAAGCGATGGCGACATTGACTTCCAACACTTATAAAAATCTTTCCAAGGCGCAAGCATTTATGTTGCGGGATCCTAAAAATCCCAAGAAACTTATACCTACTCCTATTGCTAAAGCATACCAATCAATCGTGGATGAAGCAGTGCAAGCGGCATCTGGAGGAACTATTGATTATAATACTGTTATGAAGGATAGTATTCAACAGTTAGCTAATAGTGGTATTAGAAGGGTGGAATACAATCCTGAGTCCGGAAAGGTTTTTACCCAACGTCTTGATACTGCCGTTAGACGTAATCTTATGGATGGTATACGGGCAGTAAATCAGGAGATGCAAAATATAGTTGGTGAAGAGTTTGGTGCAAGTGGAGTGGAAATATCCGTACATATGAATCCCGCTCCGGATCATGCCGAGATGCAAGGGCATCAATTTACTAATAAGGAATTTGATAAGATGCAGAATGGTGAAGATTTCCGGGATGTACAGGGTCGAACTTATAAAGGATTTGAGAGAGCGGTTGGAACATTAAATTGTCGACATTTTGCAATTTCAATTATGATAGGTTACGCTAAGCAAAATTATAGTGATGAAGAACTTGCTGGAATTCTAAAAAAGAATGAAGAAGGATATACTCTTCCAAATGGAAAGCATTTGACCATGTATGAATGTACTCAAAAACAAAGACAATTGGAAACTCAAATACGGTATGCTAAGGATGGGCAGATAGCCGCAAGAGCCGCAGGCAATGAGGATCTTGCTAAGCAATATCAAAAGAAGGTGGATAGATTAACTTCTGACTATAGGGAATTTTCCAAGGCTTGTGGACTTAGTGAGAAGAAAACCAAGATGCAAGTTAAAGGATATCGAAAAATTTCATTAAAATAGAAAAAATTTGGAAAATACCCCTTGAATTTTTTATAACTATACGGTATACTATATGACAGGAACATAGAATATGTTTCTTTAGGAGGTTGCTTATGTTGGAGAATATATTACCATCATTAATTACCGGGGTACTTGCCTTAGTTGGAATTATATTTACCAATATAATGTCTAATAAACAGATTGAACATAAGCTGGAGATAAATCAGGCCACGATGAATGTTAAGTTGGATAATATCGCCGCAGAAGTTCAAAGACATAGTGAGGGCATCCAACAGGTTCCGGTATTAGTGGAGCAGATGAAAAACCTCGAAAGACGAATTGAAAATGTCGAAAATCAGTTATCAAAAGGGTAAGACACCTATTGATATAAAAAGCCCAGTGTAAAGGCATATAAAGAACACACATTCAGTGGATACTGTAATCCACATTTAAACAAAACAGATATAAAGAATGGAGGATGTATATGAACATCAAAGAACTTTTTGACAAAGCCGAAAATGGCGTACTTACTTACGAGCAGTTTGCAGAACTTGCAAAGAATGGGAATGCTAAGTTTGTGGATTTATCCGAGGGAGGATATGTATCCAAAAACAAATTTGATGCAGAGCTCGAAGCAAAGGTCAAGGAGATTGATACCTTGAATGGTACGATCTCAACTCGCGATACGGATTTAGAATCCCTTAAAAAACGCCTCGAAGAAGCAGGGGCGGATGCAACCAAGTTAAATGATTTAACCTCACAGTTTCAGGCTTTACAGGCGAAGTACAATACCGAGGCTGAAAACTACAAGAAACAGTTGGCAGATCAGGCTTATGAATTTGCAGTCCGGGAATTTGCCGGTACTAAAAACTTCTCAAGCAACGCGGCTAAGAGGGATTTCATCCAGTCAATGATCGCGAAGCAGTTGAAGATGGAGAACAACTCCATTCTTGGAGCGGAAGATTTCGTAAAAATGTATACTGAAAACAATGAAGATGCCTTCATTAGTGATGAGTATTACGGGGATGAAGATTATGATTACGAAGATCCCGCAGACAATAAACCACAGTTCGTAGGTCCAACTGGTGGTGCAGATGATTTCAATGCACCTGATCCTACAGGCGGCTTTTTGAATGCAATGCATTTTACACCAATCCGACCTATGGAGTAATTATTTTTTAATAGGAGGAAGAAGATTATGCCTTATGTAGCACCTGCTAACAATGGAACAACCGGACAGGGTTCCATAAACTATGCAACCGAATACTCAAGAGCATTGTCACAGATGTGGCCTTATGTTCTCAACTTCGGAAAACTTTACAGCACCCCCAACAACAACAGATATCGTTGGGTAAATGCAAAGACTATTGAGATTCCCAGCATCAAGACCTCAGGTCGTGTGGATGCCGATAGGGATACTGTAGCATTTGCACAGAGAAACTATGATAACGCTTGGGAGAGCAAGACCCTTGAGCATCAGAGAAAGTGGTCAACTCTTGTTCATCCTATGGATATCGATCAGACCAATATGGTGGCTACAATCGCCAACATTACACAGGTATTCAATCAGGAGCAGAAGTTCCCGGAGATGGATGCTTACCTCATTTCAAAGCTTTTTGCTGATTGGCTTGAGACAAAGAATCCCCGTACTCTTGAAGATCATACACCGGATACTACGGTTCTTACACTTCAGAATGTCCTCAATGTATTTGATGACTTAATGCTGAAGATGGACAATGCGATGGTTCCTGCAAATGGCCGTATCCTGTATGTAACCCACGAGGTTAAGAAACTCATCGGCAATGCTGATAAGATTTCACGTTCACTTGATGTTACATCAGGACCTAACGCAATCGACCGCAGAGTGAATAGGCTTGATGAGGTTGAAATCATCGGTGTTCCTGCGACACTTATGAAGACAGCTTACAGCTTCACACAGGGCTGGGCTCCTGCTCTTGGTGCTAAGCAGATAAATATGTTCCTTGTTCATCCGCTTGCAGTTATCACCCCTGTATCGTACAACTTCTCAAGGCTTGATTCTCCTTCAGCTATGTCCGAAGGTAAGTATGTTTACTACGAGGAGAGCTTCGAGGATGCATTCATCCTGAACAAGAAGAGCGATGCGATCCAGTTCAATATCACCGATAGTGGTACAACGGGTACTACAGAGACCACGGCGACTACGGAAACCACAGAAACTACAGAATGATAATCTGTAGTAGGAGGCGTTTATGGCAGAAAAAACCATAACGGTAAGGCGTAAAAATGTTTTTCTCGATATAGCTCCTGAGCAGGTAGAAAAGTATAAAGCTAAGGGATATGATATAGTAGATAAGTTTGGAAATATTCTTGAAAAGAGTGATCCAAATGATCCTAAAGCTTTAAAGCAGGCTTATGATGAGCAGATAATCGAGATAAAGAAACTGAAAGCCAAGATCCGGGAATTAGAGGCTGAACTCAAAACCACTTTACAGGCACTTCCTTCAGCAAAACCTGAAGAGGAAGAAGTGGTTGGTAAGGTCAAGCCAAAGACTTCCGGGAGAAAACCTAAGAAATGATTGAAAGGTGGTGGGTCTAATGTATCTTACTTATGCTGAATATACTGCAATGGGTGGAACCTTGGATGAAACCACCTTTAATGATTTGGAATTTGAAGCTCGTTCTTTGGTGGATTGGTACACCTTTAATAGGCTTCAGGCTGAAACTACTCTTCCTGAAGCCTTGAGAAGGTGTATGTATAAACTGATTCAGTATATTATAACTCAACAGCAGGTTAATGGAATCGGGGATGGATCAGGTGATAATGTATCAGGAGGAGCAGGAATTGCAAGTCAATCAAATGATGGGGTTTCCACAAGTTATAACATACTTAGTGCAAGGGATGTAGTGGAAACCAGCAAAACCCAAATGGCTCAGATTATCAATCAATATCTTTCCGGGGTTATGAATAGCCTTGGACAGAAAGTCCTTTACAGAGGGGTGTATCCGAATGAATAAATATCCTGAATGGTGGGATGCCAAAGTAACTGTATATAATCAATATACCGATAAACAAACTCAATATGTTACTTGGTATAGAACGGTTATCGAAGGCTGTTTTTGGCAACATACCAAAGATAAAGTTGTTCTTGGAGATACAACCCTTGAAACTGATAGGATAATTTGCAGGATTCGGAAAGATCCTAAATTTCTTGAAAAGTATGCTTGGGTTAATCTTGCGGCTGATCAAAGAACTGAATACTTTACCCTTGGACAAGGTGATATTATAGTCAAAGGGGAGGTTTTAGATGAAATCGATGAGTATACATCCGGGCATAGATCATCAGATTTGCTTGAGAAATACAAAGAGCTTCAGGGTTGCTTTGAAATACAATTTGCATCGATAAATACTGGAAAAGGAAGAGGAATGGAACATTATAGAGCGCAAGGAGCATGATGTTTATGGCAGATGATTTTACATCAGTAATAACTAACCTATTAGTGGATTTACCAAATGATGATCCCACTATGTTAGAAATTCACAACTTGCTGGCTAAAAAGTGTGATCCATATGTACCTTTCTTGGAAGGTCCACTTTCACAATCAGGATTAGCTCAGGTTACTCCTGATTATGTACAATATGGTAACGGGGCTGTTCCATATGCCCATTATCAATATGTAGGAGAAAACTTTAACCATACCCTTGATTATCACCCAAGAGCTACAGCCTTTTGGGATAAGGTAATGATACAAGAAAAAGGTGAAGAGTTTTGTAAAGAGATTGAGGATATACTTACAAGGAGGATGAACGAAAAATAATGATAATGGCAGTTAATAAGGAGCAGGCTGTTATTGATTTTATATGTAACTGTCCGGAAATCCAAGCGCACCCTCTATTCTTCAATTTCATAAATGCAAAACCTGATAATAAACAGATTATTACTTCCGGAAATGATAGGAATATACAAAAACCTTACATCGATGGAAGTGTTCTAAAGCGGTATACTTTTACCATTATAGATTTTAGATCAGTTACTTATCAGGCCATTGTAAAAAGTTCCGAAGCATTAACCCCACCTGTTAATGAAAATGTGGAAGAATATGTAGATATTCAAAACATTATTGATTGGGTGGATGAACAGGAAGATGCCCGGAATTATCCAGATTTTGGTAATAATTGTCAGATAGAGGAAATGAAGGTTTTGACTGATAATCCGGTTCTCAATGGAACTGATACACAGGTAAAACCGGCGCTGGCAAAGTATAGTTTTTCAATTCAGATTGACTATATAGATAACAGTAAAGTAATTTATTAAGGAGGTAAATAAAAATGAGTTTTGATTTGACTAGCGGTCAGAGAGCGGATAGAAAACTTCTCATCACCGTAGCTGAATGGAACGATGGTACTGGTGGATCGCCCAAGAGACAGATATTAGGTCACCGTATTGAGAGTTCACAGATTGATTACAATCATGATATCTCTACGATAACCGATATTCTTGGGGAGAATTATACCGATGTTAACAAGTCTCAGCCTCAGCAGAACTTCGAACCCTTTACTATTGCAGGCGGCAATGATCTTGCCGAATTCCTCAATGAAAAGAGAAGAAGAAATGCCCTGTCAGAGCTTAATGCTTTCACGGTATATGTCATTACAGCTTTCAAGAAGCAGGATGGGGAGTATCAGGCTGAAAAGCATACCGATTGTACCATTGTTTACAACAGCATCGGTGGTGATACAAAGACTGATATGCCTATTACAGTATACTTCAGTAATAAGATCACAACTGGAACAGTTGATAAGCTGTCGACTGATTTCAATTTCACCCCGGATTCATCGGGTACCACTACTACTGAATAAGTGAGTGGTAATTAGGCTCCGTACTTTAACACAACTAAATAAGCATATATCACAGGAGGAACGAACTTATGAGCAAGGATATTTTGAATCTTGATTTATCTGCAACTAAAGGCACTACTATTCAGGTTAATGGAGACCCGAATACAAAAATTGTATTGAATCTTTCAGATTTTGGTATTTATAACCGTCTTAAAGATGGATTAACTCAACTTTATGACGTGTTTGCAGGACTGAAAGATAAAATGGGAGAAACCGCTGAAACAGAAGCTCCTGAGAATCCGGAGGATGGCTCAGAGGAAGATGCAGTATCTTTCATTGAACTTATGAAGGAGGCGGATAGCAAGATGAGAAATATCATTGATTATATCTTCAGTTCTCCGGTATCTGAGGTATGCGCCCCGGATGGTTATATGTTTGATGTATTTGAGGGTCAATTAAGATTTGAATATATCATCAATGCAATCACAAAACTTTATGAGAATAATATCAATAAAGAGTTTTACAATCTTAAATCCCGAATCGATAATAAACTTCCACAGTATGCGAAGAAAAAGGGATAATCAACATGCTTGAGTATGAGTTACCAACTTCTGTGATACTCAATGATACAGCCCATCCCATACGGAAGGACGGAGACTTTCGTATGGTGCTGGACTGCTTTAGATTATTACAGGATGAAGAACTTGAAGACAATGAGAGGATATTGGCTTGTTTAACGGTATTCTATGACGAGCTTGACGGTATTGAAACCGTTTATCAGCTTGGCGATTTAGAAGAAGCAGTCAAGCAAATGTTCTCTTTTTTTAATTGTAATCAAGAAAATGTTGGAATTAAAGCGGAAGGTAAAGTTATTGATTGGGATAAAGATGCATTGATGATAATATCAGCAATAAACAAAGTTGCTGGAAAAGAAATAAGAGCAGAAAAATATCTACATTGGTGGACATTTATGGGTTATTATATGGCAATAGGTGAAAGTGCCTTAGCCAATGTAGTTAATATAAGGCGTAAGATAATCAGAGGAAAGAAGCTTGAAAAGTATGAACAGGAATATGTAAATGAGAATCCTGAGTTATTCCGTAGATCGGAGAATTATACAAAGGAAGAAAGAGAGCTTTTAGATGATATCTTAGCGAATTGGGATACTGGAGGTCAGTAATGCCGGACGGAATTGTTAGAATAAAAGTTGGTTTAAATACAGATACGGCAGTCAAGGATGCTGAAAAGTTAGGAAAAGAAGTTCAGGATACTTTAAACAAAGTAAGTGCCGGAGAATTGGATTCTAAAACACTTACCTTTATTAAAAATCTGACTACTGCTTCTAATAGGGCTCAAAAATTAGCCCGTGATTTAGAGGCATTCGGACGTAAGAAGATACCCACAGAAGAGTATGCAGAACTTTCCAAAAGATTAAAAAAATCTCAGTCAGAATTTGATAAAATGCTTATGAAGCAGGATGAGATGATTGAAAAAGGTCAGACATCCGGGAAAGCGTGGGAAGAGATTGATCATAATTTGGAACGTCTTGGTACTTTAATAAGAGAAGACGAGGCTGAGTTAAAAAATCTTGTAAATACCGGAAAAGCATTTACTCTTGGAAGTCAAACTACCAAGTATAAGGATATGCAGGCTAATTTGAACACTGCAAATCAGGCTACCAATATCTTACTTCAGAAATATCAGGAAATAACTGAAGCAGAAAGATTAGCTGCACAGGAAGCCGAGGAAATGTCTAAATCGCAGGAAGATGTTTCCACAGGTAATGAAGAAACTGCAGAATCAGTTGATAAGGCTTCCAGATCGATGAAGAGATATGGTAGATCTTTAGGTGATGTTGGAAGAACTATATTACATACCATTAGAACAGCCTTAAATAAACTTGTAAGTGCTTTTCGTCAGTTATCCCATCATCTTAGTTTGAGTAATCGTCATCAAAGAGGACTTACCTCCGGGATGAAACATTCTTTACGTACCGTATTAACTTATACTTTAGGAGTTAGTAGTCTTTTAGCTTTAATTAGAAAAGGCCGTGGATATGTTAGTGAAGCCTTTAAAGTAATGGCTCAGGAAATTCCGGAAGTTAATAAAGATATCTCAATGCTTGGGACTTCTTTTAAAGAATTAAAAGCGACTTTTGGAACAATGCTTCAGCCATTATTACATTCACTTGCTCCCATACTCAATGACTTAATACAGAAAGTCATTGCATTGATGAATAACATAGCCAAATTTTTTGCTACATTGACCGGACAAAATTATGTATATCAGGCCACAGTTGCAAATTATGATTATGCAAAGAGTGTCGAAGAGGCTCAGAAAGCCAATGAAGGAGCATTAGCATCCTTTGATAAGCTTAATGTTATCCAAAAAGATAACACTAAGAACACTATGACGCTCACTAAAGATACAGTTAAGTATAAAAAAGTTAAGATAGAACCTGATGAAAATAATTGGTGGGTGGCTTTTGGAAAGCTTCTAAGGGAAGGATGGAAAAATATAAACCTTACAGAAGCAGGTGAATGGTTTGCTGAAGGAATTGCAGGGTTACTTGATGCTATTCCGTGGGACAGGATACAAGAAAAAGGCAAGAATGGTGGTAAGTTAGCCGCAACATTCATAAATGGTATAACAAACCCTGATGATTTAAAGGGAAAATCTCATTTAGCGGTAGCGATAGGTGGATTCTTTGCTAATCTGATACAGTTAGGGGTTAATTCATTATCATCATTCGTTCACACCGTTGATTGGAGCAATCTTGGAAAATTCATAGCTGATTCTATAGATACCTTAAAGACCCAGTTACGTGAAACGGATACTTGGAAAACAGCTGGGGAGGCATTTGGCAGGTTGTTCCAAGGTCTTGTAGAATTTGGATTGGAACTGATAGTTAAGGGAAATATATTTAGCGGACTTGGAACTGACTTGTTCACGATGTTTAGTACCGCTCTTGAAAAAGGACTTGAAGTGAATCCTGAAACGGGTAATACTTATCTTAAAGATTTTGGTATAATGATTACTAATGCACTTACTAAATTTTTAGATGAGGTTATTGATTTCCTTGATAAGGTTGATAAGGATGGAAAACTTTATGATGCAATAAATCAGTTGTTCCTTGGAATAGACCTGATTGAGATTGCTAAGAGAATGGTTAAGGTTTTCCTCAAAGGATTTAAGATAGGCTTAAAGGCATTAGTTGAAGGAGCGGCGGGTGCACTTGGAATATCCGTAGATGCAGATACGGCTGAGTTCTTTGCAGAAGCAATAGGTATTGGTATCCTTGGGTCAAAGATAGCCGGACTTGTTCGGAACATCACTGGTAGCGGTGGATTGTTAAGCGCATTTACCAAGAAAGATAGGTCGCTTGAAACACAGAGGCGTAAGGTAGAATCAGAATCAGCCGCAGTTAGTATCTTATCTGGTATATTAGGGTTACTCGGTTTGACTGCAGGACATACTTCAGATGAGATTGATGATTTAACTCAGAAGGTATATGCAATGGGAGTGGTTGCAGAAGAAGACGCTGACCCTGCTTTAGTTGCTATACGAGATAGAATTTATGGTGTTGGCGAAGCTGGGCAAGCGGTATGTAAACAAATGGAAGAGGATACAAAAACTACAGTTGATAATGTATCTCTTACATTTGGTCAAGCAGTTATCAAGCTTAATGAAGTTGATACCTCTGCATATAATTCAGTTATTTCAATATCAAAGCAGGTTATTAATACTTTGGAACAGATGTGGGCAGGTGCTCAATTAATCGCCCATGTACAGTATAAGACTCCTGAAGGTACTATTGATTATGGACATACTCCTACTTCAAGTGAGCAGGCTTTGATTGGACAAAAAGGCAATGCAACCGCATTAAGTACTGTTGGCGTAGGGGCTGGTCTTACTAGTATGGTTAAGGCAGATTCTTTAGCAGAGACCCTTAGAAGTATTGTATCTGCGGATAAATTCTCTACTGTTAGTGGAGCACCATATAGTCAACTAATAGCTAATTCAATTAGTGCTACTAGTCAAAACAATGATGCTATATTAAAAGCAAATGCTCAAGATTTATGGAATCAGATAAATGTCGTATCTGATGAGAAGATACAGGAAGCATTAATGGGAGTGTTCTTGGATGCCGGTAAATCTATGGGATATAATAAGTTAGAAGAGATACTTGCTAGTCCGGGAGCATATGCAGGTACTTGGGGACTTATCTTGGCAAATAGTGATGGATGGGAATCCATAGTAAAAGCGGCTGTTCATGGAGATTTAAACGGACTAAAAATGCCATTTTCTCAGCATGACGTTGATGCGGAAGATTTCTTTAGGGCATTCAAAAAGACATCGAGTTGGTTAAATCTTTTAATGGGAGGAAGTTTTTCATCTCTATCTCTTCCTGTTATAAGTGGAGCATTTGCAAAAGGAGTAGTAATTCCACCTAATAAACCATTCCTTGGAATACTTGGTGATCAGACAAATGGAACAAATGTTGAAACCCCGTTATCAACAATCAAGCAGGCGGTCGCTGAAGTACTTTCAAACATACAGATAAAGAATACTTTTGATGTTAAGGGAGATCCAAATGCAATATTTAAAGTAGTTGTTGATGAATCAAAAATTTATTATGATCAGCACGGATATAGCGCATTTTAATTTGAACCTTGATAGTCGACTAAAGGAGAGTTATAATGTTTAGTGGATACTTAGTAAAAGTTAAAGGGATTGCCGGTACGTCGGCAAGTTCTGATTATACAATACCTATGAGTGGTGTAATGGTATATGGAAGCTACAAAGCAACATACTCCACCCTTGATGGTGACAGTAAGAGAAATGGAACTGGCAGGTTAAAGAGAAAGACTTTTAAGCATAGGGTTGCACACTGTACTTTTTCATTTTTGCCTATGACAAACACCGCTTTATGGGATGTATGGAGCCAGATAAAGGCACGTTATGTAAAGAAGCGGCAGAAGAAAGTTAAAGCTTCCATATGGGTTCCGGAATTAAATGATTATATTGAGGATTATTTCTATGTTCCGGATACAGAGTTTACTATTCAAAAGATAGAGAATGGTGTAATAAAATATACACAAACAGATGTTGAATTTATTGGTTATTAAGGAGGTGGTTTGATTGGTTAATTATGATAATCCTGATATATTCTATGACCACGAAACTACCCACTTAATAATCGTAAATTCAAGTGCTACCGTGACTGGAAGAAGTAATACCACACCCTTGATAACAAACGATAATTACTGTATTACTGGAGATGATATAACAGAAGATGAGTTTGAATTAAGAGAGACATTATGTTCAAGAGACAATCTTAAGTTTGGCGTGTTAGAATCTGCTTGTTTTATGGTGGATATCTTTGATAGTGACACTATCCCGTATCTTAAAGATGAGGAAATTGATGTTTATATATACTTTGATGATGATAGTTCCACGTTATTTAAAGTAGGAAGATATATAGTTAATTCAGATGCTTTTTCAGATGATAGATTAGTACGCTCCATAACAGCATATGATATGATAAAGTATCTTCGTGATTATGATATTACAGAGTGGTATGATGCTGTTTATGAAGGGGCTACTACTAGGACTATAAAGTATTTAAGGGACAGCTTATTTACTTGGCTTAACACGGATATAGAGGATTATAACATAACACAAGAAGAAACCAACCTTGTTAATGATGATTGGCTTGTTGAAAAGAGTATAAACAGTGATAAGATTACTTTTGGTTTTTGGATGGAACGCATTGCAGAGGCAAATGGGGTATTTCCTCATATAAACAGGCAAGGCGTGTTTTGTTATGTAGGAATGCAATGGTATGACAAGCCAGCAGTCAAGACATTTGATGATGAACTTACAATACCACCTGTAAAATTTGGTGGTTCTGACAAGGACATTACCGTTTGGGGAATTGCTTATGTTTATGTATATGATGGGAATAATAAGTTTCTTGGCAAGGCAGGTTCTACTAATAAAAAGCATCCTAGCAATTATTATATAGTTGATAGTTTTGTTTTTACCAACAACCGTAAGCAAACGGGATGGAAAACAAGCCTTGAAACAGCCCTTGGCAAGCTAAGAAATGCAATAACCCATTTACGGTATAAGCCATTTGAAGGTGGATTTTATGGCAATCTGTGTTATGAAGTTGGTGATAGGATAGATGTTGAAATTACTGATTACGATGAGGAAGATGATGATATTGATGATGATATTCCCATTGTAAAAAGTTTTTATACATATATCCTTGAAAGGACTTTCGTTGGACTCAATGATTTTGAGGATACATACTCTGCAAGGGGTGATAAAAAACAGCCAAGGTATAAAGTTACTAATGACCGTTGGCATACAGGCGATAGTGCATCTGGTACTGACGGTGAAGGCACCGGTGGCGTAGCCAATGTTGATGATGATTGGAAAACGAAATTTGTAAAAGTTATAAGAAACATTGGAATCAGACTTCTTGATGAACCTACTGGAGTATCAGTTGAATATGACGGGGATAATCAGAGAGTAGAGATTAAATGGACAGACCCTAATAACTTATCTGATGCAAAGCCTGTTCCTGTTGAATGGGCAGGGACAGTTATCGTAAGAAGAGAAGATGAAATACCGTGGCATAAATGGGATGAAACTGATATAATAGTTGACAGCACAACCCGTGATGAATATGCAAGTGTACCTTACGTTGATACAAATATAGGATATGACAATAAATATTATTATGGCATATTCCCTTATGATACAGAAGGACATTACAGGTTTACAAAAGTCATAAGTGTAAATACCTATAAATCAATAACTTCACCTACGCTTAATCCATTAGAGGTAGATGCCACAAGAGTTACAGCGACATTTATCATTCCTGAGAATAATTGGTCTTATGTCAAGTTGGTATATAAGAAAGGGAGTATACCGAGTTCTGTGGATGATGGAGTAGCCTTTGATATATTGGGTACAACGTCTAAGGTTATAAGTAACCTTGAGTCTGGTAATAAATATTATTTCTGTATATTTGCTGAAGATGCTGATACTGACAGAACTGTATCAAGTGAAGTACAGGATGCAATAATCGGATATGTAAGTAGTTACGCATTTACAGAAACAATCACAATCTCAAATATTGACACAAGTGGTATTACAGAAGAAACAATCACGAAATAAGGGGTGAGTGTATGTTGGGATTTTTAGCAGGATTTATAATTGGTTTGATTATAGGTGCGTTATTACATCACATAGTAAGCGATGATACGGATTGGAGGTGAGTAAATGGCATTTAGGTTTGTGGATGAATTAAAAATAGCGGGTAGAACGATAACGTATACTACCGATAGTGCTTTCAATGAGTGCAAAGATTATATATTAAGCAATCCATATTCTAATTGGAATAGGTCTACATTTATTGATTGGAACATAATCCAATATGCAAATGCACCTATTGGATACCTGTATCAAAATCGACAGATAACCAGTGAAGACCCCATGACAATATTACCTGTTGCTGTCGGTACAGGCGAGTTTACAGAATTCGGAAAAATCGGTAACGATTTTAAATGTACCTTTACTTTCTCAGATTCAAGTACAATAGGTGTTAGTGGTGGTGGTCAGCCTACTTCAAATAATGCACAATCTTTTGCTGTATTATTCTTTGTTGATGAAGAAGCAGAAGAATTAGTTATCGGGCGTTTATGGCGTTCTAATTATGCTGCTTTCAGTAATTTCACATTTAATTCAGAAAAAGCGAAAAAAGCATATCAAGAATTTTGGTTAGGTATTAAACCGACACAATATACTTGGCATTCCGTACCTTCAATCGGTTCACATTCTTTATCAGTTATAAATGACGATTATATCAATGACGGAGAAGAAGTCACAGATGCACCTTCAACCAACTTTGATTTACTTGAAGAGAACACCAAACTGTCAGCATTGGCAGAAGGACATTCGAGTGAGTTTCCTGTGATTGAAAGTAGCGCAGGAAAGATGACCATAAAAGATAATGGCAACGGTACTTGCGATTTGAGATTTTATCTTGTTGATAAACCATTCTTGAAGATAGCGGGAGCAAGTAAAAACGCATATCTGTCAATCTTGCATGATACGGAAAATCAAGTTGCAAAGCCGAGTATTATTTATGAGAGAGTAGATTTTACTGCGGATTCTGAATATCTTGTTGATACGAAAGATGCGGAAATAACTAGGTATGCAGAAGAAAATAATCGAATATTTTATAAGACAAATGGTGGCAAGGCTTTATGTGTTTGTAATTATCCCGATTATTATGGATATTCTGGTCCGATTCTTATATCCACAAAAGAAGAAGCAGTATCTGATTATATCTATTTTAATGGTAGTAAACTTGTAAATTCATTTGATACTTATTCAGTTGTTGTTGATGGAGTTTTGTGGTATATATGTGGATTTGACCTTTGGTGTGCAGGAACAAATATTAGAAATTTGGATTCTACACCCGAAATCGATATTAGTTTTTGTACAGATTGGGCAAATCCTACTAATGCAGAACTTGAAAGACTTGTAAGTACAGTTTTGGAAGATGCGCATGTTCAAGTAAGTTACGGTTCACCATATTCATATAACGAAGAAGCCCCATCGGCTGATACTATGGCTAATCTGTATACATTTCTTACAGGAAATTCTCAACGTTTAGTAAAAGATAGTGGTAGATGGGAAAGTGATGTTAGTGCTGAAAAGTTACAAAAGATATATCTTATTGATAGTGAAAACGGTATTATAGACTCTATTGTTGATGGTAGCCTTATACAAACGTATAACAATTCTATTAAGTATAACAACGATGGTGTTTTAATTGCTAACAATATACATGAGAATAATTCATACTTTAATGTGCCTTTAAAACGTGGTTCAGCAACAACACTTGGCGTTGAAATAGAAATTGAAAATAGTAGTTATCAATATAAGATTTTCTGTATAGCCTTTTGGGATAGCGATAAACTACCACGATTAAATGGCTATGACAGTACGGCATGGCCGGGTGTTGTCAAAAGCATTGTAATCATGGCGCATTGGGGCAATCCTAAAAATATTATCAATCATACTCCGTGGCAAGAACTTCCAAAAACAACGTTGGAGTTCGACATAAGCAATATTGACCCTAATAAGACATTCTATTTTGGCTTTTATACAAATGAGCCATATAAAGGGAAAATTACAAAACTATATACGCTTGGTGGGAAATTTGAAGTAGTTGAATAGGAGGTTATTTATGGCATCAATGTATGAACCTAAAGGTGGAGGACATCATTATAGCACTACCGAACAAGTTATTGGTACTTGGATTGACGGAAAACCAGTTTATGAGAAAACAATATATTGCACAATAGCATCTGGCAGTGAAACAAACACACCACACGGTATATCAGATATATCTCAAATTATTAGCATTGATGCTGTAACTATAAAGGCTTCAAATACTAATGAAGATTTTAGACCTATACCGTTTACATATGCAACAAGTAGTACAGATAGTAAATGGTATGCTGGCGTAACAATAACAAAAAACAACGTTTACATCGAAGCAGGACAAAGTTTTGGAAATAGACATACTGCTTGCTACGTTGTATTAAAATACACCAAAACCACAGATACTTAAAGGAGGCATATCATGGTAACAAATCAGTTTATTCATTATCTTGGAAATCACGATTTTAAAACAATGAGTAATTCGTCGGCTTCACCTGCAAGCGCAAATCTTTCGTCAGTGCTTTATGGTACGGACTATGAGTATAAGTCAACCTCCAAAAAGTGGCTTGAGGTGGGGTTCGGGGATACTGAAGAAGATGCTGACGATTATAGACTCGAACTTCCTAATAGTATCATTCAGTTAACAGGAAATCTCACTTGCGTATCACAGGCAAGCGAAACAAAAGAGAGCGAAGATATATTTGCTTGTTCGGCAGTATTCAAGAATGAGACAGCCAATGACTTGACTGTGAAAGAGATAGGCTTATGTTCTGGAAATATGCAATCGTCACTATCATCGTATCTTGACTGCGCAACACTTTTCAGAAGTGTACTGGCAGAGCCTATCACAATAGAAGCAGGTGAGAGTTATACATTTGCACTACATGTAAGATTAAATCCACAATCATAAGGAGGTGATGTTATGCTCAAGAAATTAGCAAAACTGATTGATGTAAAATCAATCGTAACACTGGTTCTAACAGGAGTTTTCAGTTACCTGTCAATTACAGGAGTTATAGGTGCTGAACAGTTTCTTTCCATATTTACTGTGATTATATCATTCTATTTTGGTACGCAGTATGGAAAGCGTGAGAAGGAGGTGGAAGAACATGGCAACAACAGTGACTCTGAAAAGCTGGATTGATTATTTGATGGGTAGAGTGGGAATTGACCTTTATGTTTGGGGGGCTAATGGTGAAACTCTCATCATTCTGCTGCCTAAAATATACGACATGGAAAAGGTCAAGTCTGATGTAGCCAGGGTTTTGAAGCTATTAGACAAACGACTACTCCAAAAGATTGATGTTTATATCATCAGGTGCTGCGATTGTAGTGGTTTAAGCATAAGATTCTTGTTAGAGCACAAGATTATCAAGTCTGACATGACCGCAAATGGCTTATATGAGTATATTGTGGGAAACAAAGAAAAGGGAATAAAGGCTCACGGCAAGAAAATTGCCCTGAAGGATGTTCAGGCTGGTGACTATTTGTTTATGGGATCTGATACTAACAAGTGGCATGTAGGTTATGCAGTTTCTAAAACCGCAGCAGTAGAAAGTAAAAACCATGACGAAGGTGTGGTACAAACATCGATATCTGAAAGAGGCTGGAAATATGCTGCTCGTCCGGATTGGTATAGCGACCAGCCAACTCCACCTGAGCCTGAAAAACCAGTTCTCAAAAGGGAATTATATTTTGCTAAGGATGAAAATGGTAAAATAATAATTCGTGGAGAAGATGTCAAGCAGGCCCAGATATTATTAACAGACAAAGGATATAATCCTGGTGAAGTCGATGGTATCTTTGGTAATAATACAATGATAGCAACAAAGAATTTTCAGCATGATAATAAACTTACAGAAGATGGTGTTATTGGAAAAGTAACAGCCACCATGTTAGGATTTAAGTGGGAAGGATAATATGAAACAGTTAAAGATATGCAGATTTACAGAACCGGAATTGGAAGTATTTAGAAGGTTATGTAATTTCACACCGGCTGAAATGGAATATTTTAATTTAAGGGCAAAAGATAAATCAAATATAGAAATTTCAATGGAATTGCATATCTCCGAATCAACCGTTTATTCTTTAGCAAGGGAAGTTAAAAGAAAAATCCTTAAAGTTTTATAATAGTTTCCTCACAGTTTTTGAAAAGAGACCTAATAGTTTTAGGTCTCTTTTTTATTTTATACTTTTATAAAACAAAAAAAGGAGGAAGTACATGATGATGGATATTAGTAACATTTTAGTATCTACAATGAGAGATAAGCAATGTTCATCATTATGTGCTTTTCTTTTATTAGAGGCAGGTGAGAAAGATGGCCTACATATTTGTCAATCCAAACCCATCAAACAAACTGACGGGAGACTGTGTGATAAGGGCAATAAGCCTTGCGATGAATCAAGACTGGGAAACCACATACATTGATATAATGATTCAGGGATTTATGATGCATGATATGCCATCTTCCAATGAAGTTTGGAGTGCCTATTTACGCAAAAATGGTTTTGTAAGAAGAGTAATTCCAAATACTTGCCCTGATTGTTATTCTACCATTGATTTTACACGGGATTTTCCGCAAGGCGAGTATATTTTAGCCACTGGAACTCATGTCGTGGCTATAAAGGATGGTAACTACTTCGACACATGGGATAGTGGAAATGAAATTCCAATTTTTTATTGGAAGAAGGAGGCATAAATGAATTACTATCAACCAAGCTACAATTCGTATTATCAAAATCAGCAACAGATGCAACCTCAGGCTCAGCAATCAATACAAGGAGGGAGTCTTGTAAGTGTTCATGATGAAAATGAAGCCCGGATGTATCCGGTTGGTCCCGGATATTCAATCACTTTTAAAGATGAGAATCAACCATACATCTATACCAAGACGATGGGATTTAATCCACTTGACAGGCCAGTGTTTGAAAAATACAAACTGGTAAAAGAAGAAACAACATCAACTTCAGTTCCATTATCAGATAAATATGCATTAAAAAATGATTTAGCAGATCTTGTAAACAAGGTTATGGATTTACAAGAAGAGTTAGCATTATTGCGTGGTGATAATCGAAAAAGAACGGAGGGAACTGGAGATGTTGAACGCTAATCTTTTACAGATGATTTCCCAGTTTAAATCAAATCCAATGCAGATGCTTGCATCAAGATACAATATACCGCAGAGCATGAATAATCCGCAGGACATTGTTCAGCATCTTCTTAATACCGGTCAAATAACACAGCAACAAGTTGATGGTGCAATGCGGATGAGAAACAATCCTGCAATACAAAATCTATTCAAATAATAAAAGTCAGTGCGCAGGGCTTTTGTTATAAACTGGCAGAAATGTCACTAACCTACAAAATTTATAGGAGGAAAAAATTATGTCACTTTCAGAAAATGGCATGGGCAATGGTTTCTATATGCCCGTAGCACCTGCATATGCAGGCGGAATGAACGGCGGATTCGGTAATGGATTCGGTGGCGATGGCTGGTGGCTCATACTCTTACTGCTTTGTTGCAACGGAGGTTGGGGCGGCGGCTTCGGTGGCTTCGGAGGAGCACAGTTAGGGTATGACTTCCCTTGGTTACTTAACGGGCAGAATAACATCAACGCTAACACCAATAGTGGTTTCCGTGATGCTATGCTCAATGACGGCATAAATGGCATCAGAGACAACATTGCCGACATATCTACTCAGCTTTGCAACGGATTCAACAGCACTCAGATGGCTCTTGCTAATGGGTTTGCCGGTGTTGAGCAGGGAGCTAATTCAAGGCAGATGGCTAATATGAATCAGAACTTTGCATTGCAAACCGCTATGCTCCAGGGATTTAATGGAATACAGTCACAGCAGGCAGAATGTTGCTGTGAAAACAGGCTTGCGGTTGCTAATCTTGGCTCGGATATTGCAAGAGAAGCTTGTGCTACTCGTACAAATGATACTCAGAATACACAGGCTATTCTTAACACTATCAACGGTGGTATTCAGTCTATCAAGGACCAGTTATGTCAGGACAAGATTGATGCAAAGAACGATGAAATTGCAACACTCCGTCAGCAGGTAGCTATGAAAGATTTAGCCGCTTCCCAGACAGCTCAGAACGCTTTTATACAGGCCGGATTCAGTAATGAGGTCGACCAGTTATATAACAGACTCAACTCCTGTCCGGTACCTACAACACCTGTTTATGGTAGGACACCTATATTCACATGCAATCAGAATGCCGGATGCGGTTGTGGATGTGGAAACGGTAGTTTCTGATAGGGGGTGATTCTATGGCAGAGTTTACTAAAAATGAAGTTCAGACAGTGCTTCCAAATCAGCCTGTTGCTTTAAATACTTCAATCGGATGTCCGAAAGGCTATGTATATCACAGAAACGGTAGTGGTATTGTAACTTTGCGTGGAATCACAAATAATTGCTTTGCAAGATATCAAGTGACATTTAATGGGAATATAGCAGTGCCTTCAACCGGCACTGCTGGACCCATTAGCGTAGCCCTTGCACTTGATGGTGAACCTATTTTAACAAGCAGAGCGATTGTGACTCCAGCCGCGGTAGCAACTGAACCGCCTACACAGGAAAATTTCTTTAATGTTACATCTACTGCTATAATCAATGTACCAAGAGGATGTTGTTTCAATGTAAGTGTTGAAAATACATCTGAAGGAGCTACACCTGCCGATGTTGCACCAGCTATATTAGTACAAAATGCTAATATGACTGTTTCGCGTATAGCATAGAAAGGAGGATATTATGGGACATAAATTGCAAATGTATGAAAACCTCCGTGATATGCTTGAGCGTGAGGTTGGTGAGATTGAGAGAAAGCATGACTTAAATAAAGATAGTCTTGATAATCTTTACAAGCTTTCAATGTCTTTAAAGGTAGTTAACAAATGTATTGACCGTCAGGAGATGGAAGAGCAGGAAAAGAAGGGTGGTATGAGTATGGATTACAGTCCTAATTCTTATGCCCGTTCCCGTTATTCTATGGAAGGTCAGAGTAATGAAGGCAATTCAAACATGAGGCCTTGGATGGGGAATACATACGATGGACAGTCAAATGCTATGTATCATGATGGTCGTTCTTATGACGGACAGTCAACTGCCCGTAGAGGCAGGGACGGAGATGGTGACGGCAGATACAATGAAAGCCGCGATAATTTTCGTAATAGTCAGGATAGAGGATGGTCAAACGCGGAAGGCAATTCCTACGAATATAGCAGGGATGCGTCCAGACAGAAAATGGTAAAGAAACTTGAAACACTTATGGATGATACTATGAGTGAGAAAGAAAGAAATGCAATCAAAGACTGTATCATGAAAATTGATAATAAGTAATTGTATTTCGTATTAACCATAGGCACTTCAGAAATGGAGTGCCTTTTTTAAGGAGAAAAAATATGAATATTGATGATATAAATAAAGAGATAGCAAGATTAGTACAAGATAATTCGTATGAAGCATGTCAAAAGCTCGCTTCTTTATACATAGTAAAAGACCATCTTCGACCTGAAGCAATCGATGATACTGAAAAGCAGCTTCTTGATATTTTTCCATCTTATAATAAGTATGTAGCGGTTAAGCGTAATTATCAGTTTGGGAATGCAGGAGAAAAAGCGGTTGAGATGACATTGAATAATCTATGTCAAGAAATATCTGAGTTTATCATAGCTTTATATTCAGGTACAGTCTCTAAAGATGAAAGGCAGTATATACATCGACTCTTGGAAAGATTAACCGAAGTAATAAAATTTTAATAATTTAGAGATTGTTTTTTCTTTAAAGATGTTATATAATCTTTATGTAGGTATAGGACTACAAAATCACAAGACTCATAAGGAGGCTCATATGATAAAGATCAATATTAGTAAACCTAATCAGATCGCCGGAGATAATAGCTTATTTATATCATTCCCATTTGATTCAAAGTTGTTGGAGATAGTAAGGTCATTTCCTATTAAGTATTGGGATGCAAAAGAAAAGCAGTGGGAACTTCCATTCAATCGATTAGGGGATTTCATTCAAAAGGTTCAGGATCAGGAAATTGAAATAAATGCGGATTCATATATTTCCTTAGCTAAGAAGGAAGCAGTTATTCCAAAAGGGTTTGAATTTAAAACAAAACCCTTTGAACACCAGGTAGATGGTTTTAATTATGGATTAACACATGATCGTTGGTTGCTGGCAGATGAGCAGGGACTTGGTAAGACAAAACAGGTTATTGATATCTGCGTAGCCAAGAAATTACAACATAATATAAAGCATTGCTTGATCATTTGTGGTGTTAATGGTTTGAAGTACAATTGGATGAATGAAATTTCAATTCATTCTAATGAATCCGGATATATTTTAGGAACCCGTAAAAATAAGATAGGAAGTAACAAAGACAAACTTGCCGATTTAACAAACGGAAATGGGGCAAATTCCTATTTTTGGATTACAAACATAGAAAGTATAAGAGATGAAGCAATTAATGCAAAAATCAAGGAATTATGCGTTTCCAATGAAATTGGGGTTATTGCAGTAGACGAAGTACATAAATGCAAGAATCCTCAGAGTCAGCAGGGTAAAGCATTACTTCAGCTTCAACCGAAATGCAGGATCGCAATGACCGGAACCCCGGTTATGAATCAGCCACTTGATTTGTATGTAATATTGAAATGGCTTGGTTATGAGACCCATGCATTTTACAGTTTCAGAAAGCATTATTGTGAGATGGGTGGTTTTGGTGGATATGAAATAGTAGGATATAAGCATCTTGATGAACTTACAGCAAGACTTGACGAAATAATGCTTCGCAGACTTAAGAAAGATGTGCTGGATCTTCCCGAGAAACTTTATATTGATGAGTTTGTTGAATTGAGTCCCAAGCAAGCGCAGATTTATAAGGAAGTTACAGCTGAGATTAAATCCAATATAGATCAGATCAAATCATGTAATAATCCACTTGCCCAGTTAATTCGTATGAGACAGGCAACCGGGTATACCGGGATCCTTTCAAGTACTGTACAGGAATCAGCTAAGTTGGATCGTATGGAAGAACTTGTTGAGGAAGCAATTGAAAATGGAAAGAAGGTTGTTATCTTTAGCAACTGGACTCAGATAACAAACGAAGTAGAATTAAGACTTCGTCAAAATTATCCAGTAGCTGTTATAACCGGAGATACAAAAGAGTTTGAACGTCAGGAAGAAGTTAGACGATTTCAGGAAGATACCGATTGTAAGGTTATTATTGGTACTACAGGAGCTATGGGTACCGGATTAACATTAACTGCTGGTACTGTTGAGATATTCCTTGATGAGCCTTGGAATAGAGCTAATAAGGAGCAGGCAGAAGATAGATGTCATAGAGTTGGGACAAAGGAAAATATAACCATTTATACTTTACTTACTAAAGATACCATTGATGAAAGAATTCATGAATTGGTTTATAAAAAAGGAGCTATGGCAGATGCTCTTGTAGATGGTAAAATTATGGGTAATAAGGAGGAAATCCTGGATTTCCTGTTATCTTAAAAAAGGAGCTTGAATTTATACGCCGAAGATGTTATATTATATTTACGGTAAATCTTTATATAGAAAGGAGGATAGTTATATGAAGGAACGTGAAATTAGAATTGAGGAATTGGCGGTAGCCGTTGGCGTATCGGTTAAAACCGTCAATAATTGGTACGCTTTTAAGGAAGCTGAACCAGACCACGAGCTCGCAAAGCTATTACCAAATTTTACCCAATCTCATCCACGAGGAACCCGTTCTTGGAAGATCGGTGATATATGGCGTATAAAGGAATTTAAGTCCAAGATCAAGACCGGGAGAAACGGGGTTATGGGAGCAGTAACTCAAAAATATAAAAAGGAGAAAAAGTATGCAGAAGTTGGAAAAACTGGATGAACTAATCCCTCAGTTCGCCAAGCATAAAGAAGAAGCAGGGAAATTAAAAGAAAAATGTGATATGGAAAATATCACTATCAAAGAAATTATGGCGGCTGAAAATGTCAAAAAATATGAGGCCGGAGGATATCAGGTAAACTATATCGAATCTAACCGGGAAAAGATGAATGAAGAAAAGCTTCTTGGTTTACTTCATAAGCATTTTTCCAAAAAACAACTCAAAGAATTAAAGTTGGTTAAGATGGTTGAACAGATTGACGAAAATGCCCTTGAAAATGCAATTTACAATAATCTTGTTGGAGCGGAATTTGTAACTGAGATGGCTTCCTGTAAGGAATCCACTACGGTAGTTAGTATTAAACTAACCAAAAGGAAGGAGAAGTAATTATGCCGACAAAAACCACAAAGCCTGCAAAGAAAGCAGTAAAATATGAAAGCAAGGCTAAGATCATAACAATCGCGGCTACAAGCCGTGCATCAGTGAAGATCCGGGATAATTACTTTACAGTTGAGTATCATGAGGAAAGACAGATTCCGGATGTGGATGGGGTTAATATTCAGCAGGAAAGACAGCTTTTATGGGATACTGTAAATGCTGAATGCGATACCCAAATCGAAGATATTTCGTCAACTTTTAAAAAATAGTTGACTTTTAAAAATGGAGCAGTTATATTATTATTTACAAACAGGTCAAGTGGTGCTTCTCCCCAGTAACACTGCTGAATATGAGACCTCATAGGAGAAACCCACTTGACCCAAAAGGTACAGGTTCGAGCATTTGTCTGCTGGGGAGCAGTTGCTTGAATTTGTACTTTTTATTTTCTGGAGGAGAATTAAAATGTCAATGTTAGGATTATTAGCAAGTTCAAATTATATAAGTGTAAATAAAACGCTTATAAAAACTTTTGGATTGGAAGAGGCTGTTATGTTAGGGGAGCTATGCTCTGAATATGATTATTGGCAATCCCACGATCAACTTACTGAAGATGGTTTTTTCTATGCTACTATGGATAAGATAAGGGATAATACAGGTCTTTCTGATCATCAACAGCGATCAGCTATTCAATCATTAAAAAATGCAGGGGTTTTGGAAACAAAATTAAAGGGGGTACCTGCTACAAAACATTTTAAAATTGATGAATCCCAGTTATGTAGTTTTTTAATATCCAGATCTGAAAAAACTGCAGAACTGGATCTTAAAAAATTGCACTTAAGTAATAATAGTAATAATAAGAATAAAAAACCTTTAATAGCTAAAGCTATTAAAGGAGTACCTGAAAAGTCATTTTCAACTATTTCGACTATATTTATGGATAAATATAATTCAATATGTACTAAATTACCTAAATGTTTGAAATTGACAGATAAACGCCAAAAGGCAATTGGTAAGATTGTAAGCAAATATGATATGATGAGCATCGAGAATGCTTTGACAAAAGCTAATGAATCATCTTTTTTAACCGGGGATAATGATAGAGGTTGGAAAGCCGATATTGATTTCATATTAAGGGAAGATAAATTTGTTAGCATTCTTGAGGATAAATATAGCTCAAAACAAAAATTAAGCAGTAAAGCAGGAACTGATGTTGGATCTCATTCAGGAAGGATCGCAGACAAGAAAAAATTTAGGGAGGATATAGATAGTGGAAAAGCAGAGAAATTCTAACTGCTGGTATTTACAGGTATGTCAGGATGACTGCTTTATGTGTCAAACATACCTCGAGTTAAAATGGCAGATGGATAACAGTGGTTTACCTGAGAAATTACAGAAACCAATAGATATGTATATCACTGATTGTAATAGATGTGATCGAAGCTCATATAAAAGGCTTGCAGATATCCGAAAGAATATAGTAAAATATGTGGGTGAGGGAAATAGCCTGTATATCTGTGGAGAAGCCGGTAATGGAAAAACCAGTTGGGCGATTAAACTCCTGCAATCTTATTTACATCATATGGCTCATGGAAACTATGAAAAATTGCAGGGAATATTCATATCTGTATCTGATCTACTCTTGAGGCTGAAGGACTTTAATAACCCGATTCCAAAAGAGTATAAAGATAATTTAGAAAAGGTTCCCTTGGTGGTGTGGGATGATATAGGTATTTCAGGAATATCTCAATATGATTATACTCAGCTTTATACATTGATAAATAATAGGTCTTTAGCTGGGAGATCCAATATATTTACATCTAATTTGGTGGATCGTCGGGATCTGGAAGATCTCATCGGGGAAAGATTGACGAGCCGTATACATGGGTCAAGTGAAATAATTCTATTAAAGGGCGGTGACATGAGATAATGGTTGATTTGCAAATTATTTCCAAATTATTAAGTACTAAGGATCTTGCACTCCTACAGGACAATAATATTACAGCGGATTATTTTCCCCAATATTCAGATGAAATCCAATTTATATTGGATCATTATGATAGATATCATACAGTTCCAGATAGGTCGACCTTTTTAAATGAATTCCCGGATATAACTTTATTAGAAGTTCAGGAAAGTGATAAATATTTAGTTGACAAAATACGTGAAGAATATTTATACTATAAGACAGTCCCGGTAATAAGTAAAGCGGCTGATTTATTGAAGAGTGATTCGAATGTTGCGGCTGAATATCTTATCAATGAAATGAAGCACTTACAACCTGAATATGATGTTGGTGGAGTGGATATTATAAAGCAGGCGCAGGAAAGACATCATCAATATTTGGAAAGAAAAAATCATCAAAGTGATTGGTTTTTTACTTCCGGATTTGAAGAGCTTGATGATCTTATCCATTGTATTCAAAGGGAAGAAGAGTTCTTGGTTATTTTAGCCCGTATAAATATGGGTAAAAGCTTTGTACTTGAGAAGATATGTACTCATATATGGGAACTTGGATTCAATGTAGGTTATATCTCCCCTGAGATGTCACCAAGTAGTATTGGATACAGATTTGATACCTTATATCAAAATTTTTCTAATACTGGATTAACTTGGTCCAAGACCGGGGTAGATGATGAGGCTTATAAAAATTATATTGATGATCTGGTTACTCATAGAAATCAATTTATTGTATCCACGCCAGCTGATAAGTATTTTAATCATCAGATTACAGTTTCTAAGCTTAGAAATTGGATCAAAAGATATAAATTGGATTGTATTGCAATCGATGGAATTAAATATTTATCAGATGAAAGGTATAAGAGGGGAGATAGTACCACCACTTCTTTAACCAATATCAGTGAAGATCTTATGGCTTTGAGTGTGGAATTAAAGATACCTGTCCTTGCAGTTGTACAGGCAAATAGAAACGGGGTTATTGATAAGGATAACAAGGAAGATGTGCCCGAGCTTGAAAATATCCGGGATAGTGATGGTATAGCTATGAATGCTTCTAAAGTTTTAAGTATGAGGCAAACTAAGGAAGGGGTATTAAAACTCGAAGTTAAAAAGAACCGATACGGAAGAGTTGGTGGAAAAGTTGCATATAATTGGGATATTGATACAGGTACTTTCACATACCTTCCAACAGTAGATGATAATGTGCAGGAAGAACCACAGAGAAGGGAGAGAACCAGAAAGAAACCTGAATCTTCGGTTAAGGAGGATGTTTTTTGATGCGTATTGGGTTTGATTATTATAACTGTGATCTATCAGATGTTTTGGATGAGCTGGCAAGTCAATTGAATGCAAATGGGATCCAGTTATTGCAGAAAAGAAAGCCTTTACAAACCCATATTCAGGTACAATGCCCTTATCATGCAGGAGGACAGGAGAAAAAACCTTCTGCTGGAATAAGAAAAGAAGATGGGGTATTTCATTGTTTTGCATGTGGGGAAGTACATAGTTTGCCGGAAGTTATATCTTTTTGTTTTGGAAAAACAGATGATATATTAGGTAAGTTTGGAAACAAATGGCTTAGAAAAAATTTTCAAAAGTTAGAGACTGAATCCCGAGAACCTTTGCATCTTGATTTATCAAGGGATAAAACCAAGAAAAAGCAACCTTATATTACTGAAGAAGAATTGGATAGTTATAGATATATACATAAATATTTATATGAACGAGGTATGACAGATGAGATTATTGAGATTTTTGATTTGGGTTATGATAAGAATACTGATTCTATTACTTTCCCTGTCCGTGATATTTGTGGCAACACCCTTTTTGTTGCTAGGAGGAATGTTAAGTACAAAAGATACGAATATCCGAAGGGAGTAGAAAAACCTTTATATGGATTATATGAACTTTCAAAATTAGATGAACCGGCCGAAGAAGTAATAGTATGCGAAGGTATGTTTGATGCACTAACTTGTTGGGTATATGGTAAGTATGGGGTAGCATTGAATGGAGTTGGAACTGAATTACAATTTAAACAATTAAGAAATTTACATGCCCGGAAATTAATTCTTGCAACTGATATGGATAAGGCTGGGTTAGATGCCCGACAGCGTCTTCGGGATAATATTAATAATAAAATAATTACGGAGTATTTTTGGAATAAACCTAAGGATATAAATGCAATGTCTAAATCCCAATTTTTAAATCTAGTTGAAAAGTTATAAAATTTTCATTATTTAGCGAGTGACTTGGAATAAAAGATGTTATATAATCTTTATAGGGAATATCCCTGTAAAAATCAAAACACTCACAAGGAGGAAAAAATTATGAAGTATCAGCACAGACAGAATGGTAAGTTTATGGAGATCCTGAAGCAGGATGACAAGAAAGGCACAATGTTAATCCAGTTCGAGGATGGAAAATCTGCAAGTATTACTACCGGGACTTTTAAGAGGTGGTATAAGAAGATCGAGGAAACATCCGATGAGGTTGCCCCTCTTATTGATCTGGATAACCCGGTTACCGATGAAGAGGCTGAAGCAAAGGGTATGATAACAGGTGATGAGGCTCTGGAGCAGGCAGTAGTTGATCCCGATGAGGCTTATGTAGCAGAGGTTATGAGACAGAAGGCTGAGCTGGGTATTGAGTGCTTTCCCATTACTGAGGTTGAAATAATTGAACAGGCTAAGCAGAAGGCTAAGGATGTTAAAAAACCTAAGGTTAAAAAGGATAAGACCCCTAAGAAGCAGGCTAATCCTGAGGTTCCTGCGATTCTTGATTACATCACCAAGAAGCTTGGAAAGCAGATGGAGATATTTACTCCGGAAAAAGCACCTAAGGTACGTGCTTTGAAGTTTGAGGGTCATATGTTTGCTCGTCTTAATCTTTCAACTTCCTGTATATACTTATGTTGCAGGAGCAAGGCTATCAAGGAGGTTCCTGATAAGACTGTTAACCATATGTTTGACGCAATGTTTGAGATCAAGGATCTCAGCAATACTGGTTTGATCGATTCCTTATTACAGGAATCGCTTGAATATCAAAAGAATAAAAAGACTAAAAAGGAGGAAAAGTAATTATGGCAAGTTTCAAGGCAAACGAGTCCGATAATTATGGCGGACAGGGTGGTGGAGGATTCTTCGGAATCTCCAATGACAAGGGAGTAAAGCAGGTCAGATTTCTTTATAATAAGGAAGATGATATCGAGGGCTACAGCGTCCATAAGGTGGAAGTTAATGGCAAGGAGCGTTATGTAAATTGCCTGCGTTCATATCGGGATCCCATTGATACCTGTCCATTCTGCAGGGAACAGATCAAACTTCAGGCCAAGTTATTTATCCCGGTTTACAATATCGAGGAAGATCAGATCCAGATATGGGATAGAGGTAAGAAGATGTTTGAGAAGATGTCCAGTTTATGTAGCCGCTATGCTACCAAGGGAAATCTTGTAGAACATATCTTTGAGGTGGAAAGGCACGGCAAGCCGAAAGATACCAGCACCACTTATGAGATCTTTGAAGTGGATTCTGATGATACTCAGCTTGAGGATTTTGAGGATATCCCCAAGATCCTTGGTGGTTTAGTACTGGATAAATCTGCTGAGGATATGGAATATTATTTGGAAGCTAATGAGTTCCCGCCTGAGGAAGAAGATGAAAAGCCTCGCAGGCGTGGTAGCAGGCGCGATGAAGCACCTGAAACTCCTCGTAGAGGTAGCAGGCGAAACGAACCGGATGATAATGATGATCCTGAAGAAGAGGCTTCCCCGGATGATGAAGAGGAGAAACCCGCAAGACGTAGTCCTGCTCGTTCCGAAAGACGTACACCGGCAAGACGAGGTAGATAATAATGGCATTGTTTAGTTTACCTAAGACAAAATCTACAAAGTCCAAGGATAAGTCTATAGCAGGTAAATCTATTCAGATGAAGACCCCTGCACCATCAATTAAAGGTGGTGCAGGGTTACTTGATAGGATAGCGGCCATTAAGCAAATGGTAGATAGAAGCCTTGGAAAATATAAGGATGAATATATCTATATCACGAATCCGGAAATGTTACATGATTACATCACAGCCTGTATAGGAAATGAATACATAGCGATAGATACGGAAACTGATGGATTGGATCCATTAAGAAATAATATAGCAGGCCTTTGTATTTATACCCCGGATCAAAAAGGAGCTTATATTCCAATTAATCATATTAGTTATATTACTCATCAGAGAGTTCCTGATCAGTTAAATCGGGAATTTGTTTTACAGGAATTTCAACGGTTATTAAAGAAAAAGCCATATATTGATATGTTCAATGCCAAGTTTGATATTAGGGTTTTAAGGCATTTTGGATTACCGGATATCTATTGTACTTGGGATGGTTATTTGGCTGGTAAGCTTTTAAATGAGAATGAGGCTGAAGCAAATTTGAAAGCCCTACATAATAAATATTGCCTTGATGGTAAAGGAGATGCATTTAGATTTGAAGATTTATTTAAGGGTATTCCATTTACATTGATACCATATAATATTGGATATTTATATGCCGCTCATGATCCGGTCATTACATATGAACTGAATGAATATCAGCGAAAGTATTTAAAAGAGGATTCTTCTAAGAAAGATATGCGGGATATTTATTGGGTTTTTGAGAATATTGAAATGCCTTGTATCCCGGTTGTGGCTGATATGGAAGATGCTGGGATCTCTATAAATACTGAGTATGCCCAACAGCTTTCAATTCAATATAATGATTTGTTGGAGCAGAAGAAAAACAACTTTTACCGGATATGCGATGATTTTGGTAAGGATCTGGATAATTATAGGAAGATACAGGGATCTAATAATAAGCTTGAGTATCCTATCAATATTACATCGGCTACACAAATAGCCATAATGCTTTATGATGTATTAAAAATAGATCCTCCTGATAAGAAATCTCCAAGGGGTACCGGGGAAGATATTCTTCAGAAGATAGATCATCCTATTGCAAAAGCGATATTGGAATATAGGGAAGTGCAAAAGTTACTGTCCACTTATATTGATAAATTACCGGAGTGTGTTAATCCTGATGATGGTAGGATCCATTGTAGTTTTAATCAATATGGTGCAAAGACAGGGAGAATGAGTAGCTCGGAACCTAATCTTCAAAATATTCCAAGCCATAATAAAGATATCAGAAAGATGTTTATAGCATCTCCCGGATATTTGCTTATGTCCTCAGACTTCAGTCAGCAGGAACCGAAGTGCTTAGCGGCTCTTTGTAAAAGGGATGGAGATCCACAAATGTATGAAACCTTTATGGCAGGCAAGGATCTTTATAGTGAGATTGCTTCCAAGTCTTTTAATAAGCCTTATGATGAATGCAGGGAGTTTAATGCAGATGGATCAACTAATAAGGAAGGAAAAGCAAGGAGAACGCAGGCCAAGAGTATTTTGTTGGGTGTTCTTTATGGTAGAGGTGAAGCCAGTATTGGAGAACAATTGAATTGTAGTGCTAAAAAAGCAAAAGAGATTAAGGAAAGTGTTTTCAGAGGTTTTCCTGCAATCAAGAAGTTTGAACAGGATTCACTGGATATGGCTTATGATTTAGGTTATGTTACAACGGTATGTGGTAGAAAGCGTAGGCTTCCCGATTTACAGCTTGATGAATATGAATTTCATTGGGAGAATGGTACTGCATTGGATCAGGACATATTAGATTTTGATGATGATTTGCCTTTTGATGAAAATGGACAACCAAAATCAATAAGTACTGAAGTCCCGGAAGAAATACAGGAACGGTATCGACGTAAGCTGGAGAAATGTTGGTTTAGGGATAAACCTAAGATCAAACAGGAAGCCAAAAAAGAAGGCATTATCATTGTTGACAATGGTGGTAAAATAGCAGATGCCCAACGACAATGTGTTAATGCAAGAATACAAGGAAGTGCCGCTGATTTGACTAAGCTGGCTATGATAAAGCTGAATAATGATAAGCGATTAAAAGAACTTGGATTTAGACTTTTAATTCCGGTACATGATGAGGTTATAGCGGAATGTCCGGAAGAAAATGTAAAGGAATGTTCTCAGTTACTGAGCAAGCTAATGTCGCAGGCGGCTGAAGAGATACTTAAAATGCCTATTAAATGTGATGTAGCTATCACCCGTGAATGGTATGGTGAGGAGATAAATATATGAATTTATTTTTTGCTGGAGCGGAAGCTTTTCCAGATATATGTATTCAGGAAAATGTTAATATGTTAATTTCATATTACTATGCAAAAACTAAAATTGATTCTTTTATAGAGAAAAATTTTAAAGCTAAATTATTTGTAGATTCTGGAGCATTTACGGCATGGACAAACCACGTTACAATAGATGTAGATGAATATTGTAATTGGTTAAATAAGTATAGAAATTATTTATATTTGTTTGGTCAGGTGGATTCCATACCGGGTGATATTAATGGTACTCCAACGAGGGAGCAGGTAAAAGAAGCGGCTCAAAAGACTTGGGAAAATTATTTATATATGAGAAGTAAAGTGAAACATCCTGAAGGTTTATTATATACTTTTCATGTTGGGGAGCCTTTTGAATATCTTGAGAGGGCTTTGGAGTGGGTAGATGAAAATGGAAATCATATTTCATATATTGCTTTTGGAGGAATGGTTAGAAAGACTTATTTAGTAAAGAAGAATTTTTTGGATAAATGTTTTGAAATCATTAAAAAATCTTCTAATCCTAATGTAAAAGTACATGCATTTGGAATGACTTCATTTGATTTATTAGATAGGTATCCTATTGAAAGCGCTGATTCTACTTCGTGGATAATGACCGGGGCTAATGGTGGGATAGCAACTGATTATGGGGTAGTTACTATAAGTACCAATCAAAAGAATCTTCCGGATCATTATACTCATCTTCCATCGAAGGCTATTAAGGATTTTAATTCAAAATTACAAAAGTTTGGATTTACAACTGAACAATTAGGGGAAGATTATAAAGCCCGATTGGTATATCATCTTAGGTATTTTAAAGATAAGTGTGATAATATTACTCCAATGGATATTAAAGATTTTAAGATTAAAAAGAAATTATTTTAAGGAGGTTTATATGAAAAAAGCAATAGTGTTAAGTAGTGGAGGAGTTGATTCTACCACCTGCATATCCATTGCAATTAAGGATGTAGGAGAAGAGAATGTAATGACTGTTTCAGTCTTTTATGGACAGAGACATTCGAAGGAATTGGAATGCGCAAGGAAGATAGCCGATCATTATGGGGTATCTCATAAAGAGATTGATCTATCAAACACTGGTATAATGGATGATAGTAATTGTCCTTTATTGCAGGGATCAGATCGGGATATTCCGGAACATTCATATGCAGAGCAGATAGAGCAGAATGGTGAGGGAATGGTAACTACTTATGTACCTTTCAGGAATGGATTAATGCTTTCAGCAGTTGCGGCGCTGGCGATGGCAAGTTATCCGGATGATCAGGTGGATATATACTTAGGAGCTCATGCCGATGATGCGGCTGGTAATGCCTATGCGGATTGTAGTCAGGATTTTACTGATACACTTGGTATGGCAATCTCAATCGGAACTTATGGAAAGGTTCATTTGAAAGCGCCTTTAGTTAATATGAATAAGGCTGAAGTTGTTAAGACCGGATTGGAGCTTGGAACTCCTTATAAATTGACTTGGAGTTGTTATAAGGGTGGAGAAAAGCCTTGCGGTAAATGTGGAACCTGTATTGATCGGGCAAATGCATTCAAGGCTAATGGAATTCAGGATCCAGCATTGGAGGAAGAAGTATGATAAAGAAAGAATACGTTACTTGGAAAGCGGTTGACCAATTTATTGATAAATTGGTTGAAAAGTATGAGGGGGTTATTCTTAGAGGAGTATATGGACTTCCAAGAGGTGGTCTAATATTTGCGGTAATGATATCCCATCGACTTCATATACCTATGTTATCGGCACCCTGTCCAGATTGTTTAATAGTCGATGATATATGTGACACTGGAGAATCTCTTTTACATTATATAAAAGATAGCTCGGCGCTGGATAAACCACGTTGGAATATAGCTACAATGTATTATAAAGAAAACGCACTGGGAATTAAACCTGACTTTTATATGTTTGATAAAGAAGATAAATGGGTGGTATTTCCGTGGGAAGATATTAAGGAGGTATGAATATGTATTATGTGTCAAAGAGAATGGAAATCGCAGGGGCTCACCAGTTAGATCTTCCTTATGAATCAAAATGCGGGAATCTTCACGGTCATAATTGGATAATTACAGTACATTGCAAGTCGAAGAAATTGACTGATTATGGGATGATTGTGGATTTTGCACAGGTTAAGAAAACAATTCACGGGCGACTTGATCATCAAAATCTGAACAGTCTTTTCTCATTTAATCCTACTGCTGAGAATATGGCTAAGTGGATATGCGATGAGGTGACAAATCTTTGTGAATACGGTTATTGTTACAAAGTAACCGTTCAGGAATCCGAGGGTAATATCGCTACATATGAAAGGGGTGAGGATGAATGAAGGTGGTAGAGATCTTTAATAGTATAGAAGGTGAAGGCAAGCGAGCCGGCTTGCCCTGTACTTTTATTAGGTTGTATGGATGTAATTTACATTGCAGTTATTGCGATAGTCGATATGCCTGCGATGATAATAATTATACGGAGATGACAATACCGGAGATAATGGCTAAAGTCACTGAATTTGGATGTCCCAATGTTACAGTAACTGGTGGAGAACCCCTTATTCATAAAGATATCAATGAATTATTACGTATCTTAGTGGTTGGAGGTTATTGGGTTAATGTGGAAACTAATGGTTCGGTAGCCCCTACATATGTATCTAATTTTTCACATCGCCTTTTTTATACAATGGATTATAAAACAGGTGCAAGTGGTATGACTGCTTTGATGAATGAGCCAGCGATAGGGAATTTAAGTAAGGATGATGTACTTAAATTTGTGGTTGGTTCAGAAGAGGATTTGGAGCAGGCGAAGAATTTAGTTGACTCAATTAAGATAAAGGCTCAAATATATATAAGCCCTGTTTTTGGGATGATTGAGCCGGTGAAGTTGGTTGAGTTTGTAAAGAAAAATGATTTATGGAATTGGAAAGTACAATTACAGCTTCATAAATTTATTTGGAATCCGGCAGAAAGAGGGGTTTGATTATTATGAAACAAATTGATACTGTTAAAGTAGAACAGGCGGTAAAAATGCTCTTGGAAGCTCTTGGGGATAATCCTGAAAGAGAAGGATTAAAGGAAACCCCTAAACGGGTTGCTAAGATGTACAAGGAAGTTTTTGAGGGTATGCAATATACTAATGATGAGATTGCGGTAATGTTCAATAAATGTTTTGAGGATACTACTACCGGGGATCTGGTGGTTATTGAGAAGATCCCGGTATTTAGTTATTGCGAGCATCATATGGCATTGATGTATGATATGCAGGTATCTGTTGGATATATTCCGGATGGTAAAGTCATAGGACTTTCGAAGGTAGCCCGGATCGCCGATATGTGTGCTAAAAGATTACAACTTCAGGAAAGGATTGGAACGGATATTTATGAGGTACTTCGAAAGGTACTGGGAACTGAGAATATCATAGTAGTCATTGAAGGATCTCATAGTTGTATGACTGCTCGCGGTATTAAGAAGGTCGGTAGTAAGACTAAAACATCTTGCTGTATGGGACTTTTTAGGAATAACAGTGATTTACGGGCGGAGTTTTATAATTTGATTAAATGATGGAGGATTTATGCTGAATACTTTTCAGTTAGTTGATAAGAATAGGGTGATAAGCCCTATTCTTACAACCACTAGAGAATATGGGAATTGGCTGGAAACTGTATTTGATAATTCTATCTGTCAAATAGAACTTTATATACCTTCTATCAAAGAAGATGGTAAAAAGGTTTTAGAGAAACATCCGGGAACTCGAATAGGAAATTACTTTGATAAGATCTCAGTATCAAATCCGGAGTATAAATCTTGGTTTATACTGGATGAATCTAAATGTATCGATAAATTGGTAAAGTTAAAGTTGGCGGAGAAAAGAGATACAGTTCCAACAAGTGTTTATGATATTCAAAAACGAAGAATGTTACGATGTTATACATTGAATCAATTGGAGCTTTATATTCGGACCTTGATAGATCCAAAGTTTCAAATTTCCGGATATATAGGTACTCCCAAACAGGTGAAAGTAGATGATATGAAATATATCATTACTCAAAAAATACAAAGTAAAAAGAAGCGATTATTTTAAGGAGGAAATTATGGAAGAAGAAAACAAGCGTATTAGAAAGTATGCTCGACAGCAGGCTAAATCCCAGTTTCGCAGGGTCCATACCAGAAAGATTGATCGGGGCGGTAGCAAGACATGTAATGGAAGTACATGGCATCAATCATCATGCTTTCCGCTATAAATGGCGTGAGATTGCAAGCATGATATGATATAAGGAGGAAAAAATAAAATGGCAGGCAAAAAGAAAGTAAATGCAGAAACTACTTCAAAGGCATCAAAGAAGGCAGTGATCAGTAAGGCGAAGGCGCAGGATAATACCGGGTTATCTCTTTCCACGGAGACTTTCAAGGCGTTGGTTAGTAAGGCATCAAAGGGAGTTGGAAACAACAAGTTGATTCCTTTAACCCAGTTGATGTGTATTCAGGTTAAGGATGGGGTTTTAACCATCATTACTTCTGATTTTTCCAATACTCATTATCTTTATGTTAAACAGGATGGGGTTGCAGGGGATTTCTATGTAACCGTTATGGCGGATCAGTTTGCAAAGCTGATCGGTAAGTTAACCTGTGATAAGATTAACCTTCAGGTCGATGATGGAAAGCTGAAGATAATCGGAAATGGTGAATATACGCTGGCTTTACAGTATGATGAGATGGGAAATCCTATTCAGTACCCGGATCCACTGGCTGATCTTGGTGAGCCTATTGAAGATACACAGACAACTACTTCCTTGGTAGTTAAGAAGATCCTTACCTCTATCAAATCGTCCCTTGCACAAACAATGGAATACCCCTATTTAACCGGGTATTATGTCGGAGATAAAGTATGTGCAACTGATGGGGAAGAAATGGGTATTTACAATACTCCAATTCTTAAATCGGCGATCCTTATGTTCCCGATAGTATTTGATTTGTTATCATTTTCGGATTCAGAGTCCATAAATATTGATCGCTATGAGGACGGTGTCGTTGTTTTTGGAGCTTCCGATATGATTATTTACAGCCACGAAATGGAAGGGATTGAGGAGTATCCTATTCAGGCTCTTAATGATTATTTTGAAACCGATATGCCAAGCAGTTGTGTTCTTCCTAAGAATGAGCTGTTGCAGGCCTTGGATAGATTATCATTGTTTGTCGGGGATCTGGATGATAATGCTATTAAGTTACAGTTTGATGAAAAGTCCCTTCGTATTGAGTCATTGGCATCTACTGGTGTGGAAAATATAACTTACACATCCAATGATGGGGATTTCTTTGAATGTCAGGTGGATCTTACTTCATTTACAATGCAGGTTAAGAGTCAGTCTACTGACACCGTTACTGTTCAGTATGCAGATGAAAATGCTCTGAAGTTGGTAGATGGGGACATAGTTAAACTGGTTTCTTTGTTTAGTAATGACGAAGAATAATATTCCGGAATATAAGGTCCTTGGTTTTTCAAGGACCTTCTTTTTTTCATAAAAATTTAATTAATTTTAGTTGATTTGGAATAAAAGATGTTATATAATCTTTATAGGGATATTCCCTATAAAAACTCAAAGAACTTAAAAAACTAAAAAGGAGGAATTTATTATGACACAGTTCCGGGGATTTAAGACTAAGAAGCAGGCAGAGGCATTTGTTAAGAAGAATGGTGGCTATCTTACATTTGAGGAGAGAACACCAAAGAGACAGCAGTTGACGTCCAGGGGTCGTGAGTACATGATGGCAGTCAATTTCGGTGGACTGAACAAGGAACTTTATCCATATTGTGTTCAGTGGAATGTATGAGGTAGCATAGTGAATAGACCAACAAGATTTTATAGCAACCGTCAGGAAAAGGCGGTTGCTAAAGTTGTCAAAGGTAAGCAAACCAGTAATTCCGGGGCTACCTTATTTCAAAAAGGCGATGTAACTACTGATGATTGGTTGATAGAATGCAAGACGACTACATCTGAAAAGCAGTCTTTTAGTATCAAAAAGGAATGGTTAAAAAAGAATCGAGAGGAAGCACTGGCAATGGGTAAAGGTTACAATGCCTTATGTTTTGATTTTGGAGATAATGGCAATCGCTATTATATCATAGATGAAAAGACTTTTAAGGAGGTAGTTAATGAATTACAAAGGATATAGTATTGATCGAGATAGGGAACATTATTTAGTTACCGGGCCTGAAGGTATGTGGACAGAGGATACTGTTCAGGATGCAAAACAGAGTATTGATCAGATGGAGGAATCAAATGAAGCATGTTATAATGAAGATATTTGAAATTATTGCTATTATAGGTCTTATAATTGGGATATTGTATTTATTTGGCGAAGTTACCCCTTGGAGTATTCAGGATCAAATTAAATTATGTTTGACCGGGGTATTAATTATTTTGGTATCTACTGGACTGATTTGTTTAATTGAAAGTATTGATGAAGGAGGAAAAAATAATGATTTCACTCGCAGTTAAGTATCGTCCCCAAACTTTTGAAGAAGTTACTGGGCAGGAAAGTATTCGGATTATATTACGTCAACAACTTGAATCCGGGGAAGTAAAACATGCTTATCTTTTTTGTGGAGGAGCAGGAACAGGTAAAACAACCTGCGCCCGGATTTTTGCAAAAGAAATAAATAAAGGACAGGGAAATCCTATTGAAATGGATGCTGCATCGAATAGTGGAGTGGATGATGTGCGTAACATTATACAGCAGGCAAAGTCAAAGAGCCTTGACAGCGAATACAAAGTATTTATTGTGGATGAGTGTCATGCAATTAGTTTGATGGGGTGGCAGGCATTTTTGAAAATGCTTGAAGAGCCACCAGCAAAAAGCATTTTTATCTTTTGCACAACAGACCCACAGAAGATACCTAAGACGATTCTTTCAAGAGTACAGAGGTATGATTTTCAGAGAATAAGTCAGGCGGGTATTGTTGATAGATTAAAGTACATTATTGCAGAAGAAAACGCAGTATCACCTAATTGGGAAGTAGAGTCTATTGAATATATAGCCAAGATAGCAGATGGTGGTATGCGTGATGCTATAACACTTATGGATAAAGCATTATCTTATAGTAGAGAGCTTACACTTGAAAATGTTGTAAAAGCACTTGGTACTACAAACTATGATACAATGTTTGACCTCACGGATTGTTTCGTTTATGACAAACGCAAGGACATGATGCAGATAATTGATGATATTCATGCACAGGGAAAAGATTTAAAGCGTTTTATTAAAACTTATATACAGTTCTTGCTGGATGTGAACAAATATGCTTTAGGCTGTGATTGGGAACAATTATCTTTACCTCATTTAACAGAGTATCAGAAGAAGTTGGATAAATGGTTGATGGATAATGATATTTTTACATCATTATTGAATACAATAGTCAAGATTGATTCAGAAATCAAATACAGTTCTTCTCCTAAATATGAAATTGAAGCCCGGATGTTATTATGGATTGAGGGAGGTGATTTAGAGTGATAGGGCAAAAGAGATTACAAGATATATTTAAAACTCTTATCGAAACTGAATGTTTTCCAAGATTTTGTATAATTACAGGTCAGGCAGGAAGTGGAAAGAAAACTATATGTCAATATATTGTGGATTGTTTTAAGCAGGTTAATTCAGTTATTACTGGATATACTCTTCCAGATATCAAGATAGATACTGTTAGGGATATGATAGCTTTTAGTTATAAAGCAGTTACTCCAATAGTTTATATTATTCCGGATGCAGATGGTATGTCAGTACAGGCTAAAAATTCCCTTTTGAAAATAACAGAGGAGCCACCTAATAATGCTTACTTCATAATGACCCTCGAAAGCCCGGAAATGACCTTGGATACTATTCGGAGTAGGGCTTCGATATTTTCTCTTGATAATTATACTGAAGAAGATATACATCAATATGCATTGCGGTATAATAAGCTTACCCCTCAGGATTTATTGAATAACAAAGATGAATTTGGTATAATAAAGGAAATATGCGATGTTCCTGGTGATGTGGATACTTTATATAAGTATAATCCAAAAGAGTTTTATCAGTATGTGGAAAAGGTAGTGGATAATATAGATAAGGCAGAGCAATCCAATACTTTTAAGATTGCGGATAAATTAGCATTGAAGCAGGATTCAGAGGGGTATGAATTAAAATTATTTTTGCGGGCATTTATGGCGATCTGTATTGAAAGAATAGAATTGGATCCATTGAGATATGCTACTGGGATTTCATTAACTGGTAAATATATAAGTCAGCTAAGAATACGAGGGGTTTCTAAACAAATGTTATTTGATTCATGGATTTTGGAGATCCGGACATATTGGGTGAGGTGATAATATGACAATAGCAGAATTAAAAGCTCAGATGATGTCCCATACAATGCGAAGTACTTATATATTTTGTGGTACCGAGATAGGTATCCGGGATATTTATTTAAAACAGATTTGTAAGATCCAAAATTATATTTTGAAATGGGTGGATGAGATTACAGATATTCTTCAGGCCGGACGTAAAAAATCTATTTTGCAAAAAGCGACCCTTTTTGTTTTATCTGAATGCAATGACTTGGTGAAGAATGAAAAGGCTTGGAAGATTTTAGATATGGATCTTGGGCAAAATATGCTTATATGTATGTTTACTAATCTGGATAAGAGAACTAAATTTTATAAGCAGTATAAAGATATGATGGTTGAATTTGAACCCTTAGCACCTGAGGTTTTGAAAAAGTATGTTAAGAAGGAGATAAATTTATCCGATAAAAATTGTCAGACTTTGATGGAAGTATGTGAAAATGATTATGGCCGGTGTTTGTTAGAGATTGATAAGATAAAGCGGTTTGTCGAGGGGTATGCCAAAGATAAGCAAGCCCAATTACCGGAGGAAGGTGGGTTACTTAGACTTTTGACAGATGGGGTTATTTATAGACCACCAAAAGATGCAATTTTTGATTTTGTGGATGCAGTTCTTGACCGGGATGCTTATAACTCATTTAAGTTAATGCAGGAAAGCTATGATAGTGGGGAAGCCACTATGGTTATGATATCCAATTTATATACCAATTTCAAAGCACTTCTTCAGGTACAGGGATGTAAGAGTAGGGATGTTTCAAATTGTACCGGATTAACTGGTTGGCAGATAAATAATGCTAGAAAGTATTTAAAGAGATATAGTATTGGGGAGTTGGAGAATATACTTATTACAATACGTAATACTGAGGTTGGTATTAAAACTGGTACAATAGAAGAAGCAATAGCAGTGTCACAGTTATTAGTTAATATTTTATAGGAGGTTAATTATTAAGAAATGTTAAAAAAGGTATTTGTAACAATGCTGGTCTTGATATTATTGATAGGAAGTATCAATGTAACCGCAAAAGAGAAAAAGTCAAGTCAGATGATAAAAGGAATTGCTGAATTTATTAATGGATTTGTTTGCATATTTAAGCAGTTAGACGAAGATACAGAATATATGGCGCAGGTTATATATCACGAAAACTGGCATACCGATAAAGAACATAAAGCGGCATATTATACAGGAGCAGTTGTTAATAACCGTAGAATACATAAAGATAAGTGGTTGCATTCCACAGGTGATGGTTCTGTAAAGGATGTGCTTTATGCAAAAGGTCAGTACAGCACTACACGAAAGTTTTTTACAGTTGAAATTCCCCAAGAATGTTATGATATGGCAAGAGATATTATATTAAATGGTACTCCAGATGTTCCTGAAAATGTGATTTATCAAGCAACGTTTAAGCAGGGTTCTGGTGATTGGATACCTCCGATAAATGGGGAACATTTTTGTTATGAATGAGGAGAAAATATGGCAAGGAATTTAAAAAATTTAGTTAAGTTGGTGAATCAGGTGACTACTGAGATGCCCATAGAGCAATCATTTTTACATGATCTAAAACGAAGTATTGAATTAACTGATAATAAAAATAGAAAACCCGGTAGTAAAACCTATAAACCAAGTTCAATGCATTGTATTAGACAGATGGCTTATATAGTACTTGGAAAGCCTATTGATGATACTGGATCAAGTTATATGGGTATAGGTATATGTAATGCAGGTACTGATATACATCAACGAATCCAACAGGCTGTTCTTGATATGAAGAACAATGGCATGGACTGTGAATATCTTGATGTGGCTGATTATGTAAAGCGTAGGGGCTTAGAACATTTGGAGATAACCAAACTTCCTAATTTTAAGAAGGGTGATTATGAAACTAAATTATACCATAAGGATCTAAATATGAGTTTCTTATGCGATGGTATTATTAAGTATCAGGGTAAGTATTATATTTTGGAGTTAAAAACTGAGAACGCTAATAAGTTTTATAATCGGAATAATGTGGATGAATCTCATTTCAATCAGGCCACTGCTTATTCGATCGCATTTGAGTTAAGGGATGTTTTGTTTGTATATATCAATCGGGATACCTTGGATATGAAATCTTTTATGTTCACTCCTACGGATGATATGAAGCAGGATTTAATCGGCCTTATATCCAATTGTGATGGATATGTTAAAAAATTGAAGATTCCTCCAAAACCCATAAATGTCAGTAAGAAGGCCTGTGAGTATTGCAATTATAAAACCCAATGCAGAAAGGATGGATAATATGGCGGTAAATCGAGGTAAACAATTTGAGGAGGTTATCCAAAAAGCATTTGAAGCTGTTCCGGATACAGTAGTGGTTAGATTACATGACCAAACCACAGGATATGCAGGGAGTAAAAATCCCTGTGATTTTCTACTGTATCATAAGCCAATATTTTTCGTCATCGAATGTAAATCAATTCACGGAAATACCCTTAGTATATCGAGCAATCCTAAACCCGATAAGAGTGGTAAACTTCATGGTTTTTATGGAAATATAAGTGATTATCAGTGGGAGAAATTATCGGAAATGAGTGAAGTTCCGGGAGTGATTGCAGGAGTAATATGTTGGTGGGTTGATAAGGGTATAACAAAATTCATACCGATACAGATCTTATTAGCTATTAGGGATTGTTTTCCATATAGGAAAAGTATTAGATTTGATGATAAGCTTGAGTATTATTATTTAGGTGGTTCATATAAAGAAGTGATATTACGTGGAAAGAAAAAAAGGGTATTTTTTGATTATAATATGAATCAATTTTTTAAGGAGGTCAGTAAAAATGTCCAAAATAAATCTTTACGATGATATCAAATTGGATAAGGTTCAAAAGATCCAGCTTCATATCGAGGATAATTCCAAGACGATAAATGGTATTGTTGATAGTATTATCAAATCATATTCAAAGGATTTGGATGACTATGTACTTTTTATCAAGGAATGTTTAGCGGATGGGCAGAACCCGCCTACGGATGCAGAGTTGGATGATTTTTGTTTGAATCTTTCAACATATATCTACTTTGCAGGTGGTATGGTAGAACAGTTGGGGATCCGGGATGATATTGCGAAAGCCGTTTATAAAGAAACTTATAATACGGCAAGACAGAATCAGGATAAAGGAACAGTTGCTGATAAGGATAGTATTGCTGAGTTAAATAGCCAGCAGGAACTACTTACCAGTATATGTTATACAAGGGCTTGGAGGACTATGAAAGCAAAGGTCGAAAATGCCCAAGAGCTTTTACAAAGCTGTAAAAAGGTTTTAAGCAGGCGAATGACAGAAGCTGAATTAACAAAGATTGGAGGATAAAAAGGTGACAGGGAATGAGTATCAAAAGCTGGCTTCAAGAACAATTTCAAACAGTATGTCCAGTGATGAAAAAATGAAACATGGGGTTTTTGGCTTATGTAGTGAAGCCGGTGAAGTTGCTGGATTATTTCAGAAGCAATATCAGGGACATGATATAGATCCACAGCATTTAGCGAAAGAGCTTGGAGATTGTTTGTGGATGATCGCTGAGATATGTACTGCAAGAACGTGGGATCTTGAGGATGTAATGCAGATGAACATCGACAAGCTTTTGGCAAGATATCCAAATGGTTTTGAAGCTGAAAAGTCATTACATAGGAAGGAGGGAGATATATGAGAATAACCGAGTTATCACAAACAGTTGAATTGATGAACAGTTCAGATTATAAAGAGCGATTTAAAGCTGAGTATTATCAGGTGAAAATCAGAGTTGAAAAGTTGAAAAGCATGATGGAGAAGTGGGATAAAAATGAGCTTGATTTTACGCCTACATGTCCGGCAAGTACATATAACTGGCAGTTAAAGGTCATGGAAGATTATTTGCAAATCTTGAAAGCAAGAGCAAACATGGAAGGAGTGGATTTATGAATGTAGTTAAACATTCTGTAAAAGGTAAAATGTTCATATTAACCGATATAGGAAAACAGATAGGTAGAGTAGCGGTTAAGTTTGATTCAACTAATTTGGCCTATCATAAAGAATATAAGCACGCGGTTCCGGAAGCATGGGTAATTAAAGGATGGGTAAAAGAAGTAGATGAAGGAGGAGAAGAATAGTGGGAACAAAACTTGATGAAATTATGAAACGGGTAAATAAGGATCTAAAGGAAGAAGCCTTTACAGTGGGAATGCCAACCTATGAATATACTAAGATCCCTTTTACAAGTCCCCGCATGAATTATATTACTTATGGCGGTTTACCTCTTGGAAGATTGGCAGAGTTTTATGGTGAAGAAGGTGGAGGAAAAACCACTACAGCTCTTGATATGGTAGCTAATTTTCAGAATATGTATCCGGATCGCGAGGTACTGTATGTTGACGCTGAAAATACCCTTGATATTGATTGGGCTCGTAAGATTGGTGTAGATGTTGATAGGATAAGGTTATATCAACCAAAAACAGAATCAGCTGAGTTTGTTTTTCAGGTTATTAAGGAATCAATTGAATCCGGAGAAGTTGGTTTGTGGATCGATGACAGTGTTCCTTGTCATACGGCTGAAAAGGATTTAGGTAAGGAACTAACTGATGATGCAAGGGTTGGCGGTATATCAGGATTACTTACCCGGTTTTGCAGGGAAATTGTAGGACCTTGTGCAAAGAATAATTGTATGGGGATCTTTATCAACCAAATTAGGGATAAGATCAATTCAACTATACCGGGACAAACCAACACACCGGGTGGAAGGGCATTAAAGCATTTTTGCACTACAAGAATGGAATTTAGAAAAGGAACCTATCTTGATGAAAATGGGAAGACCTTATCAAGAAGCTCAGGTGAGCCAAATAGTCAGAAGATTATGGTTAATATGGTAAAAACCAAGTTCTGTAGACCTAACAGGCATGTTGGACAGTATACCATAAATTATGATATTGGAATTGATTATATCACCGATCTTATTGAACAGGCAATGTATTATAACATTGTTATGAAGAGCGGATCTTGGTATCAGGTGGTAAATCCCAACACTGGAGAAATTTTAGAAGATAAGATACAAGGTATGAATAAGCTACATGATAAATTGGATGGGGATGTTCAATTGATGCAGGTGGTTGAGGGATTAACAAATGATGCTATGGAAGCCGATCAGTAAATATAAGAAGGATCCTTTATATAGGGATCCTTTTTTAGTTATAAAAATTTAATGAATTTTAGTTGATTTTATTTAAAAGATGTTATATAATCTTTACATAGGGATAGCCCTATAAACTAACAAAACTCGAAAGGAGAAAATAATATGGCAACAGTATTCGAGTATTTCAAAGCTCAATATGATAAGGTACATGACTACGCGGTAAAATGTATCAATCCTGATATTGAGGTGGATAGTTTCCATTTCGTACAGGTAGCTTGGAGGAATTTCTTCGGTGGAACAGTTGATGTAGATATTTACTATAACATCAACGGCACGATAGATACACAGCAGTTATTAGATGCGAAGCTTCTTAAAAAGTGGGATGATAATTCCTGGACAGCAAGACATAGTGGAACATCCCGTCACGTAGCACTTACTGCTAAAGGACTTAAAGAGTTCTATAAGACGATGTTTTAAGAGGGAGGGCGAAGATATGGCAGATGTGATCGTATTAAGAAAGAATGTAGGATGGGATTTCGTACAGTTGGACGAAGTAACAAAGATGCAGAAGTCCTGGAACTGGGAAAGCAAGGAGTACAGAGTAGATGTTTACTTTGGAAAGTTAAGAGATGGCAGGTTTTCGCCGGTGGTGATAATGAATGTATATGAGCAGGGAGCTGGTGCTAAGCAGGTGGTTGACGACAATTGCGATATCTGGAAAAACATATTTACCAGCACCACAAAGGATGAAGGCAATGAATATTACAAGTATTTGGTAAAACATGGGTTTAAGACCGTAGCACGTTATTGAGGAGGTGCAGGAATGACTAATGCAATGATAGTTCTTCTTGAAAGTGTTAAGCTTATGGAGCAGGGAAAAATCAAGGGATCCGGTATTAAGGGAACCACCCCGGATGGTAATGAGATCGAGCTTCCTGAAACCATTCATACTTATCAGGCTTGGAAATCGCTGGGATTTCAGGTAAAGAAAGGGAGTAAGGCAGTAGCGCAGTTCCCGGTATGGAAATATATAGGTGGTCAGCATAACATTGAGAAGGAAGTTAGAGATGATGTGGATGTGGATCAGAATGAAAATAAGGGTTATTGTCATATGAAGGTAGCAAGTTTCTTTACAAGGGATCAGGTGGAGGAGGTAAAAGAATGATTACAATGTTAAAAAGTTGGCAAGGTAAGGTCACTGTTAATGGGCAGGAATATGAAAATATTCAAAGCATTATTTCGGGTTTTAAGCCCGGTGATGGATCAATATGCATAAAGTTATATCCTCAGGTAGAAACCCCTGTTCCAAGGGAAAATATGAAGGTTCCAGTAGAAAATATTTCGAAGGCTTCAGAGGTACGTATAACCGTCAAGAAATATATGACTGAAAAGGCAACCCCACAGTTTGATTTTATGGATAAGTGGAATAATAACAATCCGATGCCTCTTCGTACAATGACCGGAAAAGTCCTGAAGGAGACCCGTGGAATGGTTCAAATGGAATTACATGGGGATATATGGGCAAAGAAAATATCAACTTGTATGTGCTGTGGTAGAAAATTAACTAACCCGGTAAGTCAGTATTTCGGAATAGGTCCGGAATGTGGTGGACATAATTATGTTAATCCCTTTGATAGTGAAGAGGAATTAAAAGAAGCAGTTGATGCTTATAAGCAGAAATTACAGAAAATCACTTGGACTGGTTGGATTATACGCAGTAGTATTATATCTATGGAGGAAGTTTGAAGTGGAGATTTGGAAAGATGTTGTTGGATATGAGGGATTGTATCAAGTTAGTAATATTGGAAGAGTTAAATCCTGTGACCGAATAGTAAGTGCTGGCGATAATAATCATGAATATCAGCATATTAAGGAGAAGATATTAAATTGTAAAAGTTATGGTAAATATGTTCAGGTTGTTTTAAGTAAGGAAGGCAAGGTCAAATGTTTTGGAGTACATAGGTTAGTTGCTCAAGCTTTTATACCTAATCCTTATAATTTACCATGTGTGAATCACAAGGATACTGTCAAAACAAATAATAGAGTAAATAATTTAGAATGGTGTACTTACAAATATAATAACGAGTATGATGATCGAGTTGAGAAATGCAAGTCTAAAATAAGTACTACGTTGAAAGGTAGGCCTTTATCTTTCAAATGGACATCTGAGCAAAAGAAACATATTAGTGAAGGGGTTAAAAAAAGTTGGATAATTCGTAAACAATCAGCTATAATGGAGGAGATCCCGGTATGAATATAGGTGATAAAGTGTATTTTTGTTCAATTATTCCAAATTGTCATATATATGAGGTATTGGAACTTATAATTAGAACAGTGGCCGATACATGGGCAGTTGGAGTGGATAATCATACAAAACATGCTTTTTTATTTGGATATGATATGATTGGTAAATGTATATTTATTCATCATTATGAGGCGCAGGAAACTATTTTACAGATGCGGGAGCAAAATGAGGTAATAATGGATGATTTATAAATTAGAAAGAAGAGGTACAGGACTGGCGATGTCAGCCAGTCTGTATAACTTCTTGAATCAAAACAAGATAGAATACAGCTATGATTTTATAGCTGGCGGAATAGAAATCACAGACTCCGCTTCAGAACGTATCAGAAATGAATATAAGGTCGGTTTGGAGCGTGATATGATAAAAGATACATCAGAAACAGAAACGGTCCTAAAAACGCAAAATAGAGCGTCACAGGGTAAGGTCAAAGCAAAAAGAGAAAAGAGAAAACTATGGTAGGAGGTCAGATATGATTAAGATTGACACATCAGAAATGGATAACAAGGGTATGATTGAAATGGCAATACAGGGAAATCCGATTCAGCTTGCGACAGAGGCATTGGCTTTATTAGCTGTTTGAAGCAGTCAATAAAAGCAAGAAGAGAAGAGAGCGGAATGGGTGAGGTCGATGCTATGGCTTTTGAGATGTTTTTCCTGACAGGATTGAGAAAGTCATTGGAAGCCGAGATGAAGTGCATGAAAGCTGAAGAGATGAAAGACATCAGGTCCGCAGACTTTATCAGCGATGAAGAGTTTAAGAAGTGGTTCCGAGGGGGGTGATGAGAGATGTTTGACATCACTGTAAAAATCATAGAACAAGTAAAAGAAGAGCATGATAGGTTCATCTTTGAGACGATATATCCATACTGTCAGGAGCAGACAAAGATGGTCATATCAAAAAAGATTCTATGTAGAGCATTGGAATGGTATAAGAAAGAGCATCTGGACGAATATACAGAACTGGCAAAAGAGGTGAGCGAATGACAAGAGAAGAAGCAATAGAGCAATTAAAACAGATACCCATAGATGACAAGGTTTCAGTGCCTTATATGAAAGAGATTTACAATGCTATTGATATGGCAATCAAGAGCCTTGAAGCTGATAGGGCGATAGAAAAGACATTATATGCAATCAGGGAAGAAATGCAATACATAAAGGTTGCTGAACTTCAAATATATGGTGCGAATAGTTGGAGATTTTCTAATGCGATTGAAGATATTATTGAAAAGCATTTAGCGGAGGTGAGCGAATGACGAACATAGAAATTTTAGAAAGTTTGAAATCGTATACGGTTAAACCTGAGATACTAGATAAGGCAATCAAGGCATTAGAGCAACAGCCTTGTGATGATTGCGTAAGCAGGCAGGCGGTACTTGATATTGTAAATAATCCTTTAAACATAAGGTTAGTTGACATTATAAAGGCTTTACCACCCGTCACACCAAAGGAAAAAATAGGGCACTGGGTAAATAATCATACTAAATGCTCAAATTGCAAATGGGGAATGGAGGATGATGTGGTTGGTAGTCCGATGATGTTGTTTTTTCCATTCTGTCCTAACTGCGGAGCAAGGATGGTTGAGTCTTGTGATGTTCCCGACATAAATGTCGGGGAGATAGTGGAAAGTGAGGATAAGGAATGACATACGGATATTGTGTATATCATGAAATAGAGTGTGATTATAAAGGTGGCTGTATTGATTGTCCGCATATCACCGAAGAAGATACTGAATGGTTTAAGCAAGATGAGGATAAAGCAGAAAGTGAGGATAAGGAATGAAAGTATCAGATATATTAAATGAAATTCACAATGAGAATGTCGAAGTTGAAATATACAAGGCTTTATCGGAGTGGATAATCCTTGACCGTCAACAGAATATCGTTGAATTGGCAAGGTGCAAATCTACAATAAGGGCGATTAGTAAAATCGCAAACAATAATCCAAATAAGAAAGAAGCACTTGACGGAATAATAAATCTCTGTAATTAGAGCAGATGAAATGAGTAAATGCACTATACAAGTCAGAAAGCGAGAATAAGGAATGAACTACAAAAGTTTCAATTTAGGAGATTGGATAGGTCATATAAGCGGAGTAATAGAAGATGAAAGCGAACTTGACGGAAATGAAATGAGAGATTTAGTTGAATTTTTAACAACCTTAAATCAAGAGCAAAATAGAGATGAAAAAATGATAGATACTATCGACTTTGCAATTAAAGTAACAGATTCACAAGATGATTATAGCATGGGTATGCGCAATGGTATGAGATATGTAAAAAGCCTTATTGATGGTAAAGAACCACAGTATGAATTAAGGCAGACTGATGAAGAAATAAAATTTGGGATAGAACTTGGAGATGAGGTGGTTGGTGATTACGGAGCAAAAGGTGTTGTAGTAGGCATGGACACTTATAAAGATGAGGTTTGGTTATCGCTTTTGATGAGAAACCACAAAGTTCCTCAACTTGTTAAAGCATCATCATATAAAGCAAAGACAGGCAGACACTTTCCACAGATTATAGAAGTATTGGAGCAGATAAAAGGAGAAGCAGATGGAAAATAGATTTGTCATAATTCATTGTCCTTACACAGGAAGAACTTATATTTACACCAAAACAATTGTTAACGGCAAGATTTGTGTTGATATAGTAAGAATTGATTAGGAAATGAGTACAAGGCAGAAAGTGAGGAGGTATCAGATGGAAACAGTTGAGGTTGTGATTAGGATATCAAAAGAGGTATATGAGTGGTGCAAGAAAGAATGTGAAGAGAATGATGCTTTAATTGTTGATAATGATACCTACGCAATAGGCACAGGCATACCACTCCCGAAGGGGCATGGTAAGTTAGGTGATTTAGATGCCTTACGAAAAGAAGTATTATCATGGGGTATGAACGATTACGAACCCTCAGATTTTACAGAGGCCATAGACCAAGTAGATACAATCATAGAAGCGGATAAGGAGGTAAGCGAATGACACTGGATGAAGCTATAAAAGATAGAGATTGTAAAAAATGTATTCATTATAAAAAACATAAAGTAATGTTAAATAAAAAACGGGGTTGGGAATATATGTATGTATGCAATGCTATATATGAATGTGATTATAAAGAACGAGATTTGGAGGTAAAGTGAAAACTTGGGTTAATTGTACTTTAGGAATTAATTTAGGGGATGAGATAAAGAAAAAAGATAATGATAAAGAATGGATAGTTACCAAGATTGATTATCCTCTTTGTAATGGTATGATCGTTTATGGTATGGCAAAGGATGGAGAAACAATGAGCATAAAGTTTAATTCAGATGAGTGGGTTAAATCAGAAATAAATTATATGAGTGCTTTTATGGTACTTTTAAGTAACATAGATCGAATAGAAGAAGAGTATGTAGAATTTTTTAAGGAGAATTAGTATGATAGAAATATCCCGGATAGAACTATATAAAGTTTGTAAAAGATGCGGTAGAAAACTTAAATCTCTAGAATGTAGGGAAAGAGGTTATGGCAAAATATGTTGGGAAAAAATAAAAAAGTCTAAACATACAAAAAAATTATTTGCAATTTAACCCATAATGGGTTATAATACAAGATAGGAGGATTCTTGTATTATGGAAGATAATCATTTAGCATTAGAATTATTGCAGGAAGTAAAGGCGAGCGCCCGGAGATGGTTTATAATTTCCATTGTGGAATTATTAGTTATAACCGCTTTGATCATGATTTTACTATTGGTTCCTACGGACTCAGTAACCATTGAAAATGAGGATGGAAACGCTAACTATGTTGGGAATGATAATATAGGAGGTATATATAATGGCGAAGATAGTAGCGAAGAAGTATTGGAAGGGCAGGAAGAAAACGACGATTAAGAAACGCAGGAGGTAGGGTATGCCAGCATCTAATCGTACTATGATCCATAAGCTTCAAAATGCCATCAATAGTAATGGTGGCAAGATCCTATATGAAAAAACCCAATTTTTCAGTCAGGATCAGGACAGGCCGGTATCTATTTATAAGATATCGCAGGCGGTTGAATCAAGTCCCGGAAAAACAAAAAAGGAAAAGTTATTTGAATCCACATCAATGATCCAAATAGTTTTATATCTTCGGGATGTATGGTATACAATTCAGGGTCAGGAGATTCCAACTGACAATGAATCATGGGAGGCTGTTAAGGCAAATAAACATATAGATTATTCACTTATAAAGATAGGAGGATAAGATGGCAAGAGAAGTAAAACAATGGATAACTGTAAACGGTGTTCATGTACCTATATTTGAAGGACAGTCTAAGGAAGAAGCCGTAAAGCAGGCTATTAGCAGGCAGAAAAAAAGAGGTCCGGTATCATCAGATACTCGTAAAAAAGCTGTTGCTGATTATGTTGATAAGAAACGCCAGTATAGAGATGCATATGATCGGGTAGAGATTGAACAGCGTCATTATGATAGGGCTTCCAACAAGGAAGATAGAGATGCGGCTAAGGATAGGTTGAAAGTAGCAAGTAAGGATAGGGATTCCAAATTACAGGAGTATGCAAAAGCATCTGACAGGGTAGCTAATCTCGGTAAAGGAGGAAAGGTTAGACGGGGTACAGAGTTTGGTAAATCCGGGAAGCAGGGACAGATAACTCATTATTCTGATATAAAACAGGTACCTAAGAAACTTAAACCGGGTGAGCAGTATGCTTTGTATCTAAAAAAAGGTGAAGTACCTAATGATGGTAGTAAGTTTGCAGGACAGACTTATAATGCAGAATACCAAGGTAAAGGTACTTATGGGGTGTCCAATCCTAAAAATATGAGCCCTGTGGCTGGATTCAAGACTTATGAAGCTATGAAGAAGGCCTATGAGGAGAGAAGTCAGCATCCAGGACAATCATATGAGATTGCAGTTATTAAATCTGGCGATAATAAAAAGGAAGAACAGCAAAAGCAGATGGGGCCGGCTGAAAAGGAAGCGAGGGAATTAGCTAATAACCCGAGTGGTAAACTTTCTAAAGCAGAAAAGTTCCATATACAGATGAGGGAAGAAAAGCGTAGAAGGGAGCAGGGTATAAAAACAAAGTATACTTCACCTGACCATTCTAAGTTAAGTCAGCATTCAGAAATCCAGAAAATAGCTGAAGCCCATAATGAGGCAGTATGGACACGTGAAGGTGGGGTAGCTAACAAGGAATTATATGATGCCGCAGATAAGTTTGCTGAACAGCATAATCTTCCTAAGGATAAGGTTAGAAAAGCCGCTATGGCAGCGTTTATGGAAAAGCATTCTGAATCTATTAAAAGAAGGGATGCTGGTCAGGAACCCGTTGAAAAGAAGAAAGCTACTCCGGAAGATTATGCTAAAAAACAGGGATTATCTTTAGCAGAAATGTCCAAACAGGTTGCTAATCATCCGGAAGCTTCCAAAATGGCTAGTAAGTTAATGGAAGATGGTATGAGTTATCACGAAGCAGGTGCTTTAGCTCATCAAACTTATAAGGATAAATTATCCAATGATTCTAAAATTGAATCTGCAGTAACTAAGGGGTCATCTTCGGAATTTAAAAATAGGGATGAGGCAGAAGCTTTTTACAGAAATAAATTCGCCGGTGTATCTGCTACCTATGCAAACAAGATGGCTAAAAAGCTTGGAATTGAGGGTAGGGGCAAAGATAAGCGGGAAGCCTTAGCAAAACATTATACCGACCAGTGGGAAACAAAATCCAATGTTTCCAAGAACGAGGATGAAAAGGAAAAGCAGATAGCAAGAAATGAGTCAGAAGCCTATAAAAGAAAGGTATCTGAAGTAAAGCAATATATGCATCCGGATGAAGCAAGGAAGAAGGTCGAATCGGGTAGTTATGATTCGATGGCTAAACAGGTAACAGAAAATCGTAAGAAATTAGCTAATACCACGAATCCGGATGAAAAGAGAAATCTTATAAATGAGAATCATGAGTTAATGAAGAAAATGGATAAGCAGTTATCTTCATTTGGTCAGGATTTTCAGAATAAAGCCAATACATATCGGGAGAAGTTTCTAACTAAGAAATCGGATAATGAAGAGAGGAATTCAGCGATACAGTCATTAAGAAATAGTGGGTTAAGTCAGGAAGATGCAGAAAGAAAAGTAGATAGAATGTCTCCGGATGAAGTAAGAAAGTTGGGAGGAACCCAGTCAACCCTAAAGTTAAAAAAGATACCCGCATCTCAGGTAACTATTTCAGATTCACAATATAGATTTTCTACAGGAAAAGCTCCTAAGGGATATGGTAATTGGGCATTCTATATAGGTAATAGTGATGAGCCGGTATTCTTCCACGGTAGTTATGCAGAAGCAAAGAAAAAGGCAATAAGGGAAGCGGCAAATCGTGGTGTAAATAAAATAAGAGTGGGGTCATAAATATGAGTAAACAAGAGGATAATAATAAAATAAAACCTCGAAAAGAACAGAAGTTGGAAACTAATACTCCGGATAATACTATAGAAGAAAAGAAAACAAAAACACCAAAAACTAAAAAGACTCCAAAAAAGAGATATAAACCCCTAAGTGTGGAAAATCCAAAGTATGGTTTAAATCAAAGACAAAAAATATTCTGTAGGGAATATGCTAAAACAGGTAATGGAAAACAATCAGCCTTAAAGGCCGGATATAGTCCAAAGACAGCCGAGTATAAAGCTTCCATAATGTTAAAGAATGAAAAGGTGGCCAATGAAATACAACGGATTAACGGCTGTAAAGAGAAAAAAGCAATCATGGACGCACAGGAAGTTATGGAACTTTTTAGTGCTATTGCAAGAGGGGAAATCAAGGATCAGTTTGGATTGGATGCAACCCTTGCAGACCGCCTGAAGGCTATGAATGAAATTGCCAAAAGAACAGTGGACATTGAGAATAGGGTTAAAGGTGTTCCAGATACTGCTATTACAATAAAATTGGATTGGAAAAAAGAATAAAGGAGGTCGGGTATGCAGATTGATATCAAATTAAAAGACTGTATCATACCCGACTTCTTTGATGTTTTGGAAGATATACTTGAACATAAACATTCAAGGTATATATTTCCGGGAGGTCGAGGCAGTACCAAATCCTCATTTGTTGGAGGAATAGCCATTCCATTATTGATTATCCAAAATCCAAATGTCCACGCCGTATGTTTTAGGAAGATAGCAAATACTATCCAAACAAGTATATTTCCTCAGGTCAAGTGGGGTATTTACCACCTTGGATTAGAGAAATATTTCAAAATTCCAAAGAATTACAGTACCCCTATCGAATATATACCCACACATCAAAAGATATACTTTATGGGTTTGGACGATCCTGGTAAGGTAAAATCAATAAAACCCGACTTTGGTTATATTGGAATAAACTGGTTTGAGGAATTGGATCAATATGCTGGCACAAATGAATTGCGTAAAGTAACCCAGTCCACAAAACGTGGTGGTGAGCTATTTTGGGATTTCAGAACATTTAATCCACCTATATCAAAAAACAATTGGGCGAATGAATATGTGGAAGAATTTGAAATGAAACCCAAAAAATCCACATTGGTAATAAGAAGCACATACCTGCAGGTACCGGAGGATTGGCTTGGACAGGAATTCTTGGAAGAAGCCGAGGAATTAAAGGAAACAGATCCTAAGGCATATAAACATGAATATTTAGGAGAAGCCGTAGGAACTGGTGGAGATGTATTTCCAAATGCAGTTAACCTTGATATGGATCAGCTTGTAACCGTAAATGATAAGCAGGTTGAAATGTGGAAAACCTTTGATCAGATATATAATGGTATTGACTGGGGATTTGCAAAGGATCCTTTCAGATTTGTAAAGATGCATTTTGACCGTAAACATTTGGATCTTTATATATACGGGGAACATAATACCCTTAAAGCAAGAAATGCCGAGGTATTTGATGAATTGTATAATGATAAAAAACTAATACGATTGGACGAATTGGTAACGGCAGATAGTGCCGAAGAGAAATCGATTGCAGATTTCAGGGCTTATGGTGCATTTATACGAGGGGCTGAAAAAGGACCAGAATCGGTAAGATATGGAATAAAGTGGTTGCAGGGTTTGCGGCATATATATATTGATAAAAAGAAATGCCCGGAAACATATAAGGAATTTACAACTTATGAATATGAGCAGGATAAAGATGGAAACTTTATAAGTGCATATCCCGATGAAAATAATCATAGTATAGATGCAACCAGATATGCGATGGAGAAATATTCAAATAGAAGAGGTAATTGATGTATGGTTAAAATATATGTGGCATGTCCGGACAGATATGAAACAGGAGGCATCGAATTATTACATCAGCTTTGCTACGAATTAAACAGGCATGATAATGTTATAGCGAAGATTTGGTATATTGCAAAAAATATTGAGAATCCACAGCCTGCGTGTTATACAGAAGCATACCACAATGATTACGTAGTGACAGATACACCAGAAAATGATGTGGTATTGATATTTCCTGAGATATGGGCACATTATCTTGAGAGATTCAAAGCTAATCAGAAAATCATATTTTGGGAGAGTGTGGACAATTACAAGAGAAGAGCAAACAGCGATACCTTTCCGGAAGCATTTTCAAAAATACTACATCTCACACAGTCATACTATGCGTCAGATTTCCTTTTAAAGAGCAGTATTGATGCAAAGTCGATAATTTATATAGGTGATTATATAAACAGGGCTCATTTACCAAATCCAAGCGCTGTGGAGCGTCAGGACATTGTGTTATATAACCCTAAAAAGGGTTTAGACTTTACAGAGCAAATAATGTCTTTCATGTCTGATGTATTGTTCATGCCAATATGTAACCTAACACAGGAACAAATTATAGACCTGATGGATAAGAGCAAATTATATATTGATTTTGGAGACCATCCCGGAAAAGACAGAATGCCAAGAGAAGCGGCCTTACATGGTTGTTGTGTTATCACGGATACTGAAGGAAGTGCTAATCTTTATCGTGATGTGCCAATACCCGAAAAGTACAAGTTTAAGCGTACCGTATCAAACTTACCGGAGATATGTGTTGCAATACGCAGAACGTTAAAGAACTACGAAGAGTGCAGGGATGATTTTGATTTTTACAGAGATTGCATAAACCACGAGATAGAACGTTTTAAAGACGGGGTAAATGCCTTGGTTGATAAATTGTATAAGCCAAGGTTTAGCATCATAATACCAGCTTTTAACGCTGAAAATCATATCTCAAAAGCGCTTGAAAGTATAA
>Ga0310696_10000498_pt1 | contig 61495 bp, 55 predicted proteins | sample AusTroGonzalo_MG_4_FD_203885 | JGI IMG/M metagenome (GOLD analysis project Ga0310696, IMG submission 203885) | Bovine rumen microbial communities from tropical cattle in Woodstock, Queensland, Australia - Gonzalo_02 (v2) (version 2) | ecosystem: Host-associated > Mammals > Digestive system >...
CATCCTCTTTCTCTTCGTTCTTAGCTTCTTCCTCGGGATCGAGGTCGATGTCGTCGAACTCCTCGATATACTCCGGAGTGCAGAAGCGATATACGGCGTATGCGATGCCGGCGATAACAGCGATGATACCGATAATGCCGAGGATCCAGCCGATTACTTTACAGGTGTCGCACTCTTTACATTTGCATTCCATATTCGTAACCTCCCAAAATGTTTCTGCCACAACTTGTGCCGCCTCCTATTATACCACCACGGCACGGATTTGAAAAGGCATTTGCGAAAAATAACGTCACTCCACCTTCACCAGTTTGGCGAAAGAGGCCAGCATGACCTTGGTGCCCGCAGCGAACTCCACGGTGACTTCGAAGTCGTGGGAGCCCTGCACAATGGTTTTCACCGTGCCGACGCCGAACTTGATGTGGCGCACGCGGTCGCCGACGCCGAACCCGAGGGCCGACGCGGAAGTTGCGGCAGGCTTCGGAGCGGCGTGCTCTGCGTAAGGATTGCGGTACGCCCCGGGTTTTGCACCCTGGGGATGGATATCACCCGCGGAGGAGCTCCGGTAGGAGGGTCCGCTTCGAGACGAACTTCCGAAGTCCGTGAGCTCGTCAAAGGACGAAGGCGAAGCATAGCGGGTGTTCGGGCGGCTCTGGTACTGACCGGAGGAACCGGTGCCCCGGGATGCGCTGCGGCTGCTCCAGGTGGAACCGCCGAAGGTGACCTTGCGGATATTTTCCCGCGGAAGCTCGGAGAGGAACCGCGAAGGGCGGTTGAACTGCATCTCGCCCCGGGCCATGCGCTGACCGCAGTAACTGAGGGAGAGCGTCTTGCGGGCTCTGGTGATGCCGACATAGAAGAGACGGCGCTCCTCCTCAAGGCCGATGTTGTTTGCGCTGCCTTCGTCGGAGTCCAGGCTCATGCCGCTGGGGAACAGGCCGTCCTCCAGCCCGCCGATATACACATGGTCAAACTCCAGGCCCTTGGCGCTGTGCAGGGTCATGAGCACGACGTAATCGCCGTCGGCGTCCTTGTCTAAGCTATCGATATCCGCAACAAGCGCAACGTCCGCGAGGAACCCGGCGAGACTCGGCTCGTCCGTCTCCTGAACGTACTGGGCAATCTTGTTCTTCAACTCCGAGATGTTGGCCAGACGGTCATCGGCGGAATCGGCGTCCGTCTCCCGGAGATCCGCCTCGTAATCCGTTGCCTCCAAAATGTCGTCGATGATCCGCGGAAGCGAATAGCCCGGCGTTGCCAATCCGGTCCGGAGGGTGTCAATGATGTCCGTGAAGGTGCGGATATTGTTCGCCGTGCGGGTGCCGATGCCGGGGACATCCGACGCCGTCAGGAGCACCTCGTAGAGAGGAATGTCCTTGATGTAGGAGTATTCGTCAATCCGGTCCATCGTGGTGTCGCCGATGCCTCGCTTGGGCACGTTGATGACACGCTTGACGGACACGGAGTCGCTGCCGTTGTCCACGACGCGGAGATACGCAAGCATATCCCGGATCTCCTTGCGCTCGTAGAAGTTGGTGCCGCCCACAAGGCGGTAGGGGATACCGTTGTAAACGCACTGTTCCTCAAATGCGCGGGACTGTGCGTTGGTGCGGTAGAGGATGGCGTAATCCCGGTAGGAACCGCCGTTTCGGACAGACCGGGCGATATCGCGGATCACCTCGCTTGCCTCATCCAGGTCGGACGGGTATTCGGTCAGCCGGATCAGATCCCCCTCCTCGTTGCCGGTCCAGAGAGTCTTTTTCTTTCTCCCGAGGTTGTTGGCCACCACGGTGTTCGCCGTCTCCAGGATGCGCTGCGTGGAGCGGTAGTTCTGTTCCAGCTTGATCACGCGGGCGTCCGGGTAATATTTTTCGAAATTCAGGATGTTCATGATGTTGGCGCCCCGGAAACGGTAGATCGACTGGTCGTCGTCGCCCACGACACAGAGGTTGTGCTCGGTTTCGCCGAACTCGTTCACGTGGCTGGCCAGAAGATGAATGAGCTCAAACTGCGCCGTGTTGGTATCCTGATACTCGTCCACCATGATGAACTGGAACCGGTTCTGATAATACTCAAGGGCTTCGCTGCTGGCCTTGAGCATCTCCACGGTCTTCATCAGAAGATCGTCGAAGTCGAAGGCGTTGTTCTTGCGCAAAAGCTCCTGATACTCCGCATAGGCGCGGGAAATGTTGCGGTCCACCGACAGGCCGAGCTTGGAGGTCCGGAATTCCTCCGGTCCGATGAGCTCGTTCTTCGCCGAAGAGATGACGGAGAGAACCTGCTTGGGCGGGAGCATCTTAACATCGATGTTGAGGTGCTTTAGGGTGTCCCTCATGGCGCGCTTCTGGTCGTCGGTGTCGTATATGACAAAATTCTGATCATACCCGATGGCGGGGCAGAAGCGGCGCAGCATGCGGACGCACATGGAATGGAACGTGCTGACCCAGACGTCGTTGAATTCGTCGTCCAGAAGCTTCGCAACACGCTCCTTCATCTCGTCTGCGGCTTTATTGGTAAAGGTGATGGCGAGAATGCGGTAGGGGCTGACCCCGCACTCGCAGATCAGCCTCGCGATCCGGTGCGTGATCACGCGGGTCTTGCCCGAGCCTGCACCGGCAAGGATCAAAAGCGGACCGCGTTCGTGGCGAACGGCCTCCGCCTGCATTTCGTTCAGGGAAGCATACAAATCCATAGAAAACCTTTCACCGGAAAATGATTGCATCGGCGCCGGAAATACCCTCCCGGCGCCATGCGTACCGGCCACGACAGTATACCATACCGGGCGGTTGATTACAACGGAAAAAGAACAAAAACAGAACATTTGTGCGATTCGCCGAATGCGGTTTTCAAGACAAGGTTTTGTGACGTTTCGGGAACGCTCCGGGAAAGAAACCATGACATTAAGACGCAGCACGTGTCATGCAAAAACACGTCGTGAGGTACACGAAACAAGATGTTGCAAAAAAACCGTGTTTAGCATATAATTATCACATTACCAGCCGCGGGCGGAAAGAGGAGTCGGAATGGAACGAGAGTGGCGTAAATATCTGAGAGATCTGCTGGACAGCGTACAAAATCCGGACTATATCCGTCCGGGGGACATCCCGAATATCGATCTGTATATGGACCAGGTGACGACGTTCATGGACGAGCATCTGGAGACCACCAAGCGGTTTGAGGATGACAAGCTGTTGACCAAGACGATGATCAACAACTATACGAAGAATCATCTGCTGCCGAACCCGGACAAGAAGAAGTACACGAGAGGCCATATGTACCTTCTTGTGTTTATTTACTATCTCAAGAACTTCTTAAGCATCAGCGATGTAAAGCGTATTGTCGAGCCGATGCAGGAGATGTTCTACGGGCCCGATCCGGAGATCAAGCTGAATGATGTCTACGAGCGGATCGTGGATATCGAGAAGGAAGTGGCGCAGGGGCTCGGCAAGGATGTGATGAACAAGTTCCTCCGGTCGAGAAATGCATTTCCCGAGGTGAAGGGGGAGGAGGAACGGGAGTTCCTCAACATTTTCAGCTTCATCGCGATGCTTAGCTTCGATGTGTACCTGAAGAAGGCCATGATCGAGAAGATCATCGACGAGCTGCTGGTGCCGGCACAGGAGGAGCGCAAGGCGAAGAAGGACGGCGGAAAGCACGAAAAGGCCGAGCGCAAGACCAAGGAGCCGAAAGAGGCAAAAGACAGCAGGCACGAGAAGGAGTCCGACGAGAAGGGGTCCGTGAAGGAAGCCGAAGAGTAGGAACGAAAACTCCGGCGGAAGCAGCGGACAGGAAACCGAACAGAGAAATAAAAGGGGACATCCTCGGATGCCCCCTGTTTCAACCGTATTTGTATTGTGTGACGGCAGCGTTAATTGCCTTCGTCCGCCGGTTCCTTTGCTGCGCCGGCCTCCGCAAGGCGCTTTAAAACAAGCGCGTAACCGTCGTTTCCGTAGGTGAGCGAGCGGTTGACGCGGCTGATCGTCGCGGTGGATGCGCCGGTTTTCTCGGCGATGTCCAAGTAGGTCTTCTTCTGCGTCAGCATGCAGGCAACCTCGAAGCGCTGCGAGATGGCGACGAGCTCCTGAATGGTGCAGACGTCCTCAAAAAACTGATAGCATTCCTCTACATTTTTCAGGGTGAGGATTGCGGAAAATAACTGATTGACTGCGGGAGTATGAATATCTTTCGCCATAGTACTACCTCCAATACATCCGTTCCAAAGGATAACGGCTGTTGCACCGTCAATGATATTTTAGCACTGTACAGAGCTAAAGTAAAGAAGTTTTTACAGGGCAGGCTCAGGCGGTACCGGAGACAGAATAAACAACAACACACAGGAGAACACAGCTTCATGAAGAGAGGCGATATTGTTACGGGGATTGTCGGGGACACGACATTTCCCAACCACGGAAAGATCACCGTGGAGGACCGGACGATCAAGGTCAAGGGCGTGCTGCCCGGGCAGAAGGTATCCGCGAGGATCAAGCGTTCCTCCGAGGGGAAAGCGGAGGGAATCCTTCTCTCGGTGGACGAGCCGTCGCCGATAGAGACGGCGACCCCGCGCTGCCCCCAGTTCGGGATCTGCGGAAGCTGCACGATGCAGACCGTTCCCTACAGGGAACAGCTGGCCCTCAAGGAGTCTCACATCCGGAAACTCCTTGCGCCGGTGATCCGCAACCCGGAGGAGGTTGCGTGGCTGCCGATCGCCGGCAGTCCCTCAGACTGGGAGTACCGCAACAAAATGGAATTCACCTTCGGCGACGAGTACCGCGACGGGCCGTTGACGCTCGGTCAGCACAGGAAGGGCAGTATGTACGATCTGGTATGCGCGGAGAAATGCTGCCTTGTGGACGAAGACATCCGGAGCATCGTCCGGGAGACCATCGCCTATGCGAAGCAGGCCGGACTGCCGTTTTATCACCGGATGCGCCACGAAGGGTACCTTCGCCATCTTTTGGTCCGCAAGGCGAGAAAGACCGGGGAAATCCTTGTGGACATCATCACCACGACCCAGGTGCAGCACGACTGGAGCGGGTTTGCCTCCCGTATCGCGAGCCTGACCTTCCGCGGACAGCTCAAGGGCGTCCTGCACACGGTCAACGATTCCGCCGCGGATACGGTGCTCAATGAGGGCACGGAGCTTTTGTACGGTCAGGATTTCATCACGGAGGAACTTCTTGGGTTACGGTTCCGGATCAGCGCATTTTCCTTCTTTCAGACCAACTCGGAGGGAGCGGAGGTGCTGTATGAAACCGTGCGGAAAATGGTGCTCGACGTGACGGCATGGGAAACATTTTCCGAAGGATCCGGTGCAGGCGAGCGGGGCGTCATCTTCGATCTCTACAGCGGAACCGGAACCATCGGCCAGATCCTTGCGCCGGTGGCCCGCAAGGTCGTCGGGATCGAGATCGTGGAGGAAGCCGTGGAGGCGGCGCGCGTAAACGCAGCGGCCAACGGGCTGTCCAACTGCGAGTTCATCGCCGGGGACGTCTTAAAGAAACTGGATGAGGTGACGGAGAAACCCGATTTCATCGTTTTGGATCCGCCCCGCGACGGCATCCACCCGAAGGCGCTGCCCAAGATCCTTGCGTACGGCGTGAAGCACATGGTCTACATCTCCTGCAAGCCCACGTCGCTGGCCCGCGACCTCGCTCCGATCCAGGAGGCCGGCTACCGCGTGGTCGCCGTGCAGGCCGTGGATCTGTTCCCGCAGACGCCCCACGTCGAGACGGTGGCGCTTTTGTCCCGGGAGGGATAGCGCATCCCATCCCGATGATCACGCGGGCATGCACATTGTAAAATTTTCCGTCGTAAAATGATGGATGATTCCGGCCGGGAGAGCTTCGTTGTTCTCCCGGTTTTTGTGTGGTATAATCCAGACAGAGGAGATGACCAAATATGCGTATCCACAGGCGGCAATCGAAGCTTCTGGCTCTTATGCTGGCAGCGGCACTCACACTCGGCGGAATCGTATCCAGCGGGTGTTGTCGTGCTGCGATCCCGGCTGTGGATGACGGCCTTGTGGTGGTCTCTATCGGGGATTCCTACTCGGCGGGGGAGGGCCTTTCGCCGTTTTACGGGCAGGATAAGCCCCGCAAGGAGAGAGTGAAGGATGAGAACTGGCTGGCACACCGCTCGACGCAGGCGTGGGCGGGACAGCTGACGATAGCCACCGCCTCGGGGGAGCGTGTTGCACTGCGGGACCGGTTCTGTGAACCCGGCACGGCCAACGAGGATATCTCCTGGTATTTTGCGGCGTCCACGGGGGCGAAGACGGAGCATCTGACGATACCGCAGGAGAAGTTTTACGCCGTGTTCGAGGGCCTGTGGCATGTTTCCATCGGAACGGCATACCTGACCCCGCAGCTGGAAGTCTTCAACGGGCTTACGGGGAACGTGGATTACGTCACGGTAACCATCGGCGGCAACGACGCCCATTTTGTGGAGATCATCGCTTCCTGCCTGACTACATCCTCCCTGTTGACGCCGAAGAAACTCACGAGGAAGCTGAATAAGATATGGGAAGAATTTTTCAACCCCGACCCGGAGACCGGCATCCGGCTCCGGCTGATCGAGGCGTACACACAAATCTGTGAGGCGGCAGGACCGCAGGCGTGCGTCATTGTCGTCGGGTATCCGCCCCTTCTGAGCGACCGCGGATTCTCCGTCAGCAGGAAGGAGGCCTCACAGGTGAATGAGGCGGTCCACATGTTCAACCAATGGCTTGCGATGCTGGTGGAGTATTGCAGGGTGAAAAACGGGCTGAACCTGTACTTCGTCTCCGTGGAGAAGGAGTTCGAGGGGCACGAGGCGTACTCGGAAGACCCTTACATTTTCCCTTTGGTATACAACGACAAACAGAGCATGACGGAAGAGATCAACCAGCTTGAGCCCATCAACGGCCATTCCTTCCACCCCAATGAGAAGGGGGCGGCGGTTTACGCGGCGGCTGTCCAAAGGAAGATCGACGAGCTGGAGATCCGTCGGAAAATCCGGAATGGTATCCCGTGGATCCCGGAGGAAACCACGGTAGCCGAAGCGTGCCAGCCGTACCTTCTGCCGGAGGCGCGACGGAAGCGGTTCTGCGCTTAGGCGTGATCCCGGAAAACCGGAGGGAAATCCCAATAAGACGGAAAATGCCCTCAGAACAACCTCTTTTTCGTACAGTTTGTCAATTGACAATTTCTTCAATGGCCGTATAATTGATTGGGCGTTGTCGTACTGCACGCCCGAAGGTATGGTGTAAAGGGGAAATTTTCATACGAAAGGGCGGATGTTTTATGAAAGATTTGTTTGATTTGACCGGACAGGTTGCAGTTGTGACGGGAGCTTCGACGGGACTCGGCGTTCAGATGGCGAAGGCGCTTGCAGCGAAGGGAGCCAATCTTGTTTTGATGGCCCGCAGACAGAACCTGCTGGATGAGAATAAAGAGGCGATTGAGAAAGAATTCGGCGTCAAGGTCCTTGCTTATGCATGCGACATCACCGACACCGAGAAGGTGAAGAGCGCCGTGGCTGCGACGATGGCAGAGTTCGGCCGCGTGGACATCCTGATCAACAACGCGGGAACCGGCGCGGTTGCACCGGCAGCGGAGATCACGGATGAGCAGTTCAACAACGAGCTTCAGATCGATCTCTTCGGAACCTTCGTCTGCGCGAGAGAGTTTGGCAAGGAAATGCTCAAGGCACACTACGGAAGGATCATCAACATTTCTTCCATGTACGGCCTTGTGGGCAATATGGCCGCAACCTGCGCACCGTACCATGCAGCGAAAGGCGGCGTCGTCAACCTGACCCGTGCGCTTGCCGCTGAGTGGGGCAAGGAGGGCGTTACGGTCAACTCCATCTGCCCGGGTTACTTTTGGACGCCTCTCACCCAGTCCACGCTGGAGACGGACTGGTTCAAGGAGTATGCGAAGGGTGCGATCCCGGTAGGCCGTTACGGCGAGGAGGGAGAGCTTGACACCTGCACGCTGTTCCTCGCATCCCCGGCTTCGGCTTACGTGAACGGACAGAACATCGCCGTGGACGGCGGTTACACCTGCATCTAAAGAAATAGTGACACATTTTCCGTCAGATAACAAAGTTCCCGTACATGGTGTACAATGTGGCGAAGAACGGGTCTGCATTTGCCCGTGTGGAAACCTGCGGCGTCTATGTCCATGAGGACGAAGAGGCACAGCACAAGACTACGGTTCCCTCCGGAAGCATGTACTACCGGTTCTGGACCGGATCGGACGACTTTGAGGCGCTTTTTCTCAACATTTTTGCAATCTCCGAGTCGGAGCAGGCGGTTGTTGAATAAGTGCAAGCACAACATTTTGACAGAATGAAAAATAACGCGGCGGTGGAGTATCTTCCGCCGCGTTGTTGTGATATAATGGAAACATGCGATAACAGATCGCATGGGAAGGGGTTACCATGAACGAGACAAAACTTACGGAATATCTGGACTCACTGCTCGGCGTCGGGCTTCCCTCGTTTGACTGCATGGTCAGCAGGGATCACGAGGTCATCTACCGCCACATGGGCGGCTTCGTTGACGGCGGCGGCACGGAACTGGTGCGCGCCGATCAGAAGTACCTGATGTTTTCCATGACTAAGATCCAGACCATGACTGCCGTGATGCAGCTTGTGGAGCAGGGAAAGCTGTCGCTCGATGACGAGGTCGGAAAGTATCTTCCAGCGTACCGCAATCTGCTGGTGTGCGAGAAGGACGGCGATATCACAAGGCTCGTGCCTGCGGACAAGCCCCTCACCATGCTTCATCTTGTGACGATGCAGTCCGGCCTGAACTACGACCTGCACCGCCCGGGCGTTGACCTGTTCCTTGCCGAGCACGGCGGGGACGGCACCACGAGGGAGCTGGTGGACGCCATGGCCCAGTCACCCCTTGACTTCCATCCGGGGACTCATTTCCAGTACAGCCTGAGCCACGACGTGGCGGCAGCGGTCGTTGAGGTTGTGTCGGGTAAGAAGTTCTCCGAGTATCTTTCGGAAAATATATGGACTCCCCTTGGGATGTCCTCCACCTGCTTTTGCAAGGGAATGAACGACGGCGTTCCCGGCCTGGCGCAGCAGTTCCGCTGCGACGACGGTGATATCGCCCACACAAAGCCGATGGAGCAGTCCTGCGATTACCAGCTCGCGCCGAGCTATGAGAGCGGCGGAGCCGGTCTGATGAGCACCACGGAGGACTATGCCAAATTGGCGGATGCCCTTGCCTGCGGCGGCACCGGCGCAAACGGGGCCGTGATCCTGCGGCCGGAAACCGTTGCCGAATTTTCCGTGAACCGGATCTCCGGCGACTCCCAGAGGGAGATCGTGAACAACATGGGCCGTCGCGGATACGGGTACGGCATCGGAATGCAGGTGCTGACGGATCCGGCGCTTCTGGGGACGAAAGCCCCGGCGGGGATCTTCGGCTGGGACGGTGCGGCGGGAAGCCTTGCCATCATGGATCCGATGAACCGGATGTCCTTAGTGTTCTCCATGCATGTCCGTAACTGCGGGTATGCCTACGGAGTGATCCATCCGACGCTTCGGAACCTGATGTATGAGGATTGACGGGATACCGTTGCATCGGCCGTGGAAACAGGGAAAGAAACCATAGAGGGGATGAAGTAATGTCGATTCGTATGATCGCCGTCGATCTGGACGGCACGCTGCTGACCGATGACAAGCAGATCAGTGAAGTCAACAGGGAGACGCTGCGGAAAGCGGCGGAGAAAGGCGTCTATGTGATCCTTTCCACGGGGCGCGCATGGCCCGGTGCAAAGGGATTTGCCGCGGAACTGGGACTGGGGCTCCCGGTCATCACCTCCAACGGGGCGATGATCGTCGACAGCGCCACGGAGGAAATCCTGTATCAGAGGGACATGGAGACGGAGACGGCATTTTCCGTCATCGAGGAGGGAGTCCGCAGAGGCACGAGCCAGATCATCTGGAGCAGAAACCGGCTGTACGGACTGCCGGTCAACGAGCGGCTGCAGGATTACGGGAGACGGTTCGGCAAGATGACGCCGCAGCCGGCCCCCCTCGCCCTGCTTGAAGAGGAAGGGATCTCCAAGGTTCTCTGGTATGATACGCCCGAGAACATCACAGCGTGGGAGAAGGAACTCGCCCCGCGGGAGGACCGGAGCCTCGAGGCGTTTCCGAACACCAAGGTGGTCACCTCGTCGCCGACGTTTTTGGAGTTTTTCCATAGCGGTGTGTCCAAGGCGACGGCCATCAGAACCGTGGCGGCGCAGTTCGGCGTCGCGAAGGAGGAGATTGCGGCCATCGGGGATGCGGACAACGATCTGCCGATGCTTGCGGAAGCCGGAACGGCGATCGCCATGGGCAACGCCACCGAGCGGGTCAAAAACGCAGCGGATCAGATCACGGAGGACAATGAACACGACGGCGTTGCGCTTGCCATTCGGAAACTGTTGGTGTTGTAGACGAAGGATCCGAAATTGTCTGAATTGATTGAAATCGGATGCCCGTTAACCCGCGTGCCGTTTACAGAAAGTTTACGAAAACAGCGGTAAAACGGGCATTTTTGTGCAATTTTGCATTTGCAATCGCTTCTGAAATTGTGTTATAATACTCTTGTAGTCTGACGGTCTTGTGGGGAAAATGCAGCCTGTAGGAGCGCTTTTTGCAGATGCATTTTCGGGATGGAACAGGAGTGATAGCATGTTTGAGAAAGGAGCGTTTGTGATCCACGGCAGCAACGGCGTATGTCGCGTCGACGACATCGGACCGTTGGTCGGAATGGGATCCGGCGACAAGGAATATTATACGCTGACGCCGATCTACACCAACGGCGGCAAGATCTTCTGCCCGGTTGACAACCTGCGGATCGTGCTCCGTCCGGTGCTTACAAGATCGGAGGCGGAGAGCCTGCTTGCGAAGGTCGGGGATCTCGAGGAACTCCCGATCGTCGATGAGAAGAAGCGGGAGGAAGCGTATAAACAGGCGTTTTACTCGGGAGAGTGCAAAAACCTCGTGATGATGCTCAAGGCGATCTACAGCCGCGGGTTACAGAGACTGTCCCAGGGGAAACGGGCGACGGCCAGCGACGAGAGATTTATGCACATGGCTGAGGATTGTCTCTACGGCGAGCTTGCGGTGTCCTTCGACACCAGCAGGGAGAATGCAAAGGAGATGTTTGAAAGCCGGGTGACAACGAAACAGCAGCTCACGGAAGCAATGAAGAAATAACATCGGACCGGAACGCGGGAATCGCATCCGTCCGATGTTTTCTTATGTTCAAAATACACATAGAACCACCCAAAATACATGTATACACGCATTAAAACGACGAAAAGAAGAAAAGAGGCATTTTACGTGTAAAAATCACTGGAAATGAGCGTTATTTTATGTTAAAATAAATACTTGGGGATTGGGGAGGTTATGCCCAATCTGTTAACACCCTGATAAGGAGGATTCTTAATGGCCACAAACAAGAGTACCGTGCCTTTTAACGGGACGGAAGAGCAAAAGCAGAAGCTTATGCAGGTGATCTCTGAGCTGAAGGACGAGCGCGGCGCGCTGATGCCGATCCTGCAGAAGGCTCAGGACATTTACGGCTATCTGCCCATTGAAGTCCAGACGATGATTTCGGACGCTACCGGAATCCCGCTGGAGAAGATCTACGGTGTAGTTACTTTCTACGCGCAGTTCTCCCTGTATCCGAAGGGAAAATACGCGATCTCCGTATGCCTGGGAACCGCTTGCTATGTCAAGGGCTCGGGTGATATCTACAACAAGCTGTGCGAGAAGCTCGGTATTGAGGGCGGACAGTGCACTCCGGACGGAAAGTTCTCTCTGGACGCGTGCCGCTGCATCGGTGCCTGCGGTCTTGCGCCTGTCATGACGATCAACGGCGAGGTTTACGGCAAGCTGACCGTGGACAAGCTCGACGAGATCCTTGCAAAATACGAGTAACAGGAGGAAGCAAATGATATCCATTACGGAACTTAACAAGATTAAGGCGGAGCAGGAAGGCATCATTTCGATGCGCCGCGAGGGCGAAGCCAAGATCGCCGATCTGAATGCACAGGGCAAGAACTACAAGCATCATGTCCTTGTGTGCGGCGGTACCGGTTGTACTTCCTCCCACAGTGAAGACATCATCGTTGCATTTAACGAAGAAATCAAGAAGAACGGTCTCGAGAACGACGTATGCGTCGTACGCACCGGCTGCCACGGCCTCTGCGCACTCGGCCCGATCGTTATCATTTATCCGGAGGCTGCTTTCTACGCTAACATGGCGATCGAGCATGTTCCGGAGATCGTTACCGAGCACCTTGTAAACGGTAACATCGTAACCAAGTATCTCTATGAGAAGACGGTTACCCCGAACGGCATCATCTCGATGCACGAGACGGATTTCTACAAGAAGCAGAACCGTGTTGCTCTCCGCAACTGCGGTGTCATTGATCCCGAGAACATCGACGAGTACATCGGTACCGGCGGATATCAGGCTCTTGCCAAGGTCCTTACCGAGAAGACGCCTGATGACGTGATCCAGATCCTCCTGGATTCCGGTCTCCGCGGACGTGGCGGTGCAGGTTTCCCGACCGGCCGCAAGTGGATGTTCGCTAAGGCCAACAAGGCTGATCAGAAGTATGTGTGCTGTAATGCCGACGAGGGCGACCCGGGTGCATTCATGGATCGTTCCGTGCTTGAGGGCGACCCGCACGTAGTTCTTGAGGCTATGGCGATTGCCGGTTACACCATCGGTTCTTCCCAGGGTTACATCTACGTTCGTGCTGAGTACCCGATCGCTGTACAGCGTCTCGAGATCGCCATCAAGCAGGCGAGAGAGTACGGCCTGCTGGGTGACAACATCCTCGGTACCGGATTCAAGTTCGATATCGGTCTCCGCCTCGGTGCAGGCGCATTCGTCTGTGGTGAGGAGACCGCTCTTATGACCTCCATCGAAGGTCACAGAGGCGAGCCCAGACCGAGACCGCCGTTCCCGGCAGTCAAGGGGCTGTTCGAGCGTCCTACCATCCTCAACAACGTTGAGACATGGGCTAACATTCCGCAGATTATCATGAGAGGACCGGAGTGGTTCGCAGCAATGGGAACCGAGAAGTCCAAGGGTACGAAGGTATTCGCACTCGGCGGCAAGATCCAGAACACCGGTCTTGTGGAGATCCCCATGGGTACCACACTCCGCGAAGTTGTCGAGGAGATCGGTGGCGGCGTTCCGAACGGAAAGAAGTTCAAGGCCGCTCAGACCGGTGGTCCGTCCGGCGGATGCATCCCGGCTTCCCAGATGGATGTTCCGATGGATTACGACAACCTGATCGCCATCGGTTCCATGATGGGTTCCGGCGGATTGATCGTTATGGACGAAGACAACTGTATGGTTGATATCGCCAAGTTCTTCCTCGAGTTCACCGTGGACGAGTCCTGCGGTAAATGTGCACCTTGCCGTATCGGTACACGCCGTATGCTCGAAATCCTCGAGAAGATTACCAAGGGTCAGGCTACGATGGACGACCTTGATCGTCTTGAGAAGCTCGCAGCGCACCTGCAGAAGAGCTCCCTGTGTGCTCTCGGCCAGACCGCTCCGAACCCGATTATCTCCACGCTTCGTTACTTCCGCGACGAGTATATTGCCCACATCGTTGACAAGAAGTGCCCGGCAGGCGTCTGCAAGGATCTTCTTCAGTTCTCCATCGATCAGGACAAGTGTATCGGCTGCGGCCTGTGTGCTAAGAACTGCCCGGCTGACGCAATCAGCAGAACCGATTACATCGCTCCCGGCCACAAGCTGGCTTCGATGTCGATCGATGCTTCGAAGTGCGTGAAGTGCGGCGCCTGCATGGCGAACTGCAAGTTCAAAGCGATTAGTAAACAGTAAGGAAGGAAACGATTATGGCAGATGAAATTAAGATGGTTAATGTGAAAGTTAACGGAATCCCCGTATCGGTTCCGGAAGGAACGACGATCCTGGACGCTGCCCATAAGGCAGGCGTGAAGATTCCGACCCTGTGCTTCCTTCGTGACACCAATGAAGTCGGCGACTGCCGTATCTGTCTTGTCGAGTCCACCAAGGCCCGCGGACTGGTAGCTGCCTGCATGTATCCTCTTGCTGCATCCGATGAGGGCGCAGAGATCAAGACGAACAGCGCGAAGGTTCTGGATTCCAGAAGAAAGACTTTGCAGCTCATTCTCTCCACGCATGATCGCAAGTGTCTGTCCTGCGTACGCAGCGGCAAATGCGAGCTCCAGAAGCTCTGCAACGAGCTCGGCGTTGAGGATGAGAAGCTCTACGAGGGATTCCGTCCCGAGTATGAGAAGGACACCTCGGCTGTCCATATGGTTCGTGATAACAACAAGTGTGTGCTTTGCCGTCGCTGCGTAGGCGCTTGCGAGAAGGTTCAGGGCATCGCCGTTATCGGACCGAACAACCGTGGTTTTGCTTCCTGCATCGGAAGCGCATTTGACATGGGCCTTGCAGACACCAGCTGCGTACACTGCGGACAGTGTATCGTTGCTTGTCCTACCGGCGCCCTGTATGAGAAGGATGACACCTACAAGGTTGAGGAAGCTCTTGCCGATCCTGAGAAGATCGTTGTTGTACAGCCTGCTCCGTCCGTGCGTGCTACGCTCGGTGAGGAGTTCGGTATGCCGATCGGAACGGATGTTGAAGGCAAGCTTGCTACGGCTCTCCGTGCACTCGGCTTTGACAAGGTATTCGATACCGATTTTGCAGCAGACCTCACGATCGTTGAGGAAGCTACCGAGTTGGTTGAGCGTGTGAAGAACGGCGGCGTTCTGCCGATGATCACCTCCTGCTCGCCCGGCTGGGTGAAGTTCTGCGAGACCTACTATCCGGATCAGATCGATCATCTCTCGAGCTGCAAGTCTCCTCAGCAGATGTTCGGTGCTACCGTGAAGACCTACTACGCACAGAAGATGGGCATCGATCCTTCGAAGATCGTTTGTGTCGGCGTTATGCCTTGTACCGCGAAGAAGTTCGAGGTTACGAGAGACCAGAGCGCTGTTCCGGGAATCCCGGATGTTGACATCTCCATCACGACACGTGAGCTTGCCCGCATGATCAAGCGCAACGACATCGATTTCGCAGCCCTTCCGGACGGCGAGTTCGACGATCCGCTCGGCGAGTCCACCGGTGCAGCCGTTATCTTCGGCGCAACGGGCGGCGTTATGGAGGCAGCTCTCCGTACCGCAGTTGAGGTTATCACCGGTGAGGAGCTCAAGGCAGTTGACTTCACGGAAGTCCGTGGTATGCAGGGTATAAAGGAAGCTACCTACAAGGTAGGCGGCCTTGAGGTTAAGGTTGCTGTTGCATCCTCGCTTTCGAACGCACGTATCATCATGGATCAGATCAAGGCCGGCACTTCGCCGTACACCTTCATCGAGATCATGGCATGCCCGGGCGGTTGCATCAACGGCGGTGGCCAGCCGTTGGTTGACTCCGAGGTACGCAACTTCGTTGATGTACGCGGTCTTCGTGCGAAGGCTCTGTACGACAACGACGCTGCCAAGACGCTCCGCAAGTCTCACGAGAATCCTTCCATCAAGAAGGTTTACGAGGAGTTCTTCGGTGAGTTCGGCAGCCACAAGGCTCATGAGATTCTCCACACCAAGTATGTGAAGAGAAGCATCAACGGCTAAGTGATTTAGCGGTTCGACGTTTTGTCGGATCAAAATACGGAAATGACGCGTAAGCGTTTACGGCAAAAAGGGATCGGGTGACCGGTCCCTTTTGCTTGTTTATGAATAATGCATTTCAAATGTAAATAAACCGTTAATTCTTGACTAATAATTGATTCTTCCTTGCCTTTTCGCATAAAACACAGTACAATGGATTCGTGCGTGTTAGGGGAATACGGCTTGCCGAACCGGCCGTATGGTACGTATTTTACGTTGGACTGAAAAATACAATTGTACAGGAAAGTGGGGAAGGGCAGGATGAATGATTTGTTCGAAAAATGTTTCAACTTTACCAAGGTAGAGGAGATTAAAGAGCTGGGAGTTTACCCTTACTTTCATGCACTTGAGAGCCGTCAGGATACGGAAGTCATCATGGAAGGGAAGCGCCGTATCATGCTCGGCTCCAACAATTATCTCGGACTGACAACGCATCCGGAGGTTGTGGAGGCCGGAATCAAGGCGTTTGAACAGTACGGCAGTGGCTGCTCGGGCTCCCGATTCTTAAACGGAACCCTGGAGCTTCATCTCGAGCTTGAGGCAGAGCTTGCGAAGTTCCTGCGCAAGGAGAGCGTTGTGACATTTTCCACGGGATTCCAGAGCAACCTGGGAATCATCAGCGCGGTTGTCGGGAGACACGACTATGTGATCTGTGACCGCGAGAACCACGCGAGCATTTATGACGGTTGTAAATTGAGCTACGGCACAATGCTTCGGTACTATCATGCGGACATGGAAGACCTGGAGAAGCAGCTGCAGAAGGTGCCGGAGTCGGCGGGGTGTCTTATTGTGACCGACGGTGTCTTCAGCATGGGCGGTGACATCGCCAAACTTCCGGAGATCGTTGCGCTTGCCAAGAAATACGGTGCGCGCGTCATGGTGGATGATGCGCACGGACTCGGCGTCATCGGCGAGGGCGGCCGCGGAACCGCGAGCTACTTCGGCCTTGAGGATGAGGTCGACATTTACATGGGAACCTTCTCGAAGTCCTTAGCATCCCTCGGCGGCTATATGGCGACGAGCGAGAGAGTGGCCAACTTTGTCCGCCACAACTCCCGTCCGTTCATTTTCTCGGCAAGCATCACACCTGCAAGCTGCGCGGTGGCGCTTACGGCGCTTCGGATCCTTGAGAGAGACCCGTCTCTCCCGGAGAAACTTCGTGCAATCTCCGCAAGAGCCCGCAAGGGTCTCCTTGACCGCGGTATCCGCATCCGCATGAGCGATACGCCGATCATTCCGATTTACACCTACGACACCGAAACAACGCTTACGCGCGCGAAGCAGCTCTATGAGGCAGGCGTGTATGTCAACCCGGTTCTTCCGCCGGCAACTGCACCTACCGAATGCCTGTTGCGCACCAGCTACATGGCGTCCCACACCGAGGCTCTGGTGGACGAGGCGGTGGAGATCATCGCCGATGTTCTCAGTAAGCCGGCGATGGTATAGAAACTGTAATTTCTTGAGAAACACAAAAAACGCCTCCCTCGTATATGAGGGAGGCGTTACTTTTCTTCGGGTCAGACGAAATCGTCCGGCGTCTTCGGAATCCCGCTGCTTTACTCCACGGGGAAGCATACTTCCGTGACGTACTCGTCAGGGTTCTGCGTCTGTGCGGGACTCACGTGGTAGATGTTAAACATCGGACCATTCATCTTGTAGCCGTTGGCGTCGATCCAGGACGCCACACAGGCGCAGGCATCGCCCATCTGGTCGTAGCTGCCCTTGATGATACAGCTGGCGACCTTCACCGCCGGAAGCGTCTTGAACTTAACGTGCTCCGTATCGCTGTAGGTGCCCTTCACCGTCATCCACGCAAGGATTTCCACATTTTCCTCTTTATACTCGGGGTCGAGGAACTGCGCTGCCACAAGGCAGGGATCCGTCTGCACAAGGGGCGTTGCCGCCGTCTCGGCGAACATCGTTGTCCACAGCAGGCCTTCGTCCGCATACCCCGGAACCGTCATCTGTACCGTAGCGGCATAGCGCTCCGGGATCGTCTTAACCGTAACATCAAAATTCATAATCTGCTCCTTCCTTAGCCTCATTCTGGCTGAGTCGAGAAGCATCCTCCGGTACTCCGTCTGTGCGGCAAGCGCGTCAAGCTCTTCCTTTCGCTTTGTAAGAAATGCGTCCAGCTTGTCGGCATCGTCGTAGACGTCCAACATCTTGACGATTTCCGCGAGGGAAAATCCCATATCCTTGAGGGCTGTGATCCTTGCGATCGTGAAGAGCTGATCCTCACGGTAGTAGCGGTATCCCGTAAAATCATCGGTCTCCGCAGGCTTCAGAAGCCCGATATCGTCGTAGTGACGGAGCATTCGGATGCTCACTCTTGATAGTTTTGAAAAATCACCGATCTTCAGCATATTCTTTCTCCCTTGGGTTCGCTGCTTTGCTGTTTCGCAGCGGCATTTTCCTGAGCTCAACCCAACTATAAACCCTCACACAGTGGGAGAGTCAAGCATTATTTTATACTTTTTTTCGGAAAATGAAAACCGCATTTTCCGAGTGACAAAACAAGAACCGGTATGATATAATTCCCGTTGCGAAATTTGGGAAAACGGGGGGATTATATGAGTGAATCAGAACTATACAAAGATCTCAGAGCGTTGACGAAGGAGAAGACTAAGTGGGAAGAGAGTATTCCTTTTGTAACGTCGCTTCTTGATCACGGAGCGTCGAAGATCCGGGCGAAAGCGCTGTGGCTTCTGGGCGAGATGGGGCTTTGGTATCCGAATACAGTGAAGGGCTCGGTGCCTTCAATTGCGGCTTTCCTTGACAGTGAAGACGCGCTTCTCCGGGAGCGCGCGGTCAATGCCCTCGGCAGGATCGGCAGAGGCGACTACGCATTGATCGAGCCGTATTGGGAAGGCTTGTTCCGCTTTGCGGAGGATCCGGAAGCAAATGTCAGATTGAACTTCATCTGGGCATCGGAAAATGTGGCGACCAACACGCCGGACATCTATGAAACCCATATGGAAGTCTTTGCCAAGTTGTTGGACGATGCGGATGACAAAGTACGCATGGAGTCACCGGAGATTTTCCGGGTGCTCGGGAAGCGCAGACCGGAGTTTGTACTTCCGTATATAGAGAAACTTCGGAAGATGGCGGAGACCGACGAAAACCGCGTCGTGCGGATCCACAGCGCAGGTGCGATCAAGGCGGCGGGGATAAAGTGAGTATTCAGTTGAATCAAGAGTAAATATATGGCGGAAAAAACAGGAGCCGGCACGTTTGTGTCGGCTCTGCTTTTTTGCTTGGATCAGTATCTATTACTTCTTCGAGTATTTCTCCATATGCCGCTTGATGGCATCGAAGGTTTCATCACTGATATAGTGCTCAACCCGGCAGGCATCCTCGGATGCAATCTTCTCGTCAACGCCCAGGCGGATAAACAACTGGGAGAGGACCGTGTGACGCTCGTAGATCCGTTTGGAAAGAATCTTGCCCGCTTCAGTTAGCTTGAGATAACCACTGTCATCAATCTTGACCAACCCCTCGCTTTTTAATAAGCCGATCGCCCGGCTCACGGAGGGCTTGGAGAAGCCCATCTCTTCCGCGACGTCAATGCTGCGCACCGCGGAGGACTTCAACGACAGAACATAGATGGTTTCCAGATACATTTCCCCTGATTCCTGCAACGCCATGGCAAATACCCCCTTCTCAACCTGTTAGGAAGACTTTACCACAAAATCACCAAAATATCAACTTTATGTTTTGCCTTTTTGGTAAAAATGAAGTCAAAAACAGCCTTGACAAGTTAGATGAGGCTAACTATAATGTTGGTGGTTAGAATATGCTAACTCAATAAAGAGTGAGCAATTCTGATAATAAAGGCAAGGAGGACACATATGATGCCTCTGATTTTTGCAGAAACGGGCCAGCCGCAGATCATCCGAAAGCTCGGAGGAAACCCTGAGGTGCGGAAGCACCTGGAGGACCTCGGCTTTCATGTCGGCGGGGAAGTCAGTATCGTCAGCACGCTGGGCGCAAACCTGATCGTGAAGGTTAAGGAGAGCAGGGTTGCCGTCAGCGAGGAACTGGCACGGAAAATAATGGTTTAGAACTAACCGGGAACAAAAAGCTCCCGAACAAGCAGCAAGGAGGAACAGCAGTGAAAACATTACGGGATGTTAAAGTCGGTGAAACGGTAACAGTAGTGAAACTGCACGGCGAAGGCGCGGTAAAGCGCCGCATCATGGACATGGGAATCACGAGACGCACTTCGGTGTTCGTCCGCAAGGTGGCCCCTCTCGGCGATCCGATCGAGGTTACGGTTCGCAACTACGAACTGTCCATTCGCAAGGCTGATGCAGAAATGATTGAAGTCGAATAAGAAAAGAAAGGCGAGGATAAAACATGAGTACGCGAATTGCTCTTGCGGGAAACCCGAACAGCGGTAAGACAACACTTTTTAACGCTCTCACGGGTTCCAACCAATTTGTCGGAAACTGGCCCGGCGTTACGGTGGAGAAGAAGGAAGGAAAGCTGAAGAAGCACGATGATGTCATCATCACCGACCTTCCCGGTATTTATTCCCTCTCTCCGTACACGCTGGAAGAGGTAGTTGCGAGAAACTACCTGATCGGAGAGAGACCGGATGCGATCCTGAACATCGTAGACGGTACGAACCTTGAGAGAAACCTGTATCTGACGACACAGCTGACCGAACTGGGAATTCCGGTGGTCATCGCCATCAACATGATGGATGTCGTGAAGAAAAACGGCGACAAGATCAACAAGGAGGAATTGTCCCGTCAGCTGGGCTGCAAGGTTGTGGACATTTCGGCCCTGAAGGGCGATGGCGTCATGGAGGCCGCGGAGACAGCTATTGAGGCCGCGGCGAAGACGAAGACCGTACCGCTGCACACGTTCTCCGGTCCCGTTGAACACGCGATCGCACACATCGAGGAGGCTGTCGTACATGACATGCCCGAGGAACAGCAGAGATGGTACGCCATCAAGGTGTTCGAGAGAGATGACAAGGTTTTAGAGCAGCTGAACATCCCGAAGGATACGCTGAATCACATTGAGAAGGACATTCAGGCTGCGGAGAAAGAACTGGATGACGATGCCGAGAGTATCATCACCAACGAGAGATATATCTACATTGCAGATGTTATTAAGTCCTGCTATAAGAAGAAAAATGCCGGCGCGCAGACAAAGTCGGATAAGATCGACAGAATCGTAACGAACCGCTGGCTCGGTCTTCCGATTTTCGCACTTGTGATGTTCCTTGTGTACTGGATTGCCATGGTCGGTGTCGGCGCTCCGGCGACCGATTGGGCGAACGACGGACTGTTCGGTGACGGCTGGCATCTTCTCGGAATCGGTTCCGGTGACACGGAAGACGCTGAGGAAGAGTACGGCGATACCGATGCGATCATCGAAGGTTTTCTTGCGAAAGCCGAGGAAGACGGGATCGACATTGAGACCGCAGAGGCTGCACTGGATTCCGAGGCGGATGATTACGATTCGGCGGCAGCTGTGACGGCTCTTCGCGCGATCGTTGCGAATTATGAGGGAAAGAGTGCAGAATTCCCGTATACGCTGGTGGACGAGGAGACCCTTGAGGAAACCGATGAGACGGCTTCCCTTGCGGATGTCAACGACGCCATCGCGATGTACGAAAAATACGAGGGCGGCGTGGATCCGGCCAACTACGGCGTGTGGGTTCCGAGTATCCCGTCCCTTGTAGAATCCTTACTTGATAAAATCGGCTGCGCGGACTGGCTGAAGGGCCTGATCCTTGACGGTATCATCGCCGGCGTCGGCGCGGTACTCGGATTTGTTCCGCAGATGCTCGTGCTGTTCTTAATGCTTGCGTTCCTTGAGGCGTGTGGCTATATGGCACGTATCGCCTTCGTTCTGGACCGCATTTTCCGCAAATTCGGCCTGTCCGGCAAATCCTTCATCCCGATGCTGATCGGCGTTGGCTGCGGTGTGCCCGGTATCATGGCATCGCGTACGATCGAGAATGAGCGCGACCGCCGTATGACAATCATGACAACGACCTTCATTCCCTGCAGCGCCAAGATTCCGTTCATCGGCATGGTGGCGGGCGCTATCTTCGGCGGCAGTGCTTGGATTTCGACTTCGGCATATTTTATCGGTATGGCGGCGATCATCGTCTCCGGTATTATCTTAAAGAAGACGAAGATGTTCGCCGGCAACCCGGCACCGTTCGTTATGGAGCTCCCGGCATATCATTGGCCGACCATCGGCAATGTGCTTCGCTCCATGTGGGAGCGCGGCTGGTCCTTCATCAAGAAGGCCGGAACTATCATTTTGCTCTCCACGATCGCAGTGTGGTTTACTTCCCGCTTCGGATGGCTTGACGGCAAATTCGGAATGCTCGAGGAAGAGGAGATCGGCAGCTCGATCCTTGCAAAGATCGGAAACGGTATTGCCTGGATGTTCGCACCTCTCGGATGGGGCAACTGGCAGGCAGCTGTCGCCAGCGTGACCGGTCTTGTTGCGAAGGAGAATATCGTCGGTACTATGGGAATCCTCTACGGAGACATCGCATCCATCGGCGAAGCGTTCACCAAGATTGCGGGCTTCTCGTTCCTTGTGTTCAACCTTCTGTGCGCACCGTGCTTCGCAGCTATCGGCGCAATCCGCAGAGAGATGAACAATCCCAAGTGGACATGGTTTGCCATCCTGTATGAGTGCGGTTTCGCGTATGTGATCGCCCTGATGATCTACCAGTTCGGCAAGATCTTCGCCGGCGGCGTGAATGTGATCGGCCTGATTTTCGCCATCGCGTTCCTTGCGGGAATCGTTTACATGCTGTTCTTCAAGAAGTATCAGGAAGCTAAGAAACTGACCAAGATCAGCTAAAGAGGAAACCTATGATTACGTGGCTTACAGAGAACATCGGAACTATTATTGTTCTTGTCATCGTGCTGGCCTGTGCCGGTTTGGCGGCATGGAAGATTGTGCGCGACCGAAGAAACGGAAAATCGTCCTGCGGTTGCGGATGCGCGAACTGTGCCATGCACGAGATGTGCCACAAAGTAAAGTAACCGGTTCCGGAGAATGTATTGTGTACGAAGGGGGATATTGCAATGTTTTTACGGCGCAATATCTCCCTTTAAATGTAAATAAGTAACATGCGAAAAGAACGGAGATCACGAGCAGTGGGCACTGAACCATGTAAATCTCTCCCTGGAGGTGGCACGCAAGAACAAGCATATCGATATGGTTGCGGCACTTAAGACAGAAGAATAATAGTTAGCATATGATAACTGCGAGCAGCGTTCAACATGTCCAAAAGAATGTGCTGAACGCCGCTTTACTTTGGGGAATAATGATGAAAACAGCATATAAATATAAATATCTGCAAAAAACATATTGCATTTTCCGTTGTCATGTGATACAATCCAAAACGGTTAGCAAAGGGTAACTGATAGATACTACGGGATTTCATTTGCACCGCTTGAGGAGGAGCATACATGTCGGAAGATATGACAATCGCAAGAATGTGTGCTCCGACCCTGGCGGGTCTGAAGACGGGCAGTCTCTTCAGCTTCCCCTACAAAGACCGCGAATCGATGCTGCGGGCAGTCCGGGAGTGGAACCGGAAACTTTCACCCAAGGGTGTCATCCTGATCGCGCTTCGATTCCGCGAGGGAAACGCGCTGATCTATGCGTTTCGGTTAAAACACCTTCGTCGGGACCTGATGACTGAAAATGTTGCGGGGATGTTGCGGGAGTTCGGATATTTGCCGGAGAAGCGAGAGGGGTGTATTGCTACATTGATTCAAAGAATCTCCGGGAGCGATGACTTCCCGCATGAGATCGGTCTCTTTCTCGGATATCCGCCGGAGGACGTGGAAGGGTTTATCCGAAACCGCGCCGACGGCTACAAAGCAGTAGGATACTGGAAAGTCTACGGGGATCCGGTAGAGGCGAAACGAAAGTTCGAAGCGTTCCGGCGGTGTACCGACTGGTATGTGCGGGAACTGAACAAGGGCGGACGGTTGGAACGGCTGACCGCAGCAATGTGACGGGGGCATGAATCGGCCGATGCTTAAACAGAGCAGGGCCGCTTGCATAAATTATTAACAAGAGAAAGGCTGGTATATAGAATGAATAAGGTTTGTATCGTGTATTGGAGCGGAACAGGAAACACCGAGGCGATGGCCAATGCGGTTTTGGAGGGTGTTCAGGAGGCGGGTGCCGACGGAACGCTGTACACTGCATCGGAGTTTGACCCGAACCTTCTGGGAAGTTTTGACACTGCAGCGTTCGGATGCCCTTCCATGGGTTGTGAACAGCTGGAAGAGGGCGAGTTTGAGCCGATGTTCTCGCAGTGCGAGTCGATGCTCTCCGGAAAGAAGATCGCTCTGTTCGGTTCCTACGGATGGGGCGACGGCGAGTGGATGCGTAACTGGAGAGAGCAGTGTGAGAAGGACGGAGCAGTGCTTGCGGCCGATCCCGTGATCTGCAATGATGCTCCGGATGATGAGGCCATTGCGCAGTGCAGAAGCCTCGGTGTGATGCTCGCGTAATTGCGAGCAGGAAAGTGTTGATTTTCGGCCATTGGAATCCTGGGCTGCGGGCGGATTCCGCGCGCAGCCCTATCCTGATTGCCGGTTTGGCATAAGTTTTTCTTGCCTTTGTTTTTCTAAAAATGACGGGAGTCCTTCGGGGCTCCCGTCAGTATTACAAGGAGATTGCAACATGTCGAGACAGAGATCGGACAGTCACGAGAGGATTGTGGCAGCCGCAAAGCTGGAGTTTTCACGGTGCGGATTTAAAGAGGCATCCATGCGGAATATCGCCGTTCTGGCCGGAGTCAGCGCCTCCGGATTGTACAAACATTTTCCAAGCAAGGAAGACATGTTTGCAAGCCTCGTGGAGCCGGTAAAAGCGGAGTTTGAGCGGGAATACCGTGAGCGTGAACAGAGAGAGTATGAGGAGATGGACAGTGGGAATCGCATGTTCTCCGAACAGACCGGCGGGTGCCGCTGGGCCATGGAATTCATTTATGATCACGCAGAGGAATTCCGGCTCTTAGTGAATTGCGCCGACGGAACCCTGTACGGAAACTTCGTGCACGACGTTGCCAAACTTGAGGAAAATGCTACGATGGCATTTATTGAGGAGCTGCATAGACGAGGGGAGAAAACAATCGTTCTTCCGCAGGGAGAACTGCACCTTCTTGTGACAACACAGGTGGAGGCGATCTTTGAGGCGCTCAAACATGATTTTACAAGGGAGGAGGCGCTGCATTACGCCGAAACTCTGGACCGCTTTTTCACGCCCGGTTGGGTGAATGTTATGCTGGGTATAAGTGAACAAAACGACGAAAGTGTGTATTGACTCTCTGCGGTGAACAGTGTATTCTCAGAAACCGGGTGAACACTGTTCACTCTTTGCTTTTGAAAGAATCTGCCGTAAGGCAGTTTTTAATTCACTTGCGGTTAGCATAAACTAACCGCCGAAAGGAACCCTATGAGTCAATCGAAAGAAAAGAAACGCTCGACGCTGTCGTGGGTGCTGGAGTTTGCGGGGATTCACCGCATTCACTACATCTTAAGCGTCATTATCGCGTTCGGCAGCGTCATCTGCGGATTCATTCCCTACCTGTATCTGGGAGATATGGTGAAGGGCCTTGTGAACCATTCCGCGGATGAGGCGTACTGCATGAACCGCATCGGCTGGATGGCGCTGTTCTGGATTTTGTGCAGGCTGCTGCACGGTGTATCCACCACGCTGTCGCATAAGGCGACATTTTCCGTACTGGCGGAAATCCGCCGAAGACTGACAACGAAGCTGGCGCGCATGCCGCTCGGCGACGTTTTGGAGCAGTCCTCCGGAACATATAAAAACATCATCATCGAGCGCGTCGATTCCATTGAGACGACACTGGCGCACGTCATCCCCGAGGTTTTGTCCAACGCGGTGGTACCGATCGGTATCTTCATCTTTATGCTCACCATCGACTGGCGGCTGACGCTTCTGTCTCTTCTGAGCCTTCCGGTGGGTATGGTATTCTTCGGACATATGATGGCAGGTTCCCGGAAGGATTTTGACAACGCGATCCAGAAGACGAAGGCTTTGAATGACACCGCCGTCGAGTACATTAACGGCATTGAAGTGATCAAGGCCTTCGGCAAGTCAAAGACCTCGTACGAAAAATTCGTCCATGCGGCCAAGGAAGGTGCAGACTGCTTTATCGAGTGGATGCGCCGCTGTAACATCGATCAGAATGCCGGAATGGCGCTGATGCCCGCACAACTCCTGTCGCTGCTTCCGTTCTCCGCCTGGTTCTTCATGAAAGGCTGGATCTCCGGGCCGGATGTCCTGATGCTGATCATCTTAGCACTTGGCCTCGCGGGCCCGTTTGTGAGAGTCGCCAGCTACATGGATGACATTTCCAAGATGGGCGTGATCGTCGGGGAGGCGACCGCGATTCTTACGAAGCGTGATCTGGAGCGTCCGGCTGTTTCTCAGGCACAGCCGAAAAATAATGCAATTGAGCTTAAGGATGTTCACTTCGGATACAAGGAAGCGGAAGTGCTTCACGGCGTGAACCTGAAGATTAAAGAGGGCTCGGTCACCGCATTGGTCGGTCCTTCCGGTGCCGGCAAGTCTACGGTAGCGAAACTGATCGCATCCTTCTGGGATGTGGACAGCGGCTGTGTTCTGTACGGCGGAGCGGACATCCGCAAGATTGCCCTCGAGGAGTATAACAAAAACATCGCATATGTGTCCCAGGACAACTATCTGTTCGATGTCTCCGTGATGGAGAACATCCGGATGGGCCGTCCCGGTGCAACCGACGAGGATGTGATAGCGGCGGCGAAGGCATGCGGGTGTCACGACTTCATCCTGCAACTGGAAAACGGATACAAGACGATCGCCGGCGGTTCGGGAGCGCATCTCTCGGGCGGTGAGCGGCAGAGGATCGCGATTGCGAGAGCCATGTTGAAGGACGCTCCGGTTGTCATCCTGGATGAGGCGACGGCGTACACCGATCCGGAAAACGAGGCCATCGTCCAGAAGTCGGTTGCTAAACTTGTGAAGGGCAAGACGCTGATCGTCATCGCGCACCGCTTGTCCACTATCGCAACGGCCGACCACATCGTGCTGATCAACGACGGCGTGGTGGAAGCGGAGGGAACGCAGGAGGAACTCCTTAGTAAGAGTCCGCTGTACCGCGAGATGTGGGAAGCACACACCAGCACCAAAGATTCGGAGGTGGCATAATGGTAGCGATACTGAAGAAGTTTTTTGATTTTTGCGGTGAGGAAGACCGCCATAAATTGAAATTATCCATCGTGCTCGGCGTGGTAAAGGCATTTTTCGCAGCACTTCGAATTCCCGCAATCGGCATTGTCGCAATGGGAATCATCAACGGCGATATGGGTGCAAAGCACATCTGGGGTGCGTTCGGCGTCATGTGCATATCCGTGCTCGGGCAGATCCTGATCGGACTTAAGACAACCATGCTTCAATGTGAGGCAGGATACCATTGCAGCTGCAACAAGCGGATGGAGATCGCGGAGCATCTTCGATATCTTCCGATGGGATTTTTTAACCAGAACAGCTTAGGCCGGATCACGAATATCACCACCAACACCATGGAGGGCCTTGCTGATGTCGCGACGAGAGTCATCATGATGACGACCCAGGGGATTCTTACCACGGCGGTGATCACCATCATGATCTTATGTTTCGATTGGAGAGTCGGCCTGATCCTGATTGCCGGTGTCGCGGTGTTCGGCGTGTTCAACGCGCTGATGCAGATGTCGGCGAAGCGCGCGGCACCCCGCAAGGCGGTTGCGGACGAGGCTCTCGTGTCCGCAGTGATTGAGTATGTGCAGGGCATCGCCGAGGTGAAGAACTTCAACCTCACGGGAAACGAAGCAAAGAAGCTTGCGAAGGCAATCCGCGAGAAGAGCAAGGGCGACACTCTTTTGGAGTACTCCGTGATCCCGTTTATGACGCTTCAGAACATCACCACGAAGCTTTTAGGAATTGCCATGTGTGTTGCTTCCGTAAAGTTTTACTTTGACGGATCGATGGAACTTCTGTACACGGTCATGATGACGGTTTCGTCGTTCCTTGTATACGAGAGCCTGGAGCTGATGGGCAACTTCTCCGCGCTTCTGCGGACCATCGACATCGCCGTGACCCAGGCCGGAAGCGTTCTCGCTGAGCCGGCAATGGACATCTCCGGAGAGGAGATCGTTCCGAAGAACCACGATATCGAGCTGTCCCATGTCGGATTTGCCTATGAGTCCCGAAAGATCATCAACGATGTTTCCCTCCGTATTCCCGAGAAGACCACGACCGCGATCGTCGGACCTTCCGGCGGCGGAAAGACGACGCTCACGAGCCTGATTGCCCGATTCTGGGATGTGCAGGAGGGCAAGGTGACGCTCGGCGGACGGAATGTGAAGGACTACAGCTTTGATTCGCTGATGAAGAATTTCAGCTTTGTGTTCCAGAGAGTGTATCTCTTTGAGGACACCATCGCCAACAACATCCGGTTCGGCGAGCCGGATGCATCCATGGACCGCGTTGTGGAGGCGGCGAAGAAAGCGTGCTGTCATGACTTTATCATGCAGCTGCCGGACGGGTACGACACCGTTATCGGAGAGGGCGGCGCATCGCTCTCCGGCGGTGAGAAGCAGCGAATCTCCATCGCGCGCGCTATCCTGAAGGACAGTCCGGTCATCATTCTCGATGAGGCGACCGCGAATGTGGATCCGGAAAATGAGGCAGATCTCGTCAAGGCGGTGGAAGAGCTTACGAAAGATAAGACCATCATCATGATCGCGCATCGCCTTAAGACCGTTCGCAATGCAGACCAGATTCTGGTTGTCGACCAGGGACGTATTGTACAGCATGGAACCCACGAGCAGCTGATGAAGAAGGATGGCATTTACCGCCGGTTTGTTTCCGAGAGAAGCGAAGCGGCATCCTGGAAAATCGCATAGCATTTCGTCCGCATACCTAAAGTTGCAGGTTATTTCTCTTTCTATCGGCAGACTGCATAGGATGGGAGCCGTCGCGAGTCAGTTCGCGGCGGCTTTCGTCGTTTTGTGAAGAAAAAGACTGTAGTTAGCAATGGGTAAAAATATGCGTCAAAAGATGAAAGAAATGTGTTGAAATAAGCACCGAATTGTGATATATACTTGATGTTAGCAATAGGTAACTACAAAACAAGGGAGGTCATATACAATGAATAAGGAAAAACTGAAAGCAAAGGATTTCATCACGGTCGGTATCTTTACCGCATTACTTCTGGTGGTGGAGTTTGCGTGTGGAATGCTCGGCTTTATTCATCCGTACATCGTAGCATCGTATGTTGTGCTGATCCCGCTGGTGGGATCGATCCCGATGATGCTTTTTTACACGAAGATCGAAAAGTTCGGAATGCTCACGACCATGTCGGTGCTGATCGCGATCTTCATGTTTATCACCGGTATGGGATACCTCGGTGCTCCGTTGATCATCGCTGCGGGGGTGATCGCCGATCTGATCGCAAAGTCCGGAAAGTACAAGAGCTTCAAAAAGACGGCACTAAGTCACGGCGTATTCTGTCTGTGGATCTGCGCGAATTATTTTCCAGTGATCGTCACGGCGGATTCCTACCGCAAGGATCTGCTTGACGGAGGGTATTCCGCAGAGTACTGCGACAATCTGTTCCGCGCCATCAATGAGAAGACCATTGCGATTCTTTTAGTGCTTTGCTTTGTGTTCGGGATTATCGGTGCCTTTATCGGCAAGGCGGTAGTGAAGAAACATTTTGAGAAAGCGGGAATCGTTTGATATGCGGCTCGATCCGAGAACAAAACTGTTCATGGTTTTTGTGGTATCCGCCATCGTCATGATGAGCGCAACGACGACGTTTCTGTGGGTGGTTCGGATCGGTGTCACCATGGTTCCGATCGTGCTGCTGATTTCGGAGAAGCATTATGCGTCGGCGTTTCGGTTTCTTGTCTTGTACGGCGTTGCACTTGCCCTGTTGTTCGGGCTTCTTTCCGAGAAATCTGAGGGGCTTCTGTCGGCGCTGCTTCTCGGGTATTGCAGCATCGTCGTGCAGTTCCTGCCGGCGATGATCACAGCGTGGTATGTGGTCCGGACGACGAAAATCGGAGAGTTTGTCTCTGCCATGCAGCGAATGCACATCCCGGACGGAATCACAATATCTCTTGCGGTGGTGATGCGGTTTTTTCCAACCATCAGGGAGGAGTACGCATCCATCCGCGATGCCATGAAGATGCGGGGGGTTATGCTGGGCGGTGGAAACGCCGCGAAGATGATTGAATTCCGCATGATCCCGCTGTTGTTTTCCTGTGTAAATATCGGCGATGAGTTGTCTGCCGCGGCAATCACCCGCGGTCTGGGCGGAAAGGTGAAAAGAACCAGTGCCACGGAGCTTGCGATGCGGGCTCCCGATTGGCTGATGGTTGCCGCATTCACGGCTGCGGCAGTCGTTTTCGTGGTCTGCAAATACGTGTTATGACGGAACCTTTGATTGAAATTGCAAATGTCAGTTGGCGATACAAGGGGTCGACAGCAGACTCTCTTTCCGATGTTTCCCTGACGGTACCTGCCGGGGAGACCCTTCTTTTGTGCGGCTCGTCCGGGTCTGGCAAAACTTCGGTCATCCGGTTGATCAACGGGCTGATCCCGCACTATTACAACGGGGACTTCCGGGGCAGCGTCACGGTTGCCGGGAGAAACATTGCAGAGACGGAGCTGACGGATCTTGCAGGAACCGTCGGTACGGTGTTTCAGAATCCGCGCAGCCAGTTTTTCTCTGTGGACACGGATGGTGAGATCGTGTTCGGTCCGGAAAATGTGGGCCTTCCCCCGGAGGAAATCCGGAGACGAAAGAAACAGGTCACCGAGGAGATGCATCTTTCGGAACTCCTTGATCGAAGCCTGTTTGAACTGTCCGGAGGGGAGAAACAGCGGATTGCCTGCGCATCGGTAGCGGCTCTCCTGCCGGAGATCATTCTTCTCGATGAACCCTCGTCCAACCTGGACTGGATGGCGATGGAAAACCTTCGCGAGATTATTCAACTGTGGAAACAGCAGGGCAAGACGGTCATTGTTTCGGAACATCGGCTGTGGTATCTTGCCGGGATCATCGACCGTGTGCTGTACCTGAAAAAAGGGAAGATAGCCGGCGAATGGAGCGGAGTGGATTTTGCGAAGCTCTCCGAGGAGGAACTGCAGGCCATGGCGCTGCGGCCGACCGTGGCGGATCGGAAATATGCAGAACTGTTTCGGGATGACCCCGCGGAAAATGATGAGACCGCATCTCCGGCGGAAGAGGCAGCAGAGGAGGATAGTATCGTCCTTCGGGAGTATTACTTCTCCTACAAAAAGAAACCGTACATTTTCCGAAAACACCGGTTCTCGGAAGCTGATGGTGAGAATTTGAATCTCTGTATCCCAAAACTGGTGCTTCCGCGCGGCAGAGTGATCGCGGTGGTCGGGCGAAACGGAACCGGCAAGTCGACCTTCCTGCGATGTCTGTGCGGGCTGGAGAAGGACTGCACCGGTGTGATTGAAGCGGACGGTGAGACCTATCGGGGACGGAAACGGATCGGATTTTCCTATATGGTGATGCAGGATGTAAACCACCAGCTGTTCACCGACAGCGTTGAGGCGGAGGTGCTCCTGTCCATGAAGGAGAAGGACAGCAAGCGATGCCTTCGGATCCTGTCGAGGCTCGGGATTCTGCCGTATAAGGATGTCCACCCCATGGCGCTTTCCGGCGGGCAGAAACAGCGCGTTGCCATTGCCTCGGCGATCGCCGCAGGAGCGGAGCTTTTGCTTTTTGACGAGCCGACTTCGGGCCTGGATTACGCCCATATGGTGAAGGTGGGGAAGATGCTCCGGGAACTGGCAGACAGCGGAAGCACGGTGCTCGTTTCCACCCATGATCCGGAACTGATCGCACTGTGCTGCGACACGGAACTGGTTATCCGGCACGGGAGAGCGTTCTATCGCGCAGTCCCGGAAATTGACGCGAATAAGAACTGAGGGAAAAGAAAACTGAGAAAACAGATCAGTTGATTAAGCAATAGAAAGGAATGTTGTTATGTTCAAACGGGTTGCACCATACATCGGAAAATACAGAAAATACACGATCGCTGCAGTCATTTTTATGGCAATCGGAATTGTTCTGTCGGTGATGCCGTACTTTTTCCTTTACCAGATTATCGCTCCGCTGACCCGCGGGGAGAGCATCGGTGTGCGTTTTGTTGTCGTTAGGGTGATCTGCGTGGCAGTATGTGAGATCCTGTATGCGGTTCTGTATACGCAGGGACTTGTCTTCTCCCACATAAGCGCATACAACACGTTGAAAAACCTTCGGGTATCCCTGCAGGGAAAACTGGAAAAACAGCCTCTCGGCAGCATAAAAGAGCTGGGAACCGGCCGGATCAAGAAGGTCTTCACGGACGATATCGACCAGGTGGAGCTTCTTTTGGCTCATGCTATTCCGGAGGGAATCGCCAACATTTTCATTCCGGTATTGGTTATCATTCTGATGTTCGTTGCGAACTGGCGGCTCGGGCTTCTTTCGCTGGTTCCGCTGGTTGCGGGAATGTTTGCCATGAGCATGATGATGAAGTCCGGCTTGTCGAAGATGGGGGCTTACTATGAGGCTGCGGCCGGGATGAACAACACCATCATCGAGTACGTCAACGGTATGGAGGTTGTCAAGGTTTTCAACAAGGACGGAGACTCCTATCGCCGTTTCGGGGACATGGTCCGCCGGTATCGTGATTTTACTCTGGACTGGTACCGCGTCTGCTGGCCGTGGATGGCATCCTATGCTGCAATCCTTCCCTGTCTTGCACTTTTGATCCTGCCCATTGGTTCCCTGTGGGTAATCTCGGGTGCAGTTACTCTTGACAAGCTTGTTCTTGTTTTGTGTATGTCCTTCGCGGTTGGTCCGTCGGTGTTAAAGGCTCTCAATTTCGCCGGCAAATTCCCGCAGTTGAGTTACAAGATTGCGGAGCTTGAGAAGATGATGGAACACGAACCGCTTCGGGAGGGGAATGAACCTTTCCTTGGAAAAAACCACGATGTGGCGTTTACGGATATTCATTTTGCGTATGAGGAAAAGGAGGTATTGAAGGGCGTTTCCCTGACCCTTAAGCAGGGGACGACCACCGCGTTGATCGGTGAATCCGGCAGCGGCAAATCGACCCTCGCGAAGCTCCTTGTCCATTACTATGATTTAAATGGCGGCAACATCACGATCGGCGGACAGGACATCACGAAGATGTCTCTGGAGACGCTGAATGAGCAGGTTGCGTATGTCTCCCAGGAGCAGTTCCTGTTTAACACATCCCTTTACGAAAATATTCATATCGGGAATCCGAACGCCTCGAGAGAACAGGTGCTTGCGGCGGCGAGCAGGGCTCAGTGCGATGAGTTCCTGGAAAGACTCCCTCAGGGGATCGAGACTCAGGCGGGAGACGGCGGAAAGCAGCTCTCCGGCGGTGAACGGCAGCGCATTTCTTTGGCGCGGGCAATCCTTAAGGATGCGCCGATCATCGTTTTGGATGAGGCTACGGCTTTCATGGATCCGGAAAATGAGGAGAAGATGAACGCCGCGATCGATGAGATCATCAAGGACAAAACGGTTCTGGTCATCGCACACCGGCTGTCCACCATCCGGAATGCGGACAACATTTTCGTGATGAAGGATGGCTTGTGTATCGCCTCCGGAACACATGAGAAACTGCTCTCCGGAAATGATGAATACCGGAAACTGTGGGATGCATCGGTGGGAGCGTCCACCTGGAGAATCAAGGAGGTGCAGACAGTATGATAAAGATTTTACATCGACTTGTATCCGTGACGGGAAAATACAAAGCCCGGATTCGCGCGGCCTATGCAGTTTCTTTCTTGAAAGGCATCATGATGAAGATGCCGCTGGTGCTTTGCTTCCTCACGGTAAGTTCTTTTATGGAAGGCACCATGACCAGCCGGAAATGTCTGTATATCGGGCTTGCAATGCTCGCAAGCGTTATCCTGACGGCAGTGTTTGAGCATATCAACAATGTGCTGCAATCCGCAGCGGGTTATAAAGTATTTGCCGATATGAGAATGAATCTCGGCAACCACCTTCGCAAACTTCCGATGGGATACTTTACCGAGGGAAATATCGGAAAAATCAGCTCAGTCCTTGCCACAGATATGGTCTTTATCGAGGAGAACTGCATAGGTGTCCTCTCGGAGCTGGTTTCCTTCTTGATTTCTCAGGGGTTGATGGTCGTGATGATGTTTGTCATGGACTGGAGAACCGGGCTGTTGTCGCTGGCTGTTGTCGGAGCGTTTGTGATTGTAGGGAACGGGATGCTAAAGAATACGCTGACACATTCCAAAAGCAAACAGGAGTGCAGCGAATCCCTCACGGAGGAAGTACTGGATTTCGCTGAGGGAATCGGAATTGTCAAGTCCTACAATCTGCTGGGTGAGCGTTCCAGGAAGCTTACCGACGAGTTTGAAAAAAGCTGTAAGGACAGTATCTCCTTTGAGGTTGATTACACCCCGTGGTCCCGCGCACTTAACCTTTGCTTTGCTATCGGCACAGCGGCAGTTTTAGCACTTGCAGCATATCTGCATCATACCGGAACCATCTCCGATGTGTATATGGTGGGAATGTCGCTGTTCCTGTTCGACATGTTCGTAGCCATCAAAAGCTACTATGCCCAGATGGCCCGGCTTACCGTTACCGATGCAAGCCTTGACCGGATCGAGGAAGTGATGGAAGCGAAGGAAATGCCGGATGAAGGCACCTTCCTCCTTGAGGAGAGCGGGGATGGTTCGCCGGAGATTACATATGAGCATGTTTCCTTCGGATACACAGACAAGACGGTGTTGCACGATGTGTCATTTTCCATGGGAAAGGGCTGCATGACGGCGCTTGTGGGACCGTCCGGTGGCGGCAAATCCACGGTGGCATCGCTTCTTGCGAGATTCTGGGATGTCCGTTCGGGCAGCGTCATGGTTCGGGGAAGAGACATCAGGACCGTTCCTCTCGGAAACCTGATGGACCAGATCGGAATGGTCTTTCAGAGAGTATATCTCTTCCAGGATACCGTATACAACAATATCGCTATGGCCCGCCCGGAAGCGAGTCGGGAAGAGGTCATGGAGGCAGCGAAGAAAGCGCGCTGCTACGATTTTATCATGCAGCTTCCGCAGGGCTTTGACACGGTCATCGGCGAGGGCGGAGCATCGCTGTCCGGCGGAGAGCAGCAGCGCATTTCTATTGCCCGCTGTATTCTGAAGGATGCGCCGATCGTCATTCTCGACGAGGCGACCGCCAGCGTGGATGCCGACAACGAGAGAGCAATCCAGGAGGCAATCTCCGAGCTGTGCCGGAATAAGACGCTTCTGGTCATTGCGCACCGTTTGAAGACCATTCGGGATGCAGACCAGATCCTTGTGATCACGGACGGACAGATCCGCGAGCAGGGAACCCATGAATCCCTGATGGAAGCCGGCGGCATCTACGCCCGCATGGTTTCGCTGCAGACAGCGTAAAAGCAGAGGCAATAAAAGGAGATTACCATATGACAAAAACGATAACCATTGAGGGCATGATGTGCGGAATGTGCGAGTCCCATGTTGCGGACGCGACCCGCAACGCATTTTCCGATGTAAAGAAGGTGACGGTCTCCCACAAAAAGGGAACCGCGGTGATTTCGGGCGCAACGCTCCCTACGAACGAGGCAATCAGAAAGGTGATCGACGCGACGGGATACCGATTCGTATCGGCGGTGGATGAGACCGCGGGAAGCGGACGGGCTGCAAAGCCGGACTACAAAAACTGGGTTCCGAAGGGAATGGTGTACGGGTTTGTTGCGGCGACGATCGTCACGGCGATCCTGTTTGTCGTGCTGCTGATCGTCCTGAGGGATTCCTCACAGACGATGCGGATTATTGTCGGGATTGTGACGGGACTTCTTTTCTTCGCCTGCGCGATGATGATGAAATGGTGCATCGTCGCGTACAACAAGTTCTCCTATGACGGAAGCAGAAAGCTTTCCAGGCAGATCATCGACGGGACGGCGCAGTATGTGTCGCTTCCAAGAGGCGGCAAGGGCCTTGATGTCGGCTGCGGCAGCGGGGCGCTGACCATTGCCTGCGCGAAGAGAAATCCGCAGGCCAGCTTCCTCGGGATCGACCGCTGGGGCAAGGAGTACGCCTCGTTCAGCAAGGGGCTCTGTGAGAGCAATTCTGTCGCCGAGGGCGTGAGCAACACGGAGTTTCGCAAGGGCGACGCGACGAAACTGGATTTTCCGGATGAGACGTTTGATGCAGTCGTGAGCAATTACGTTTACCACAATATCGGCGGCTATAACAAACAGGCGTTGCTGCGTGAGTCGCTTCGGGTACTGAAGAAAGGCGGCACCTTCGCGATCCACGACATCATGTCAAAGGGGCGCTACGGTGATATGCAGAAATTTGCTGCGGAACTCAGAGCGGAAGGATATGAGAATGTTCAACTGATCCCGACGGACAACGGAATGTTTATGTCGCGCATCGAATCGATGAGGCTGATGCTGCGCGGCTCGACGCTGCTGGTCGGAAAGAAATAAATGCGCGTTGGAGGACAATAAGGTGGGTAAGACAGGAAAATTCGATCACATGAAGCTGATCGGACAGTACGCGGGAGGACACCGCGTGCTGATCGCCATCGGCCGATGCCTTGCGGCAGTGAGCGCTGCGATGGCGCTGGTACCGTACTACGACCTGTGGAGGATCATCCGCATCGCCGTGAACGGTGATGATGCCGCGGAGATCCGCAGCTACGCCTGGAGAGCCGTGGCATGGACAGTTGGATCCTTGCTTGTGTACATTGCGGCTTTGATGTGTACGCACATTGCGGCGTTTCGTGTTCAGGCGAACATGCGAAGCGCATTAATGCGTCGTATCATCACGCTTCCGCTTGGAATCTTTGACGAGGACGGAACCGGCAAGATCCGCCGTATCGTGAACGATTCCACGGCGGCGACGGAGACGTTCATCGCGCATAATCTCGCGGACAAGACCGTGGCGGCGGTGACACCGGTTGGGCTGATCGTGCTGATCTTCGCGTTCAACTGGAAGATCGGCCTGTTCTGCATGATCCCCGCACTGATCGGCTTTGCCTGCATGATGTCCATGATGGGAAAGAACATGCAGCAGAAGATGGCGGAGTACCAGAACGCTCTCGATACCATGAGCAGCGAGGCCACGGAGTATGTGCGCGGCATCCCCGTAGTCAAGACCTTCGGCCAGACGGTGCACTCCTTCAAGCGCTTTAAGTCGGCCATCGACAACTTCGGAAAATGGACCACAGACTACACGATCATGCTCCGAAAGCCGATGACCGGCTTCATGACATGCATCAACGCAATCTTCATCTTCATCGTGATCGCTGCTTATATTGTTACAAAGGACGGAACGACGGCCAAGGATATCCTGAATATCATGTATTACATCATCGTAACGCCTCTCGTCACGGTGTGCCTTACGAAGATTGCGTATTCCGGCGAGGCGGAGATGACGCTGATCGACGCCCTCAAGCGTGTTGAGAGCATTGTCGGGCTGGAGCCGCTCCCGGATCGGGCAGACGGGGCGAAGCCACAGGGACATGACATGGAGCTTGAGAATATTTCCTACCGGTACAAGGACGCGACGAGAGACGCGGTGTCGGGCGTGACACTCCGCATCCCCGAGGGCGGCCATGTAGCGCTCGTGGGTCCCTCGGGCTCGGGTAAGACAACGCTCGCAGAGCTGATGGTCAGATTCTTCGATGTCGCGGATGGCGCGATCCGAATCGGCAGCGTGAACGTGAAGGACATGCCTTCGGCGGAGCTGATGAAGCAGGTCTCGTTCGTGTTCCAGGACAGCCGCCTGCTGCGCACATCGATTTTGGAAAATGTGCGCATGGCCAGACCCTGCGCGACGGAGGCTGAGGTCACGGAGGCCCTGATGAAGGCGCAGTGCACGGACATTATCGACAAGCTTCCGGACGGCATTCATACCATCATCGGGGAGAAGGGAACATACCTCTCGGGCGGTGAGCAGCAGCGGATCACCATTGCAAGAGCATTTTTGAAGGATGCGCCGATCCTGATCCTCGACGAGGCTACCGCATTCGCGGATCCGGACAACGAGACGAAGGTTCAGGCGGCATTTGCCGAGCTCTCAAAGGGCAAGACCGTCATCATGATCGCGCACCGGTTGAGCACGGTCATGAACGCGGACCGCATCTTCGTGATGGACGGAGGAACGCTTGCGGAGGAGGGCACCCACGCGGAGCTGATGGCTGCGGGCGGCCTGTATAAGCGAATGTTCGACGAGTATACAAGATCGATCGAGTGGAAGGTTGGTGCGTGACGATGGTAGAGAGATTGAAACATAAGTACGCGCTCTCCGAGCAGGGCGCGAAGGATATGATCCGGGCATGCATCAGCGTCACCTTTACGAACCTCGCGTTTATGATGTCCTCGGGAGTTTTGTATCTCCTGATCAAGGACCTTTTGAATGATAATCTGACGAAGGCGCGGATTCCGGTGTATGCGGCGTGCTGCGCCGGCGTGATCATTCTGATCGCAATCTTGAATTACGTACAGTACGGGGCTACATTTTTCACGACATACCGCGAGAGCGGAGTCCGCAGAACGTCACTGGCGGAAACACTTCGCAAACTTCCTCTTTCGTATTTTGGTAAGAAAAATATCGCCGATCTGACCACCAATATCATGGGCGACTGTGCGCAGATCGAGACAGCGTCCTCCCACTGGATCCCGGAGCTGATCGGAGCAGTCATCTCCACAAGTCTCGTCGGAATCAGCCTGTTCCTGTTCTTTGACTGGCGCATGGTTCTCGCGAGCTTCTGGGTGATCCCGGTTGCCTTTTTGATCATCATCACCTGCTCCGGCGCGGAGAAACGGGCGGTTCGAAAGAATGCGGCGGTGAAACTGGCGCTTTCGGACGGTGTTCAAGAGTGCCTGGAGTCCATCCGCGACCTGCGGGCGAACGATGCGCAGGACCGCTACATGGAAGGCCTGGAGGGCAAGATCAAGGCGGTTGAAAAGATGGCTTTGTTCACAGAGCTTAAGATGGCCGTCTATGTGAACTCTGCGGCAATCATCTTAAAACTTGGAATCGGCACGACGGCGGTGGTCGGCGGAGCGCTTTTTGCGGATGGCAAGATCACGCTGCTCACATTTTTCATGTTCTTAATGCTTGTGTCGAGACTGTATGACCCGATGCAGATCACGCTGCAGAATTTTGCGGCGATCATCGCCACAGGGGTTCAGTGCGAGCGCCTCGACGAGGTGATGTCCCACGAGATCCAGACCGGCAGCGAGGACCTTCGCAACAATGGTTACGATATCGAGTTCGACCATGTCGGATTTTCCTACTCCGATGACACGGCGGTACTCCGCGACGTGACATTTACGGCCAAGCAGGGCGAAGTCACGGCACTGATCGGTCCGTCCGGCGGCGGTAAGACGACGGTTTCCCGCCTTGCGGCCCGCTTCTGGGATGTGACAGAAGGAAAGATCCGCCTGGGTGGCGTCGACATCTCGGGCATCGATCCGGAGACGCTTCTGCAGAAGTATTCCATCGTCTTCCAGGATGTCACGCTCTTTAATAATTCAGTTATGGAAAATATCCGAATCGGCCGCGCAGGAGCGACGGACGAGGAGGTTATGGCAGCGGCTAAACTGGCCAACTGCGATGAGTTCGTGAACCTTCTGCCGGAGGGCTATAACACTGCCATCGGCGAGAACGGAAGCGAGCTCTCTGGCGGCGAGCGCCAGCGCATCTCCATCGCGCGGGCGTTCCTGAAGGACGCGCCGGTGATCCTTCTCGATGAGGCAACGGCGTCTCTCGATGCGGAAAATGAGACCGCCATCCAGCAGGCTCTGTCCCGCCTGATCAAGGACAAGACCGTTCTGATCATCGCGCACCGCATGCGCACGGTCGCGAATGCGGACCGCATCGTTGTATTGAAGGACGGCGTGGTGGCAGAGCAGGGAAGCCCGAAGGAGCTCAGTACGAAGAAGAACAGCATCTACGGCAGCATGCTCGCGCAGCAGCTGGTGTCGCAGAACTGGAAGATGTGACATAATATTTTCCGGTCGCGTAGCCGGAGAGGAAAGGGAAAATGCGCCCGCTGCCCGGCGGGCGCTGTCTATGGGAAAATGGCATTTATCGAGATTCAGGGAGCAAAGAAACAGTACGGGGAAGGAGAGGCTGCAATCTATGCTTTAAACGGGATTGATTTTTCACTGGAAAAAGGAAAGGTCTGTGTCATTCTCGGTCCTTCCGGTTCCGGCAAGAGTACCCTTTTGAACATGATCGGTGGCCTCGACAGTCTTGATTCCGGAAGTATCCGTGTGGACGGTGAGCAGGTTACGGGGCTTACCAAGAAGGAGCTGACGGCATATCGAAAGAAAAATATCGGATTTGTGTTTCAGTTTTACAATCTGATCCCGGACCTAACGGTGGAGGAAAATGTGCAGGTTGTAGCGGAGATTGCCGCAAACCCGCTGGATACCGAGGAAATTCTTAAGGCACTTGATATTGAAAAATACCGCTACCGCTTTCCTCGGGAGCTTTCGGGAGGACAGCAGCAGCGCGTGGCAATCGCCCGTGCCATGGTGAAGAACCCGAAACTCCTGCTGTGCGATGAATTGACGGGTGCATTGGACACGAAGTCCTCGCGCTCGGTGCTTCGATTTGTCGAAAAAGTCAATCGAGAGTACGGGACAACCACTGTGATCATCACCCACAATGAGGCGATCGCCGACCTCGCCGATACCGTGGTTCGGATCAAGGACGGCAGTGTGGCGTCGGTTAAGGACAATGAAAGCCGCCGCTCCGCGGACGAGATTGAACTGTGAGGTGCCCGCAATGAAACTGAACCGACGTTACCGCCGCAACATCCGAAGCAACATTCCGTTTTATGCTTCGGTGACGGTATTGACCATGCTTACCTTGTTGATGTTTTACCTGTTTTATGTTGCCGGAACAGGCATCCGCGCATACGGAGAGGACTTCTTTGACACATATCGCTGCGAGGATGCAACATTTTCCGTATACTCCGAAATCCCGGAGGGAGCGGTTGCGGAGCTGGAGCGAAAGTACTCACTCACACTGGAAAAGGAGCATACCGCATCCGCGGACGAGGGCTCCTATCATATGCGGGTGTTTACCCCGAACCATAAGGTCGACCTCTATGAAATTCAGGACGGACATGATCTGGTTGATGGTGGTGAAATCCTGATCTCCGCCGGGTATGCGGAGGAACACAAGATCGGCGAAGGTGACACCATCCGCCTCAAAGGCAGGGATTATAAGGTTGCGGGAACCTTCCTGCGGCCGGACTACCTCTATCTGGTGGAAAATGTGTCTGACGATTATAAGAACGTGTCGGACTTCTTTCTTGCGTACCTGACCCCTGCCGAGTTTGAGCGGGTGTTCGGAGCCGGAACGATCAATTACAAAGTGATTTATTCGGATCAAAGCGACGAGAAGGAGTTTCGTCAGGAGGTCAACGAGACCTATTATGTCTCCGGATATCTGAACGCGGATAATAACAAGCGGATCACCTTTGTGTACGAGCAGGCGGACATGTTCCTGATGTCCTCCTGGATTGAACTGGTGGTGTTCCCGCTTCTGACGGTTGCCCTGGTCTGCATCCTTTTGGGCCGTCGGATCCGCGCCGAACAGAAGCTGATCGGAACGCTGTCGGCCCTCGGGTATGAGCAGGGCAAATTGATGCGCCATTACAGTCTCTTCGCGGTAATTCCCGGACTTGTCGGAGGAACGCTTACGGCGGTTGCGTCTCTTGCCCTTGCCAAGCCCTTCGGAGCCATCGGGCTCGCGGATTATGAACCGATGAAGCCCGAGTTTCGGCTGCCAATCTGGGTTGCGCTGGCCGGAATCATTATCCCTACGGCAATCTATTACGTCGCGTCGATGCTTCGCGTGCGTGCGCTGTTGCAGGCCGATACGGTTGCTCTTCTTGCGGGAGCGGTCGGAAACGACGGCAAATCGCGCCGGATACTTGCGAAAAAGAAACTTCCGGTGAAGCGGAAACTGGCTGTAAGACAGTTGATCGGAAACCCGGGGAGAAGCATTGTCATCTTCTTCGGCATTTGCCTCGGGGCGATGCTGGTGGCGTTTGCATTTTCCTTCCTTGATTCCGTGGAGGCTGTCGGGGAGAAAGCCCACGATGAGTTCGGGTCATTTTCCTACGAATATATCCTGGGGACGCTTAGGCAGGGCGAGGTGACTGACGGTGAGACGGTTCTCGCGATGCAATATGAGGATACGAAATCCCGGCGCTTTTCCATCCTGGGAATGGATGCAGACAGCCGGCTTTGGAACCTGACCACAACGAGTGGAGACCGCGCCGATCTTGACAGCGGTTTCTATATAAGTACTCTGTGTGAAGCCATTTTCGATGTTCATGAGGGGGATACATTCACCTTTCGGAATATCGCAACCCTGGAGGAGCACAAGGTAACAATTCGCGGAGTCATCAAAAACGGCTATGAAAGCTATCTGGTGGCGTCGAAGGAGCTTGTCGCGGAGCTTTCCGGACTACCTGTGGATTGCTACAACGCCGTGCTCTCCAAAACGGCGCTTCCGGACATGGAGGCGGAAGCAACCGAGATGATCACCGACTCCACTTACCGGACGCAGATGGAGAACATGAAGGAGTCCATGGCCGGAGTTATTGATGCTCTGATGGTCATCGGGGTCATCGTCTGTGTCGCTGCTTTGTATGCGACAATCAACACCCTGATTTCGGAAAATGCCTATACCATCTCCATGCTCAAGGTGCTCGGAATGGAGAACGGACGGATCAACTCCATGATGATCTCTTCGAATCACCTTTTGCTTATCCCCGGTATTGTCGCGGGAATCGCAGCGGCCTATGGTATCATGGCATGGTACTGCGCGGAATTTGTCGAGGTGGAGAATATTATGATCCCTGCGACATTAAAACCCATCAGTATTGTTTTGACGGCACTGTTCACGGTTGTGGCATATGTGATATCATTGTTACTGGTCCGCGGACGTGTGAACCGGGCTGATATGGTGGATGCGCTGAAGGACGGAAGAGAGTGACAAAGTCTTCACATTCTCGCGAAAAAGGAGTGTATCAAACAGTGAGCGGCAAGGAAAACAATATCGTTTTGATTGGGATGCCGGCCTCCGGCAAGAGTACCGTGGGCGTCATCCTTGCGAAAATACTCGGGATGAATTTTATTGATACCGATATCGTTTTGCAGCAACGTATGGGAAACAGACTGTCGGACATCATAAAGACGCAGGGAGTTGAAGGCTTTCTGCGTAAGGAAGAGCAGGCAGTCATCGGCATTCGCGCAGGAAACACCGTGATTGCCACCGGCGGAAGCGTGGTATACAGCGATGCAGCTATGAAACATCTTTCCAATGGAGCAACGATCGTCTATCTGAAAGCGGAGTTTTCGAAATTGAGGAGGCGCCTTCACGACCTTCGCGGACGCGGCGTGGTGTTGCGTAACGACGAAACTTTGGAAGAGATGTTTACGGAGCGCTCCGCGTTATACGAGCGTTACGCCGATATCACCATAGAGGAACCCGGGAACGTGGAAGATACCGTGCGGGCGGTGATCGATGCCTTGAACAATAAGTGAGGAGTGCAGCATGAGGTTTGATTCACCTTGCAAAGAAATGGTTTCGGATGCCGAAAGGCTGCCCGGGGATGCTAACGTCAAACTGTTTTTGCGGCATGCGATACGGTACGACAACCCTGTCAATGGCGATTATTCATCCCTGTTGTTGACTCCGGAGGGAATCCGGATGGCACAGGACATCGGCAGAAGCATTGACAGGCCGCTCGGGCATTTGTATGCCAGTACCGTGGAGCGGTGTCGCCAGACCGCGCGTGAGATTGCGCATGGAGCAGGAGTAAATGCGCCGGAGATTATATCCACTGAAGTGTATTCTGGGTCTGCGGGTGCATACCGCGCCAGGGATGAGCATAATGTGGGATGGTATGAGTATTTCTACGGTCTACAGAGAAATATCCCGGAGTATACCTGGGGAGCAACCCTGTACGGGGAATCCAAACCGATCGTGGATGCCATTTTCGCAGAGCCGGGGACGAAGGGAACCCTTGATATCATTTGCTCCCATGACAGTCATGTAGTGGTTCTTGCCTCGGCATTGTTCGGATTAAAAACAGGAATTCACGGCGAGAATTGGTGCAGGTTTACGGAAGGATTATTTTTTACGGGAAACCGAAACGATTTTACGGCGTATTGGCGCGGAGAAGAAAAACGGTTTCAAAACTGGTGAATGTCGGAAAATGTATTCGGAAAGCAACGAACAGGTGTCGTTGCTTTTTTTGTGCGATACGATCGGAAATTCGCAAAAAAACGAAGAAAAAGGGATTGACATTTTTCGGTGCTTGTTGTAAATTAGTCACCGTTAGGGAACAGTGTTCCCTAAGAGAAAAGAGGAAATTTTGATGCGAAACAAGAAGATTCACCATGAAAGTATTCTCAAAGCGGCAGCGGAGGAGTTTCGTGCGTACGGCTTTGCCGATGCATCCATACGGCGAATTGCAAAGGCTTCGGGAATGAGCGCCTCGGGGATGTACAAACATTTTGAAGGCAAGGAAGATTTGTTTGCTGCATTGGTGGAGCCGGCAGTATCGGGCTTTTGGAAGTTGTATGATTCCCTGACAGAAGAGGAATATGCGGCCATTGAAGCAGCCGGACGGGGAGAGAATGCTCAGAATGTCTCCTCGACGGAACGGATGCTCAAGTATATCTATTCCCATTACGAGGCATTTAAACTGGTCGTCTGCTGCTCTGAAGGCACAAAGTATGCGAGTTTTGTTCACGATGCCGCACAGATGGAGGAGAACAATTCCAGGGCTTACTTTGAGCAGGCGAAAGCGAACGGGTTCGAGGTGAAAGAGCTGCCGGAGAAAGAAATGCATCTTTTGGTGACTGCCAATGTGAACGCTGTGGTATCTGCGATCGAGCATGATTTTACGGAGGAGGAAGCCATGCATTATGCAAAGACTCTGGAGCTTTTCTTCACATCCGGATGGCATGCGGTTTTAGGAATCCAGACCGAATAAGAAACCGGCTTTTTGGGCCGTTTTCTTTTTGGAATACAGTTAGCAAATGCTAACTAAAGAAAAGGAGGGGCAGCGGATTTCGCTGCAATAGGAAAATGTTTGTAGAAGTAAAAGATTTAAAAAAGGATTACGGCATAGGTGAGAACATCGTCCATGTTTTGAAGGGGTTGGATTTCCAACTCGAAAAAGGTGAGATCTGCACGGTTCTTGGACCTTCCGGCGCAGGTAAGTCAACACTTCTTAACCTGATCGGGGGTATCGATACACTCACTTCCGGTGAGATTCGAATTAACGGAAAGAAGATTGAACTGGATGATAAAGACGGACTTTTGGAGTATCGAAGAGACCATCTGGGATTTGTGTTCCAGTTCTATAACCTGATTCCAGACCTTACCGTTAAGGAAAATATTGAAGTCTGTGGCTTTTTAGGGAAGAATCCTCTGGACATCCAGAAACTTCTGAAAGATCTGGGGTTAAAAGAACATCAGAACAAGTATCCAAGGCAGCTTTCCGGAGGACAGCAGCAGAGAACTTCCATCGGAAGAGCCCTGATCAAAGCGCCGACACTTCTTCTTTGCGATGAGCCGACCGGCGCGCTGGATTATGAGACATCAAAAGAAATTCTGGAACTGATCGAGAACGTGAACCGGGAGTATAACACGACTATACTGATCGTGACACATAATGAAGCGATCAGCCGGATGTCGGATCGGATCATCCATTTAAAAGACGGACGGATTACAAAAAACGAGAAGAATCCTTCGAAGACACGTGCCAAGGATCTGGCATGGTAACAGGGAGGAAGAGGTGTCATCATGAAAAATGTTCTTAGGAAAAGACTTCCCCGGTTTCTTCGGAAAAACATCGGAATCTATGGGGGTATTGCTTTATTTATCGTGCTCATGACCAGTCTGGCAGCGGCCTATCTGATCAGCAATCAGGGAATCCGAGCTGCGTTCAATGACACGAAAGAGGAGAACAGGCTGGAGGATGGTTTTTTCACTGTTTCTTCATCGATGGATGAGTCAGAACTCACCGGGCTTTTAGGGGATTCTCTCGAGTTGGAATATCAGCCGTATGTTGATCTTCCGGCATCGGACGGGTCGGAAGTGCGGGTGTTCAAGATGCGTAAATCCATAGATATCCCGTTTGTCCTGGAAGGAAGCCTGCCGGACAGCAATACGGAAATCGCGCTGGATCGTCTCTATGCCGAGGCACATGATCTTAAACTCGGCGATCATCTTCAGGTCGGAACGGAAACTATGGAAGTGTCCGGTATTATCGGACTTCCCGAATATATCGTAAGTTTCAGGGAGTTAGGAGATCTTCTGGCGGATCGTGACGTCTTCGGCGTCTCGATTGTCAGCGACGGGTTCTTCTCGACGCTTGAGGAAGAGAAGATGACCTTCCAGTATGCATACAAGTTTAAAGAGGAACTTGACAGAGAAGAGGTAAATCAGGCGAACAGAGACATCATCAAGAAGCTGGGTGATAAAGGGATTCTCACCGACTTCTGTGCCATCGGTGACAACAACAGGGTTAACAACCTGATCTCCAAACTGGAACTGAATATTAATATGTCGACTTATTTTCTGGTGCTCTCGATGGTGATCGTTGCCTTCCTTTTCGCACTGGTGTCGGTGCATACGTTCGAGGACGAGTGCTCGTTTGTCGGAGTTCTGATTGCCACCGGCTATAAGAAAAAGACCATTCTCCGTCATTATCTGACGATTCCGGTGCTTGTAACATTGGCTTCCACGGGAATCGGTCTGTTGCTGGCTTTGCTCTTTGTCTATAAGCTTCCGACGCAGAGCGTATATGCCTATTATGTGGTTCCTAAGATGCTCTACACGATTGATCCGGGCAGAATGGCGTTCATGATCGGATTCCCGATTGCGGCCGTAATCCTGATCAACCTGATCGTCTTCGGAAGAAAACTGAATCTAACGCCTTTGCGCCTGATCCGCAGAGATACGAAAAAAGAGAAGCGCGCGGCCAATGCTCATGAGATGAAGAAGCTCGGGTTCCTTAACCGTTTCCGTATCCGCACCGTTCTTCGAAGCAAGGGTCAGTATATCTCCCTGATCATCGGCGTCTTGCTTGCGGGCCTTCTTTGTATGTTCGGTCTGGGCATGCGGTCATCCTTCGACCAATATATCGATACCCTTCCGGATTCAGCGGTATCGGAGTATCAATACGTTCTGAAGGCACCGCTTCCGGATCCGTCGGTTATTCCTTCGAACGCGGAAAAGGATACGATCAGTACCTATGAAATTGAATTTAACGGCAGAATGCTTCCTGTTAATGTTCTTGGAATCAGCAACGACACAAAGTATCTGCAGGATTTCGACGTGTCTAAGCTTTCCGGGGATGAGATCATCATCTCCGATATTATGGCGACAAAATGCGGTATCCGGGAAGGTGACACCATCGAGATTGATAACAAACTGACACTTCACAAATGGAGTGCAAAGGTGGCAAAAGTCGTTGATTTCGAACTCGGAGTGTATGTGTTTACATCCCGAAAGACATTGAATTCGTATCTGGAAAAAGACGAAGACTACTACAATACGGTCTTCAACGACAATGAGATTTCGGGAATTGATGAACGTTTCGTCTCCACGGTAGTGACAAAAGATAAGGTTGCGGACAGCGCCAAGCAGATGAAGACGCTCATGGCCTCGTTGATCGTGATGCTTACCGCAGTTGGTATCATCTGTTATGTCATTGTCATGTTCATGCTCACGAAGATGGTTATCGACAAAAATGCTCTGAATATCTCTCTTCTTAAGGTGTTCGGATACCGGAATAAAGAGGTCAATAAGCTGTATCTTTCCCAGACCCAGTGGATCATTATTCTCTCGGTGATCGTATTCCTGCCTCTTCAGTATTTCCTCATCGGAAAGATATGGCCTGGAATGCTGAACTCGATGAGCGGTTTCTTCTACTTCCGGGTAACGCCGCTTGTTATGGCAATCATCGTGGTACTCGGTACGGCGACATGCCTGATCACCAATATGATCCATGTAAAGCATGTTCGCAAGATCGATATGACAGAAGCATTGAAAAACAGGGAGTAAAAATACAAAAAACATCTTGACATTCGGGATATAAGGAAGTATACTTCAGTTGGATATATGAACAAGTGCTCATATAATACAACGAGAAAGGGAGAACGACAATGAAGAAATCGTACAAGATTGATGTGGATTGCGCAAACTGCGCGAATAAGATGGAAGAGGCTGCGAACAAGACGGCTGGCGTGAAAAACGCGGTTGTGAACTTCATGGCGCTCAAGATGGATGTGGAGTTTGAGGACGGTGCGGATGTAAAGGCCGTGATGAAGGACGTTCTCAAAAACTGCAAGAAAGTCGAGGATGACTGTGAGATATTCCTGTAAGAAAATTATCTTGCCGGGGCGGAACAAGCTGACCCCGGCAAGTGTTGATGAGATAACACCGGTCTGACGGAGGAAACAGTTCATGAACAGGAAACAACGGAAAATGTTGATCCGCATTCTGGTCGCGGCCGCACTTATGGTCGTGATCCGTGTTTTGTATGCCTTCCTCGGCGAGGGAGAAGATGTGGCGATCAAGGAGCCGTTCTGGTTTCTGATGTACATGGTTCCTTACCTGACGGTCGGTTATGACATTTTACGAAAAGCGGTTAAAGGCATTCGAAATCGTCAGGTGTTCGATGAGAATTTCCTGATGGCAGTCGCGACCGTCGGCGTTATCGCGTTGGCGCTGATCAAGAAAAACGGCGATTATACGGACGGAATCGCGGTCATGTTATTCTACCAGGTCGGCGAGCTGTTCCAAAGCTACGCGGTGGGAAAGAGCCGCAGAAGCATCAGTGCCCTAATGGACATCCGACCCGACTATGCGAATCTTGAAAAGGACGGGGAAATCGAGCAGGTGGATCCCGACGAGGTGGAACCGGGCAGCATCATTGTTGTAAAACCGGGTGAGAAGGTTCCGATTGACGGCGTTATCATTGATGGAAAGACGACGCTGAACACCAGCGCCCTGACGGGTGAGAGCGTCCCGAGAGAGGCGGATGTGAACGATGAGATCATCAGCGGATGCATCAACCTGACGGGCGTTATCCGGGTTCGCACGACGAAGGCCTTCGGGGAATCCACGGTGTCGAAGATCCTCGAGCTGGTGGAGAGTTCGTCCTCGCGGAAATCGCGCTCGGAGAACTTCATTTCCCGCTTTGCCAAATACTACACCCCGATCGTATGCTTCAGCGCGCTTGCCCTTGCACTGTTGCCGCCGGTGGTCCTGTTGATCCTCGGTAAGGCTCCCCGGTGGGGCATGTGGGTGTACCGCGCTCTGACCTTCCTCGTTATCAGCTGCCCGTGTGCACTGGTCATCAGCATTCCGCTTACATTTTTCGCCGGAATCGGCGGAGCAAGCCGTGCCGGAGTTTTGGTTAAGGGTTCGAATTACCTGGAGCAGCTGGCGAAAACCGGAATTGTCGCGATGGATAAAACCGGCACGATGACGAAGGGCGTGTTCGAGGTTTACGGCATTCATCACAGCACCATGGACGGCGCGAAGCTGCTGGAGATCGCGGCGCACGCGGAATGCTTTTCCACGCACCCGATTGCTCTGAGCATCCGGCGGGCTTACGTTACGGGGCAGATGTGGGGAATCGATGAGGCGACCGGGGAGACGGTTCTTCTCAGTTCCGATTCGGAAAATGTTCACACGATTGCCAAAGAGCGCGTCGGAAGCGTCGAGGAAATCGGCGGAAACGGAATTGCTGCTTTGGTGGACGGACACGAGGTTGTGATCGGAAATGCGCGCCTGATGGAGCGGTACGGCGTTGAGTATATCCCATGCCATCATGTCGGAACGATCGTGCATGTTGCGATTGACGGCGCATATGCGGGCCACATCCTGATTTCCGATGTCGTGAAACCAACGGCCGCACAGGCAATCCGTGAGATGCATGAAGCGGGGATCCGAAAGACAGTCGTCCTCACCGGCGATGCGAAAGCGGCTGCCGAGGCGGTTGCGAAGGAGCTCGGCGTCGATGAGGTTCGCTCGGAACTGCTGCCTGCCGACAAGGTGACGGCGGTGGAGGAGCTGCTGGCGCGGAAGAGCGCACGGGAAGTGCTCGCATTTGTCGGAGACGGAATCAACGATGCGCCGGTCCTTTCGCGGGCGGACATCGGTATCGCAATGGGAGCTCTCGGCTCCGATGCGGCGATTGAGGCAGCGGATGTCGTCCTGATGGACGATGATCCCGTGAAGATTGCAAAGGCCATCCGCATCGCCAGAAAATGCATGCGGATCGTGAAGGAGAATATCATTTTCGCACTTGGAATTAAGGTGTTGTGCCTCCTGCTTGGCGCATTTGGAATCGCCAATATGTTGATGGCAATCTTTGCCGATGTGGGCGTTATGGTTCTGGCAGTTCTGAATGCGATTCGCGCACTTTACGTAGATTCTGTGTGAAAATATGGTATAATGGGGTCATGAAATTTGAGGAGGTGTGGCATGAACGATTTGGAACGAGGCACTTGTGAAACCTGCGAGTCGACGGAGGTTCATGAAAATCTGGTGAAGTTCGTAGAGGAATCGATGCCGGCAGAGACGGAGCTGTATGATCTGGCAGAGCTTTTTAAGGTGTTCGGGGACTCGACACGCATTCGGATTCTGTTCGTTCTGTTCGAAGCGGAAGTGTGCGTCTATGACATTGCTGAGGCGCTTAATATGACGCAGTCGGCGATCTCGCACCAGCTGAAAATCCTGAAGCAGAGCCGTCTGATCAAGGGACGCCGCGACGGAAAGCACATTTTCTATTCGCTGGCCGATGATCATGTCCGCTCGATCATTGCGGAAGGAAGAGAACATATCGAAGAACTGTAATGCCCCGAGCGGGCTGCAGAGTATAGCTCAGATGATTTAAACAAAATAATTGAAGAGGGTGAATACCATGATGAAACTGGTTTTGGTGAGACACGGAGAGAGCGAGTGGAACAAGTTGAATCTCTTTACCGGCTGGCACGATGTTGATCTTTCGGAGAAAGGTCATGAGGAGGCAAAGCAGGGCGGAGAGGTCCTGAAACAGGAAGGATTTGACTTTGATGTGGCATACACTTCCCGTCTGAAGCGGGCGATCCATACGCTGAATCATATCCTTGACGAGATGGACAGAAACTGGATTCCCGTACATAAGGCGTGGGAGTTGAATGAGAGACACTACGGTGCTCTGCAGGGTCTGAATAAGTCCGAGACCGCCGTGAAATACGGCGAGGATCAGGTGAAAATCTGGAGACGCTCCTTCGATGTGAAGCCGCCGGCACTTACACCGGACAGTCCGGAGGCTCCCTGCAATCAGGAGATGTACCGCGATGTGGATCAGTCGGTTCTGCCGCTTCACGAGTCTCTGGCTACCACGATCGAGCGTGTGGTTCCGTTCTTCAACGAGGTCATTAAGAAGGATATGGAGGCCGGAAAGCGCGTGATCATCGCGGCTCACGGCAATTCCTTACGCGCCCTCGTAAAATACTTCGACAATATCTCCGACAGTGACATTATCGGCGTGAACATCCCTACCGGCGTTCCGCTTGTGTATGAATTTGACGATAACTTCAATGTTGTTCGGCATTATTACCTCGGTGACCAGGAAGCCCTGAAGGCGAAGATGGAAGCCGTGGCCAATCAGGGGAAGGCGAAGTAAACCCTCCGAATATCGATAATCAGACCTACGGGATTTCAAAAAGCAGGAATCGGTTTTCATCGGTTCCTGCTTCTTTCTTGCGTAAGGTTTTCCGTATTGTGAAATGACTCTCAGTATTTCGAAGTGGTTTTCAGTATCTCGATATAGCTTGCGGTGAGCGGCGATATCCTTGCGTTGCCGGGAAGAATGTACCCGATTTCCATGTAATCGTCGACGTCAAGAGGTCTTGCGATAATACTCGGCCCGTTCAGTTCCTCACTGATGACGCCGCTGCAGATAGTGTATCCGTTTAAACCGATCAGCATATTAAACAGCGTAGCGCGGTCGCAGACGATCAACTCCCTGTCACAGTCCACGGTGCTCAGGATCTCCTCCGAGAAATAAAAGGAATTGTGGCTTCCCTGCTCGTAGGCAAGACGCGGATACGGCTTCAGATCTTCCAGGGTGATCGTCTTTTTGGATGCAAGAGGATTCCCCTTGCCAACGAACACATGGGGCTTCGCGGTGAATAGGGGAGTGAAGGTTAAGTTGTTGTCCCGCAGGGTCTTACGGATGACTGTCTCGTTGAAGCGGTTCAGATACAGAATACCGATTTCGCTGCGCAGATGCGCCACATCGTCGATGATGTCATAGGTTTGTGTCTCGCGCATGTGGAATTCGTATTTGTCGCCTCCATGCTCCTTGAGAAGCCGGACAAAAGCCTCCACAACGAAAGAGTAATGTTGGGAGGAAACACAGAAGCGCAGCTTCCCCTTGTTGTCTCCTTTGTACCGTTCTTTTATCAGGTTGGCCTGTTCCAGGACCTGTCTGGCATACCCTAAGAATTCATCGCCCTCCGGGGTGAGCTCGATTCCTTTGCCGGAGCGGGTAAAGAGCGTGATGCCGAATTCATTTTCCAATTCATGGATCGCCGCGGTGAGGCTGGGCTGTGCGATGAACAATTTGCCCGCCGCCTCAGTGATACTTCCGGCCTCGGCCGTGGTCACGACATATTGGAGTTGTTTCAGGGTCATGGTGGTGTCCTCCCGATCGAGTTATAGATTCCGCGACGAGTATACCATAAAACATAGAAAATATCTATGGCATATCAGCAAAAAGATGTATTTTACCTATTGAGTTGATAGGCTTATAATCTCCAACATAAAATCAACCAAACCAAGGAGATCAGGAAAATGAGTAAAATTACAACACCGTACCGTTATGATTTTGTGGGGAGCTTCCTCCGTCCGCAGAGACTGAAGGATGCGAAGGAGGCATATCAGGCAGGCAAGCTTGAGCAGGAAGAGTTTGATCAGATTGTCAACGAGGAGATTACCAAGGTCGTTGCTAAGCAGAAGGAACTCGGGTTCCATGTGATCACTGACGGCGAATTCCGCAGAACATTTTGGCACCTCGATTTCATGTGGGGATTCGAGGGAGTCGGCCATCAGCACACGGGGAAGGGAATTCCGTTCAACGGCGTGCTCGCTGTTTTGGATGACACGTACCTGACCGGCAAGATTAAGGCAAAGCCCCATCCGTTTGTGGAGTACTTCAAGTTCTTAAAGCAGTTTGAAGACGAGAACACGGTGGCTAAATACACGATTCCCGCACCGGCACAGACATTCCAGCAGATGATCGTACCGTTTAACTACGAAAACACCCGGAAGTATTATGAAACCAACGAAGAGCTGATTCAGGACATTGCAAAGGCCTATCGGGATGTGATCCGTCAGTTCTACGATGCCGGCTGTCGGAACCTGCAGTTTGATGACTGCACCTGGGGCGCTGTCGTGGGAGACGCTGCGGCACATCGCTACAAGGCCCTCGGCATTGATATCGAGGAGGTCAAGGCACAGCTTTTGGAGGTCAACAACCTTGCTCTCGAGGGCAAGCCGGAGGATCTGATCGTCAACACCCACATTTGCCGTGGAAATTACAACTCGGCGTTCTTCTGCAGCGGTCCGTACGATTCGGTCGCGGATTATGTGTTCGCAAAGGAAAATGTCAACGCGCTCTTCCTCGAGTACGATGACGAGCGCTCGGGTGGCTTTGCACCTCTTGCCAAGGTGTCGCCGGATAAGAAGGTGGTGCTCGGACTGATCACCACGAAGACGCCGAAGCTGGAGGACAAGGAGAGCGTGATCACGCGGATCCGTGAAGCGGCCAAATATGTTCCGCTGGATCGCCTGTACTTAAGCCCGCAGTGCGGCTTCGCTTCCTGCGAGATCGGAAACAAGCTCACGGAGGAAGAACAGTGGGCAAAACTTCGCCTGGTGAAGGAAATCGCCGAGGAAGTCTGGGGATAATAACCGGAGATAACTACGAAACGAGAAGATATCATTTTAGATTTCTTCTCGTTTTTTGTCGTGCTTCGGCCATTCCTGTTTTGCAAGTGACAAGGAACCGTTCTGTATGGTATAATTACACAAATGGTTTGGTACGGAATAAGGGGTGAACATTGAAGAAGATGAATACATCGGAAAATGTTTTGTTTCTGTTGGAATCCAACAAAGAGAGCTACATTTCCGGAGAGGAAATGGCGAAGCAGTGCGGCGTTTCGAGAAATGCCGTTTGGAAAGCCATAAGGGATCTTCGAGGGAAAGGCTATGACATAGAGGCAATCAGTAACAAGGGTTACCGGCTGGCCGGCAATACCGACATTATTTCCGCCGAGGGAATAAAAGCCGGACTGCCGGAGGAACTCAGAAAAGCCGACATCTTTGTATATGACAGTCTCGGTTCCACAAGCGATAAGGCGAAAGAACTGGCCGTGAAGGGCGCGCCTCACGGAACTGCCGTCGTTGCCGTGACACAGACCGGCGGGAGAGGCAGGAAGGATCATTCCTTCTTTTCCCCTGAAGGCGGCCTTTATATGAGCGTTGTGCTGAGGCCTGACATGTTGACCCTTACCGACAGCAAAGCGGTCACGGCTCATGTGGGAAATGCGGTGATCAACGCGATCCGGGAGCTCACCGGCGTTGAGTCCTATATTGAAGGTATCAACGATCTCTATGTTGAGGGAAAGAAAATCTGCGGGATTCTTCTTGAGTCGGGCAGCGAATTTGACAGTAACACCCTGCAGTGGATCGTGGCGGGGATCGGGATCAACTTTGATTCGGATTTAAACAGTTTTCCAGAGGATGTAAAAGACAGAGCCACCGGGTTGTTTGCTCCCGGGAAAGCCACGATTGCCAAAAACACACTCATTGCCGGCATCCTTGAGAGAGTACTGATTGTCAACCAAACAAACGAAATGGGTTGACAATGTGACACTGTTGTGCTACCTTCTTAGAGGCGTTTTTCGAACGAGGTTCGCAAAATGCGGAAACTATCGGAGGATCATGCACAATGAGCAGCGAAGAGGCAGTTAAGACAAAACCGGGGTTAACGGTTTTCGATCTGGTCTATATTTCAATCGGAGCATCGCTGATCGCGATATGTTCCTGGATAAGCATACCGACAACGGTTCCGTTTACCTTTCAGACATTTGCCGTATTTTTCGTGCTGCTTCTTCTGGGGGGTGAAAGAGGGACGCTTGCGACACTGGTATATATCCTGCTTGGAGCAGTCGGAGTGCCTGTCTTCGCAGGATTCGGCGGAGGCGTAGGAATACTTTTCGGGAGCACGGGCGGATACATTTTGGGCTTCCTTCTCATCGGACTGATCTATATCCTGTTCATGAGATTGTTCAAAAAGAAAACAGTTGTCAAAGTGGCGGCGCTTATCATCGGGCTTGTTGTGTGTTATGCATTCGGAACTGCCTGGTTTATGCATGTCTATGTGCAGAACAGCGGAAAGGTCGGGCTGGTCACGGTTCTCGGGTGGTGCGTGTTTCCGTTCATCATTCCGGATTTCGTGAAGCTGGCGCTTGCCGTTGTAATTGCGAAGCGAATAGAGCCTGCAATCAAGGTCAGATAAATGTGATGGACGAGATCGCTTCTTTCGTTGGAACCATCAGAGGAGATATTGTAAACGAATGAGCAGGATTGTTTTTGAAGATGAATATGTGATCGTTGTGCCGTCGTTTGAAGAGGTGAAGCCTCATAAACACAGCTTTTATCACATCTTCTTCCTGGGAAAGGGAGAGGAATGCGATGAAATCTATGTTACCGGAAGCGGAATGCGGCACACGATGCCGGACGCTGCGGAATGCAGGCTGTTTTTGATGGTTGATCCGACAAGCGATCTGGCCGATTTTCTGCAAAAACATGTACTTGACGGAGACGCTCCGAAGCGGCTCAGGGTTGCCAAAGCGTTCCGGTATGAGGAAAGCGCGGATGAAGAATCATTGAAGGCTTCCGTGAGTAAGTGGCTTACGGAAAATGGGTTCCGCGCGGGGAAAGAGACGGGCGATAAGGTTGTGGATTATCGGGTCGTAAAGCTGATCCGGGAAATCCGTGATTACAGGCACCTTGAGAAGCGGATTGATGAGATTGCGAAAGAATACAATCTGTCGGAGAGCCGGTTGTCACACGCGTTTAAGGAAAGCGAGGGTGTTTCCCTCAAGGGCTATCTGACAATCGCGAGACTGAAATATGCCTATAAACTCGTGATGGAGGGAAAGAGCAAAACCTATGCTTCCTTGGAGGCCGGATTTGCGACGCCTGCGCATCTGGCGTACATCTGTAAGAAGCAGATGGGTATTTCCATATCGGATGTCTTAAAAAAATAAAGTCATAGCGGATTTTTGAAAGTCGCTTCCTGAGGGTTTCTGTATGATTACAGCAGAAAACCTGAAGGGAGCGATTTTTCTATGAGTGACAAGTATTTAAGTGAGACCGCTATGCTGGATTACAGCCATCCGACAATCCAAAAGCTGATCAGCGAAAAGGGATGGCGGGACATGCCTGAATTCAACCGTTTGAAAGCGATTTATAACTATGTGAGAGACGAGATTCTGTTTGGTTACAATGTTGATGATGATATTCCGGCGTCCAGGGTGCTGAAGGACGGCTACGGGCAGTGCAATACCAAAGGAACGCTTTTTATGGCGTTGCTTCGGGCATGCGGAATTCCGTGCCGTGTGCATGGATTTACGATTGATAAGAAACTCCAGAAAGGGGCTATGACGGGATTTGTATACAGAAAGGCTCCGCAGAACGTCTTCCACAGCTGGGTGGAGGTCCTGTTTGAAGGAAAATGGTACGAGCTGGAGGCGTTCATCCTTGACCGACAATATCTGAGCACGCTTCAGAGCATCAACGCGGACTGCACGGGAGCATTTTGCGGATACGGAGTTGCGGTCACGGATTTTCAGAATCCCGTGGTTGATTTTGATCGGAACAACACGTATATCCAGAGCGAGGGCATCAATCAGGATTTCGGTGTATATGATTCACCGGATGAGTTGTTGAAGGAGCACCACCAGGAACTTTCCGGAATTAAGAAGTTTGCGTACAGGCACTACGGAAGGCATATGATGAACAGAAATGTCCGCAGAATAAGAAAGGGGTTGAGATAATGAAATTCATGTATCTGTTTGACAACCGGAACAAGAAGAAAACCGTTTGACCCGACAGCACCAAAAAGCATTGTGACAAAATAGACTCAACAATCAGTAAAAAACGTATTGACAACAGAAGCGGCAAAGCATATAATAACGCCGTTATTGATAACGCCGTTATTGATTGGAGAAGGTTAGCATGGCGAATCCGGACAAAACCATTGATGCACGTATTTTGGCGATGGCAAAGGAGGAGTTCCTCTCGAAAACTTACGAGCAGGTGTCTCTTCGCGATGTCTGTAATAAAGCAGGCGTTACCACCGGAGCCTTTTACAATCGTTATCAGAACAAGGAGGAGTTGTTTGAAGCGCTTGTTGCGCCGGCCCTCTCGCTGATGGATGAGTTCAGTGATCAAAGAGAGTCCGAAAGCTATTCCCACATGGATGCCAACGACTTGATCGCGATCTGGAAGCTTACTCCGCAGACACAGGCCGGGATTGTGCATGTGCTGTATGACAATTACGATGAATTCCGCATTCTGCTCTGTCACGCGGAAGGCTCGCGGCACGCAAACTTTCTTCATGACTTTTCCGATGATGCATCAAATCGTTCCTTTCGGTTTATTGAGGAAGCGTATCGCCGGGGATTGGCGTCCCACCTGATTGACCGGGAGGAATTGCATATGCTTCTGACGGCTTACTGGTCGACGATGTTTGAACCGCTGATTCACGGACTTTCCCGGGAAAAGGCGCTTGAGCACAGTGAGATGGTAGCAAAACTGTTCAACTGGACGGAAGTATTGGGATTTTAAAACAGGCAACACCATAGGACACGCATTTTTCGTAGTATGGTTTTGCCTTTTAAAACAACATGGAGTTAGCATAGACTAACTGAGAAAGGAGAGCGCATGTAATTCATATCGAACGGTTCGGAAAATGCTGGAATAAAAAACATTATTGGAGGCTTAAAGTATGAAGACAAAAACAATTACACTGATTCTCGGTTTGGTGCTTTTGGTGGGCATCTTGAGCGCATGCGGAAAAAACGGGAATAAATCTGAAACTAAAAACGAAACGACGGTAACTGCGACAAATACACCGACCCAGGCGGCGACGGATACCCCTACACCTACGATGGATCCGGGCACTGTCACCCAACCTGTTGAAAAAAACGACTTTGCCGGCGGTACCGGAACAGCGGAAGACCCGTGGCAGATCGCAACTGCGGAGCAGCTCGATCGTGTCCGCGAGAATCTTAAAGGACACTATGTTCTGATTGCCGATATTGATCTTTCGGGGTATGCGAATTGGACGCCGATTGGTGCGTTCCGCTCGAAATCAGATGCTCCGGAGGATGCTGAGGTTCCGCATCCGGATTATGCATTTAGCGGTACCTTTGATGGGAAGGGGCATACCATTTCGAATCTTACGGTTTCCGGTGAGATTCCGATGGGTGCCGGACTGTTCGGGTGTACGGCGGGAACTGAGAGAGGTGCTGCTTTCATCGGACATTTTACGCTTAAGGATGTAAATGTGTCAGGGTATTATCTGGTCGGCGGAGCTGTCGGACTACAGTTTATGAGTTGCCAGGTAGTGGATGTTCATCTTGTCGGAAATAATAAGCTGAGCGGAATGCAGGGTATTGGGGGTATTGTCGGAACCGGGTTTGACTTGATTTCGGATTGTAGTGCTACAGCTGATATTACCGTAATGGGTGATGATGGCGCTTGCGCAGGTTTGATTGCCGGCGGAACGACGATGAGCTCCATCAAGGATTGTGAGGTAACCGGCGGAAGCATCACGGCAGCAGGTAATGCTACATGGGGCTTCGGTGCTGTCTGCGGTGCGCCGTGGGGAGCAGCCGAAATAACAAGTTGCAAGGTAAGCGGTACTGTGATCACCGTGAGTGGAGAGAACAACCGGCTGGTCGGCGGTCTGGTTGGTTTCGGAGGAACCTATGATCCGACATCCCCTGCACAGATTACGGGATGCGTTGTGAAGGATGTGAAGATTGTTGTCTCAGATACAACGAACTCGGTCGGTGGTCTGATTGGTGCAGGCAAGGAAATGATGGAAGGCAGTGACGTGATGTCTTCGTTCGTTGTGAGCGGCTGCTCGGTTTCCGGAACCATTACCGGAGGCGGAGAGAACGTGAACGCAGTTGTCGGTGACCCGGCATGTGCAGTGTCTGTTGAATGCGAGGGAGGAATGACGATAGACTCGGCAGCGGATAAGGCGGCGTGAATAAACATAATCGCATAAAGCCAACATGAAACGTAAAGTGTTCCCTGCGCCGGCCCCTTAGCCGGCGCAGTTTTTGCTCTTAAACAGTTCCTCGGAGAGATTGTCGGCCAACACAAATCATAAGATAGCATATGTAAACTAATGGCATTATCAGAATTGACATTTTCCTTTGAAAGTTGTATAACTAACACGGTTAGCGAACGCTAACGGATATTGTTAAACTTTTTTTTATATTGCTGTCTGTCTCAGTAAAATACAAAGGCAAGAGAAACAAACAGGAAAACACGGAGGTGTGACATGGGTCTGTACAGAAAATTCGTGAATCAAACAAGAAAGCCGGAAGGCTTTTTGGGAAAAGTTATGGTTAACGGTATGAACGGCGGACATGCGAAAATGGCGGATTGGGGGATGTCCCATTTGCCGAAGATCAAGCCGACAGAGCTGTTGGAAGTTGGCTGCGGCGGAGGAAGAAACGCAGGAGAATTGATGAAAAAGTTTCCCGCTGCGAAGATGACCGCGATTGATTATTCCGAAGTATCCGTTGGGAAGACTGCGGATTATAACAAGGAGGCAGTTGCAAGCGGACGATGCATAGTTAAGCAGGGGGATGTGTCGGCACTTACGTTACCGAAAGAGACATATGATCTGGCTACGGCGTTTGAGACCATCTATTTCTGGCCCGGCCTGGCGAAATGTTTTGCACAGGTGGCCGGAGTGCTGAAACCCGGTGGTACTTTTATGATCGTCAATGAATCCGACGGTACCGACGAGGGAAGCCTGAAGTTTGAAAAGATCATTGACGGCATGAAATGTCACACCACAGAGGAAATCAGCGCCGCGCTCACGGAGGCAGGATTTTCCGGGATTAAGGCGTATCACCATAAAAACAAACCTTGGATTACGGTTGTTGCGAAAAAATAACTTCGGAGACGCAGGAAAGGTAAACAAATGCAGAAATATCACATCGAAAAGAATACGGTACAGGAGACGCTGATCATACCTCTTTACGGTAGAAAAGTATGCTCTGACCGCTTCCCCGAGCTGTTCAGGGACCCGGAGGCGGAGCGAATCTGCAATATGCTGGATTATGACTTCTCCGAAAAGGGAAAACGGATGGAGTCCGGAGTGGGACTGTTCGGCGCGCTTGAGGTTGCACAGCGTCAGTATGATATTGCCTGCGAAGTAAAGGAGTATCTGAAGTCGCATCCGAATGCGGCTGTTGTAAACCTTGGCTGCGGTTTGGATGATACATTTCGAAAGTGTGATAACGGGACATGCAAAGGCTACAACATCGATATGCCGGATGTAATCAGGGTTAGAAATGAGCTCCTTCCGGAAAATGAACGGGAAAAGAATCTCGGCTTCGATCTGAACGACGAATCGTGGATGGATCAGATCGACTCAGGCGAGGGCGCGATATTTTACGCAACGGGTGTCTTTTACTACTTCAAAACCGAGGAGGTAAAGACGCTGTTTTGCAAGATGGCGAAGCGTTTCCCGGGGGCAGTACTTGTGTTTGACGCCTGTAATCGCAGGGGCGCAAAAATGATGACCAAAACCTGGCTCAAAGAAGCAGGAATCAGTGATGTGAAAGCTTATTTCTCACTGGAGAGTTATAAAGAGCTTGAAAAATGGAGCAGCAGCTTTCAAAAGGTTTCGGCCAGGAGTTATATGCGTGGCTACCGGGACATCTATAAAAACGTGAGCTTCCTGCATAAACAGATGATCAAATTCTGCGACAGCTTTGTGAAGATGATTATCGTGAAGATAGAATTTAAAGAAGCGGGAAGGAGCAACGAACATAATGTATCTTGATGCCGTGATCAAAGGGCTTGTCTGGTCTGTCATGTGGATTGCTTACGTGTACGTCATCGTGACAAAATATCCATGGCAGATGCTGCATGAATATCCCAAGGACATTCAGAAAGCGTCACTATTGCCGGAACCGACAGCAGAGCAGAAAAAGAAAGCAAAGCTTTTCGGAGCAATCGGATCCCTTGTTATCTTCGGGGCATTGATTGCGTTCGGACTGATACGGTTTGCCGGTTCGAGGGAGGCCTATGGGAAGCTTCTTCTGTACATTTTCATCATCGCGATGATATGGAACATTGTGGATCTGTTGGTTATGGACTGGCTGATCATATGCCGGATTACTCCCAAATGGGTGGTGATTCCAGGGACGGAAGGATGCAGCGGATATAAAGACTATGTCTTTCATTTCAAGGGCTTTTTGATCGGGTGCGTTTATACCGCAATCATGAGTCTTCTGATATCCGGGGTTTGCTATCTTACTTTGAATTGTCT
>Ga0310696_10000500_pt1 | contig 61473 bp, 54 predicted proteins | sample AusTroGonzalo_MG_4_FD_203885 | JGI IMG/M metagenome (GOLD analysis project Ga0310696, IMG submission 203885) | Bovine rumen microbial communities from tropical cattle in Woodstock, Queensland, Australia - Gonzalo_02 (v2) (version 2) | ecosystem: Host-associated > Mammals > Digestive system >...
AAAGTAAATGGTATAAACAATATACATATGTCACTAAGAATCAATTCTATAATCCTGTTAAACAGGCACTTGGGCATATGTATGCGATTAAAAAAAAATTATCGGATTTTCCTTATTTAAGGGTTATTCCAATTGTCGTTTTTGCGGGAAGTGCTAACATTTCAAAAGTCAATACACAAAATCATGTTATATATAGATCTGAGTTATTAAAAACCATCTTGGGCTATGATAGGGTGTATCTGTCTGATTCTGAGGTTTCAGAAGTTGTTTCGCGTCTCATTCAAAAGAACGTGAGGGATATTGTCGATAATAAAACTCATGTTCGTAATATAAAGACGAAAACGCGGGAATATAATAAAAAAATAAATTCTGGTATTTGCCCTAGATGTGGAGGAACTCTCATAAAGAGGGAAGGCAAATATGGCTATTTCTATGGGTGTTCTAACTATCCAAAGTGCAAATTCACAACTCATTAACCCAAAAGATAGAGATTCCCCTAAAAATAAAACGACCCGCACATTTGAGCATCGTTGAGAGTCTTGGCGGGTTCTGGTGATGCAAAGGTACTGTTTTTTTCGAGCCACCAAACATTTTAACGAAATTTCCCCCAAAAACTTCCCATTATTCCGAAGATTCACTATATTTGAAGAAATATCTAATAACGAATTTTATTATAGATTAATTTTTATGCAATACGGATTTTTCGACGACGAACACAAGGAATACGTCGTTACCAAACCAGACACTCCGAAGTCTTGGAGTAACTACTTGGGTGATACCCGCTACGGAGCAATTATCACCAACAACGCGGGAGGTTATTCTTTCTTCCGCTCTTCTGTTCAAGGTTGTTTCTTAAGAATCAAGTTTAATAATGTGCCACTGGATCAACCAGGTCGCTACATCTACTTGCACGACTGTGAGTCGAAAGACTTCTGGTCTGGCTCTTGGCAACCTGTGGGCAAACCTCTCGACCAATACAAGAGCGAGTGCCGCCACGGTTCCGCTTATACGAAGATCTCTTCTGAGTATAGCAACATCAAGACAGAGACTCTTTACTTCGTACCTAAGGGTCAAGAGTTCGAAGTATGGCACGTGAAGGTGACCAACATGGGCAAGAAGGCTCGTAAACTTCGTGCTTTCACCTACGCTGAGTTCGCTTCCAACTGGAACATGAACGACGATAGCAACAACTTGCAATATACGCAATACATCGTCAAGACGGCTTACAAGAATGGTTTCATCGACCATGGTAACAACCTCTATATGCCAGAGGAGCCAGAGAACTTCCAAAACAAAGACCAAGCTCGCCACTCTTTCATCGGCGTGGTAGGTCAGAAGGTGACTGGTTACGATAGCGACCGTGATAAGTTCATCGGTCCTTATCATACTTATGCAAACCCTCTTTCTGTTGTCAATGGTCAGTGTGGTAACACAGTGACAGAAGGTGACAACGGTTGCGGTACGCTTCAAGTAGATTTGGAACTTGCCGCTGGTGAGATAAAAGAGTTCACCGTAGTGCTTGGTATCGGTAAGGCTTGGGTGGAAGGAAAGAAGGCTGCTAAGATGGTGGCTACTCCTGCTAAGGTTCAGGCTGAGTTCGACAAGGTGGTGAACTACTGGCACGGACGTATCGAAGGTCTCTCTGCAAAGACTCCTGATGCTGCGTTCAATAGCATGATTAACATGTGGAACCCATTCAACAACTTGATCACCTACGCATGGAGCCGTGCGGCTTCTTTGATTTATCGTGGTGAGCGTGATGGTATGGGTTATCGTGATACAATCCAAGATATGTTGGGTGTGATCCACAACATTCCTGAAGAGGTGGTTGAACGTCTCGAATTGATGTTGACAGGTCAGAACTCCAACGGTGGTGCAATGCCAGTTGTAAAACCATTTGCCCACAATCCAGGTCATGAGGCTCCAACACCGGAGAACGAGTTCCGTTCAGATGACTGTATGTGGCTCTTCAACACGGTGCCAACCTATGTGAAGGAGTTGGGTAACATCGATTACTATAATAAAGTATTGCCTTACTCAGATAAGGGTGAGGGTACGGTGCTCGACCACTTGAAACGTGCCATCCAATTCAACCTTGATCGTCGTGGTAAGAACAATCTGCCTTGCGGTTTGAAGGCAGACTGGAACGACTGCTTGGTATTGGGTGCAAAGGGTGAGACGGTCTTCGTGGCTATGCAGTTGCGTTATGCGTTGACGGTTTACATCGATATCTGTACTCGTCTCAACAAGGCTGATGAGGTGAAGTGGGCACAGGGTCACTTGACTCAGTTGACCAAGGACATCGACAAGGCAGCATGGGATGGTGAGTGGTATGTTCGTGCCATCAAGGAAGATGGTTACATCTTCGGTACGAAGAACGACCCTAACAACGAGGGTACCATCTGGTTGAACCCTAACTCATGGTCAGTCATCTCCGGTCAGGCTACGGGCGAACGTGCCGAGACGGTCATGAACAGCATCGAGAAACGTTTGGCTATCAAGTACGGTTTGGTACTTTGCGATCCTCCGTATGAGAAGACAGAGGCCTCTGTGATCAAGGCACCTTTGTTCATCAAGGGTATGAAGGAGAATGCGGCAGTATTCCAACACACACAAGGTTGGGGTATCATGGCAGATTGTATCTTGGGTCACGGTAAACGTGCCTTTAAGAACTACAAGAACTACTTGCCAGCAGCTTACAACGAGCGCGCTGAGGTTCGTCAGATCGAGCCTTACGTATATGCACAGACCACTTGCTCTACCTACAACATGCGTGCGGGACAAAGCCGTTGTCCATGGTTGAGTGGTACAGCCTCTTGGGCATACTTCACAGCGGCTCAATACATCTTGGGTATCCGTCCTGACTACAATGGATTGTTGATCGATCCATGTATCCCAGGCTGGAAAGGCTTCACGGCTACCCGTCGTTTCCGTGGCAAGACGGTCAACATCACCGTTAAGAACCCTAAGAAGGTGGAGAAGGGTGTTGTTTCCGTTACGTTGAACGGAAAAGCCATCGAAGGCAACGTCGTTCCATTCAGCAAGATGAAGAATGTGAACGAGGTGGTTGTGACGATGGGATAAAATGAGTTAAGAGTTAAGAGGTAAGAGTTTAATTCTTAGTGGATATGATAGGGGAGCAAGGGGCTGAGGCTTCTTGCTCCTTTTTGGAATAAAAATTAACATGGAATTAAGGACTATACTTGTAGATGTCGCATTGAAATGGCAAGAAAGATTTGGGGTTTCACCACAAATCACAAGCACAGTTTCTGAATATGATGCAGCAATGTTAATTGGTATGTCAGAAAACGAATATTCTGACTATATGAAAGATAAAACGGCTGTAAGCAAGGGTGCGGATTTTGTTTTTAAGAATGTTAGATACCAAATTAAAGCAAATAGGCCTAGTGGGAAACCTGGAAGTAAAGTGACAATGGTTCCGAAAGCAAATAACTATGAATGGGATAAACTGATTTGGATTTTATATGATAAACATTATGTAATGCAAGAAGTTTATGAGTGGGATGTCGAGAGTTATAAAAATCTTTTTGACAAAGAAAAAAGACTTTCTCCCGACGATTATCGCAAAGGGAAATGTATTTTTAGTATTAATCCTTTGTAATAAACAACGGGAGGTAAGTTTAAAAACGGCTGTAAGATATGAGCCACTTTGAACGAGGAATATCCAATAGTATGTATCCGCTATAGTAGAAACAAGAAGTAATATGGCCGACGAATATTTAAATTTTGACGAATATATACGCCAAGGGGAGCCGGATCAAAAAGAAAAAGCATCAATCTGGCAAACTGCAATTGGATTGCAGGCAGTGGATGGTCTGAAAACATCGGACTATCTGAAAGAGACTGCCCGCAAACATATTGCGGGTGATATAGATATCGATGAGGTGCGTGAACTGATCAAGAGCTATTATCAGTCAAAAGCGGTACACGAGCCTGATGACGATGGGAAGCAGGAGGCCGATAAGGTTTCTGCCAATATCGCCAAGATACTCTCGTCGAAAACATTCGATTTCAGTACTAATGGATTTGTTTCATTGCATAGGCGTATATTTGAAGGGGTCTTTCCACATGCGGGTAAGGTGCGTGACTACAACATCACCAAGAAGGAGTGGGTGCTGGAAGGTGATACGGTCAACTACCTGAACTTTGAAGACTTGCGTAGCGCCATAGACTATGACCTAGAGCAAGAACGTCAGTTTAGCTATAAGGGTGTTTCACAAGATGAGATGGTGGCCCATATAACTAATTTTGTTTCGGGTCTATGGCAGATACATGCCTTCGCTGAAGGTAACACACGTACAACGGCAGTGTTCTCCATACTCTATCTGCGCCATATTGGGTTTGAGGTGAATAACGATATGTTTGCCCTACATTCCTGGTACTTCCGCAATGCGTTGGTACGCGCCAATTATAAGAATGTTGTAAAGGGCATCGATTACACACCGATATACTTGGAGCGCTTCTTCCGTAATCTGTTGTTGGGTGAACAATGGGACTTGCGAAACCGCTATCTGCATATCCACCCCACAAAAGAATGGAGCGAGCAACCTAATTTGGGTACCCGAACAAGTACCCGAACAAGTACCGAACAAGTACCCGAACAAGTAGAGGGGACATTGAGTTCTAAACATCACATAATCATAAGATTAATAAGTGAGATCGGTGAAAAAGAACGCTCTATTGCTGAGATAATGAAAGCAATGGGACTTAAACATCGGCCTAACTTCCTAGAATATCATCTGAATCCCGCAATACAAGAGGGTTGGGTCCGTATGCTATACCCAGACTCACCTCGTCATCCACGCCAAAAGTATTTGCTGACAGAAAAGGGACTGGCACTATATAACGAACTGAAAAATAGTATTTAACACCTAAAATAGATTTAACATGGACATCAAACTAATTTTGATACTAGTAGCTATCCAAGGAGCAGTTTAGGGAGTTGGTGGAGAAGTATGTAAACAAATAAAAACTGTTGGAGATAGCTGAAAGCCAGACTCCACAAGGAGAATCGTCAGTAAGTTAGTGTTTCTAACCAACGGACATCCCGACATTCAAATTGTCGCACTAGTGGTGGGTCAATTGTCATGGTCTCATTTTGTATATTATTGTAAATATATGCTCATCGCAAAAGTCCAATAAAACTTGTGTACTGGACAAAAAAGTACCTTTTTTGTCCAGTATAAATAAAATAATGGACAAAAAGAGGAGTCTCCAACCTTCCATTTTTAAAGAATAATTATTTAATATTGCACTCTCTTCCTGTCTCTACATCTAACGGACAGGAAAACGAGGCGGTACGGAGCACTGTCACCACAACCTCAATATATGCGTGGACGATCACTATTTATACCATGAAAAACAAAATAAAAATGAGACTTCATACTTCAAAAATCACAAGTGTCGGGCATCGTTTTCTATGCCTCTTCCTTCTTGCGCTCTGCGTTACATCCGTGCAGGCTCAGATTGAACTTAAATTTGACCTGAATAATCGTGGCGACCTTATCACGGAAGACCATTACGGTATCTTCTACGAGGAGATAAACCATGCGGGGGATGGCGGACTCTATGCCGAACTGGTTCGCAACCGTTCTTTCGAGGAGGATATGGACAAGCCTATTTGCTGGAGCACCGTGGGAAATGCGGAGATGAGCCTTACGACGGACAAACTGCTCAACGCTGTTCAGTTGCGTGCACTGAAGGTCAACATGAAAGCTGACAATGCTGGTGTGCGCAACGAGGGTTACTGGGGCATCAACATCGTCAATGAGCGTGAGTATGACCTCTCCTTCTGGCTGCGCGCTGAGGATAGCTACAACGGTAATATCGTCGCGGAACTGCAAAATGCAAACGGACAAAACTTGGGTCGTGCGACCATCAGCATCAAGGCTACTCAGGAATGGCAGAAATATACCGCTAAAATCACGGCTACGGGTTCGGATGCTCAGGGATACCTCTCTCTGAAGGGCGACAAGAAGGGTGTCATCTTCCTGGATGTCGTCAGTCTCTTCCCTCCTACGTTCAAGGGTCGCAAAAACGGTTGTCGCCCGGACTTGGCTCAGATGCTGGCTGATATGCACCCTCGTTTCATGCGCTTCCCTGGAGGCTGCTACATCGAGGGTTCTTGGGGCGACGGACAAACCAACCGTTTTGAGTGGAAGAAGACCATCGGTCCGATCGAGGAACGTCCGGGTCACGTGAACCGCAACTGGGACTATAAGGTGACCGACGGACAGGGCTACCATGAATACCTCGAACTGGCCGAAGACCTCGGTGCCAACGCTATGTTTGTGGTGAACATGGGTATCGGTCACGATTGGCGAGTGGATGAAAATGATATCGATCCCTTCATCCAAGAGGCTCTCGACGCCATCGAATATGCCAACGGAAGCACCGATACCTATTACGGACAACTGCGTGCTAAGAACGGTCACCCAGCACCATTCAACCTGAAATACTTGGAGATTGGTAACGAGCAAGAGTTCATGCTCAACCGCAACGACTATATGAAACGCTACATGCAGTTCTACCACGCCATCAAGACACGCTGGCCCGACCTGCACCTCATTGCTGACAGCTACTTGTTCGACGACATCACGGAGCCTGTGGAACTGAAGGATGAGCACTACTACGACTCCCCCGACTTCTTCATCAGCCAGTATGGTCGCTATGATAATCAGTCCAAATCCACGACCCATATCTATGTGGGCGAGTATGCCGTGACAAAGGACTATGGAACGCTTGGAAACATGAACGCAGCCATTGGTGAAGCCGTCTTCATGCAGGGTTGCGAGAACAATAGTGAAGCGGTCAGGATGATGAGCTATGCCCCTATCTTCACTCATGAGGATAACTTCAATTGGCGTCCCGACATGATACGCTTCAACAGTTCGACGAGCTACGGAACGCCTTCGTACCATGTTCAGAAGATGTTCTCGAACAATATAGGAACCCAGAATATCCGCTGGACGGAGAAAAACAACGGCTCCAACCTCAACGCGAATCAAGGGTCCATCGGTTTCGCCACATGGTCCACCGCCGCCACCTTCACTGACTTGCAGGCGAAGATTGCAGATGGCACCGTCATTGCAGGCAATAGAACGGCCTCGTCAGATTGGTCAACCTTACGTGGTTCATGGAGCATCAGTAATGGTAGTTTCAAGCAGACCAATGCTTCCCAGACGGATGTCCGTTGCTGGTTGAAAAACGACTATGACCTGACAAATCTTGATATGACAGTTCACGCCACGAAGCAAAGTGGTTCGGAAGGCTTCCTCATCATCTTCAACTACATCGACGAAAACAATTATGCATGGCTCAACCTTGGTGGCTGGAGCAATTCGAAACACGCCGTTGAGCAGTGCCAGAACGGTTTCAAGAGCGTTCTCGGAGAAAAGGCTGGAACACTTACCACCGGAAAGGATTACACCATCCGTATCCAAAAGGAGGGACAGCATGTGCGTTGCTATCTCGATGGTGAGGTAATCATCGAAGCCAATCTCCGCGCATACGGTGCCCGTACTGTTTACACCTCAGCCAGCATCGACGATGAAACTGGTACGATGTATATTAAGATAGTCAATCCTTCCGGTAGCCAAAGGAATGTGACACTTGCCCTCACGGGTGGTCACGCCGAGACGGCCGAAGCGGAAATACTCTCCGCCTCCAGAGGTACCGATGAGAACACCACTTCGAATCCTCAACGCATCGTGCCTCGCACACAGCCACTGACAGTCGAGGACAATAACACGATAGCCTATACATGTCCTGCCTACTCCGTGGGTGTGATACGTTTGCAAGTCAATAATGTCACACCGTCACAGCCTGACCCACTGCCAGAGCCTGTTCTGAGCTTTAGCTTCGAAAGTGGTAAACCTATAGACGATGGTGGCACATATACCTGCGACCTCAAGGGAAAGGCTTCCATCATCACCCTCGATGATGGTAACCATGTGCTCTCCACAGGAAGCAAGGGGGAGGGTAGCTATATGGAGATACCCGTGACCGCTGCCAAGCAGACGTTTGCCTCGATAAAAGATTATACCATAAGTATCAATATGCTGCAACGCATTGGAAACAATACGGGCAGCTTCTGTTGGGCTTACTCCATGGAGGAGGGTACTGATCACTACATCGGACTTGTCAATAAGGGTGGTAACAGTGATTGGTACTACGAAATCAAGGATGGAACCACCGAAGGAGCGCACTCATACGCAGGTGTCAGCATTGGCGAGTGGCATAACATCACCTACACCCAACAGGGCAATGTTGGACGCATCTATGTTGATGGTCACCTCATAAACGAAATAACCATGACGCTCAAACCGTCATCGTTCATCAACGACATCACACGTTTCACTATCGGTCACTCCCCATTTAGTTCGGATGCCATCATGGAGAATGCCCTGTTTGATGACTTCCGTATTTTCGACACTGCACTCTCACCCGAGCAGGTGATGGAGCTGGGACGCCATGCAACAGCCATGGAGTATGCCAACTACGAAAATCCAGATGCCGAGCGTCAGGCATTCAAGACCTTAGTGATGGAAGTGAAGAACTATGTCAACGATACTGAGGATAACGACCTTAAGCAAGCCTATGCTTCGGCGACACGGGTTCTCAACTCGTCTAGTTCCTCCGCCTCTGCAATCAACCGTGCATACGTGGATTTGAAAGAAGCGGTGGATGCTTATCAGCAGAGTCAGTTGGCACTCGCACGAAGCGGTCAGCCAGCCAACCTCACCTTCCTCATCACCAATAGTTCCTTCACACGCTACAACGTGGGATGGCAGGGCGCCGATCTCAGTGTCGCCTACAATGGCTATGCCAACGAAACGGCGGAACAGTATTCTCGTCCGTTCGATATCTGGCAGGAGCTCGAAGGACTTCCGGCAGGTACCTACACCCTCACGTGCAAAGCCTTCTATCGAGCAGGTTCCATCGAAGCAGGCTATCAAGCATGGCGGAACAACTCCAGTGCGACACGCAACGCACAGCTCTATATGAACGATGTCACCGCCACAGTGCCTAATCTGTTCAGTTCTTCCGCCTACACGTACAACCCTTATACCTACCCAGACAACCTCACACAGGCCTCCTCTGCGCTCAATGACGCAAGTGCCTATGCGCCCGTCTCTGTGACCATTGATCTCAATGAGGGCGAGACCTTACGACTAGGTCTCCGTAAGCAAGCGATAGTATCCGCCGACTGGGCAGCATACGATCACTTCCAACTCATCTATGAAGGCGGCACGTCAGACGTGGAAGATGTCAGTTCCGACCATTCCAGTGAGTATGTCTATGATCTCCAAGGACGACTTCTCCAGAAAGGTTCTAATTCGACAAGTATGCCTAAGGGAGTCTATATCATCAAGGGGGAGAAGGTATTGGTGAAATGATTTAAGTGGATCAGGGGTTAACACCCCAGTCAGTATTATGGCACCCCTTCGGGGTTTTAATTTGCAAACCATTCATTTGTTCACATATCCGTGTTTTCATCCATCGCAGATCAGGGGTTACCACCCCCGCCTGTATTATAGCGCCCCTTTGGGGCTAAAAGAATCCCGAAGGGATGCCATATTACAGGCGCAGGTGTCAACCTGTGATAAAAGTATGAACGATCCCCACCCATAAATTAATCCGATAGCACATAATCTGGATTATATTCAATATGATAAGCATTCAGAAAGGCGATGTATTCATCCTTGGGTAATATTTTTTTATGATGTTCGGCTTGTGTTTTGATATACTGGATTGTTTTAGTCAACAACGATGGACCGACACTGAAAGCACCGTATCCTTTTTGCCATTCGAATTGTCGATAGTATGGATCTAGCGTCTTTATCCATCGACTTGTATTGGCCTTAACGGTTCGTACAAGATCAGCCATTCTTACTGTCGATGGTAAAGAACAAAGAATATGCACGTGGTTGTTTATTCCTCCGATGCAAATAGGTATAGAATCAATACTTCTTAGGACACCTCCAATATACTTATGTATTGGAACGATATCCACGTCTCGTATAACTACACTCGTTGATTTCACATGGAAAACAAGGTGTACATCCAATTTTACTAGTGATGAGGCCATTTTTTTTCATTTAAGTTAATATGTAGTTTTTTACAGATAGTGACAAATCAGGAATACTTTTCGTATTGTTGGAACAAAATTACAATTTTATTTGCAACAATACAACAATCTGTGATGAATGTGGAAACAATTCCATACAAACAAACGCACGTGTACTTTTCGTATCCGCATATCCATCGCAGATCAGGGGTTACCACCCCCGCCTGTATTATAGCGCCCCTTTGGGGCTAAATAAATCCCGAAGGGATGCCATATTACAGGCGCAGGTGTCAACCTGTGATAAAATGTACAGACGTATAATTTGTTTTGTTTTCAAATCCCGAAAGGATGCCATAACATAGTCGCAGGTGTCAACCTGTGATAAAAATTTACGAGACAAATCCCTTAATCCTTGCCCATATTTTTTTGAACACAAAATATTCTATTGCTGTAACTAGAGCCGATAACACCAAAGCAATAAGGGTTTTGATTACGTAAAGATAGTTATCGTTGTGAATCTGCCAATATAGATCTTTTATATATTTTCTAGCCATAACGAAATCTTCACGTTGCACATCTACAGGCAGGTCGGCGAGTGATGACACTTCAGTGACATTGGCTTGTTGATCGATGAATAAATAAGAACTATCAGCGGTCAAGACAACATACTGGTCGTATGCGGCTATCGAATCGATATGATACCAACATTTATCATTTTCATAATGTTCAAACTTGTTGCTATATGAAAAAAACTTTCCGTATGGGGTAGATACTTCGGTTGTCTCATCAAATATATCGAAACTATTCTGAATGCCAAACCAACTCTCAACAACATCAACGTTTAAAAAGTAAATAATCTGGGAATTAACAATAAATGCCAGCGCGACAACAAGGTTTCGTCTGATGTGTTCAGATTTTTTTAATTTGGAGATTGCGTAGGTTGACACGAAAACTAACACAGGGGCAAACAACATTAACCTATTTTTATAAATGGCTATTATTAAAAAAAATAAGCCAATGAAAAGTCCCCATGTCAGGAGTGCGGAGGCAACGAAAAAAATAACGCTTTTTAAAAGTCGTTTGCTGTCAGTGCTCCTTTTCCTATAAAAACGGACAGTACCTATCGCTATTATTATACCAGAGGGAATAATGGCGGGAATAATATCGAAAATAAAAAAGCGTCCTGCCCATGCAGCTAATGACGCTACGATTGAATATTTGAGAATCCCTTTAAGCATATATTTAAGTATAAATATAAAACGAGTTCGACATTCCTTTTACGAAACAAACTCCCTCATCCTTGCCCATATTTTTTTTAACACAAAATATTCTATTGCTGTAACTAGAGCCGATAACACCAAGGCAATAAGGATTTTGATGACGAAGAGATAGTTGTCGTTGTGGATCTGCCAATATAGATTCTTTATATATTCTGATGCCCTGACAAAATCTTTATGTTGCACATCTATAGGCAGTTCTGTGAGTGATGATACTTGGGTAACTGTTGTGTCATTGGCTTGTTTGTTGATAAGCAAATAAGAGCTATCTGTTGCCATAACAAGATAGTGGTCGTATGTGGCTATTGAGTCTATATCATACCACCATTTATTATTTCTATTGTAATATTTCTCATAAGAGTTGTCAATTGCAGAAAACTTTCCGTATGGGGTAGGTACTTCGATTAGCGGTGTGTCATTATATAAATCATACTGAATACCAAACCAACTCTCAATGGTATCGACGTTTTTTAGGTAAATAAACGTGAAATTATAGATAAACACAGATGCAATGACAGTGTTTCGCAGGGTGTGTTTAGACCCCTTGTTAATGGAAATTCCATAGGTTATCATTGTGCCAAGCACAAGGGGGAAGAACACGAATATAGTACTTCCGGCAGGTCCCCAAAGGGTCATTACAAATAATACAAAGAGGGCATAGATAACTCCACTTGTTAAAAGCAAGGAGGCGATGAAAAAAATAATGCTTTTTAAAAGCCGTTTGTTGTCGGTATTCCTCTTTCTATAAAAGCGGACTGAGCCTATCGCTACTATAGCAATGGGAATAATAAGCAATAGAATGGCATATTTGTAAAACAACATTAAACTTGGCAAGAATCCTGCCATTATAACTAATATCGCCACGATTGAATATTTGAGAATTCCTTTAAGCATATAATCTTTGTTTATATGAAAGTAACTAAGGTGTTACATTCTCCTGTTCGAATATGCGGTTGATTCTTGGTTGGATAAACCAAATCCCTATTATGAATATCCAAAATAGGATAAACTCTCTGATATAATTATTGATTTTCGCTTTTTGTTGTATTTCTACTGTTTTCAATAGCTTAGCCTCTATATAAAATGAGTAGAAGGATGAAAATATGGAAAATAAATGAAAAGGACGAATAATTGTAGTTGCAAGGAAATATGAGGGTAATGCTTCAATTATGACTTTTATTATGTTGGTGTCGTTGTTGCTAAGTTTCTGAATGGCATAATAGTTAAGAAAACACATTACTAGTGCATATATCATTGGGAAAAGAATAGAAATTGTAGGGAAAACTAAATTTTTCTTTAGTTCTGTTGGCATTCGATTGTTTAAAGCAAAAAGTATTGTTAACATATAACATGCCCGAATTATGGACGAGATAAATGTTAAGGGGATTGTAAAATATAAGAAGATTTCTTCGAGATTAAAGGGTCCGTTAACATTTTCATTCTTTGCAACCGAAGGGAACCATATGTGCATTACAAACCACAATGCTATAGGGGGGAGGCACATTATCAAGAAGAGTTGCCAATGCTTCAGCTTTAAAAAAATGTTTTTCATGTTTGTCCTTTTTTAGTTATTTAAACGGTGTCATCCTCCATGCTCTCCTTCAACCGTTGATACTCCTCCAGCAAATCCCACAATCCGTCTTCACTGAGTACTCCTCGTTTGAGATCGGCTGGCAATTTTCCCTTTTCGTCGGCCTCGAAATCAGTGCGCCAATCGGTGTTGTAATAGTTCTCCAGTTTGGAGATGGTGGGTTGTAGGGCGAAGAAGTCATCGACTGCTTCTCTCAATCGTTGGAGTACCTCGTTGCTTTGGTCGAAGAGACTCTCCATCTGTTCTATACGTTCTTTTCGTGTCATGTCTGTTTGATGTTTGAAGTACAAAGATATAAATTCTTCGGAGGTAATAAGTATGTAATGAATTTATAATATTCGCCTATGGAATGTAGCCTTAGTTCATCCACCAATGCTCCTTCAGTTCACCTACGATATCGTCCCAATCCTGTTGGGTAAAAGTGCCTTCACCCATCATCATGACGGTCATCTCTATGTCGCCGAATGAACGGTAAACGTGTGTGTCGCGAAAGCCGTTGCGTAGGTAGAAGGCATGGCGTTGCTTGCGTTGGACTTGGTTTTCGCAGACTTGGTTGGGACTCTCCATATCCAACACGCAGGATTGTCCCGTGTAGTGCTCAATCAGTTGGGTGAGGATCTGCTGTCCGTAGCCTTTGCCCCGTAGTTCCTCACGGACGGCGAAATACCAGTACCAATTGAACGAAGGTCTGGGATAGACAATGGTGAATCCGATGAATGTCTCCCCGTCGTAATAGGCAGTAAAGTCTAACGACATCTCCTCGACGAGACGCATCAGATCGTGCCAGGGAATCTGCTCATCCGCAGGAAACGCAGACTCATAAAGCTGTTTTATTTGCTCGGTGGCATTAGCTGGGGTGATTTGTTGGGTTGTCATTGTATAATGGGTATTTCTTGAATTTGTCTTTCCCTACACTTATTTAAATTGGATAGAGTTCAATATTTCATCAACATACGCAGTTGACTCTCCACCATCATAGGATGAAAATACACATGATTTGTCTGTTTCATTATCGAACAGGAGATAGAATCTCCAGTATATACTCTCACCATCCTCATCAATATATTTACAGATGCGGTACAAACATTTGTTCCCATTTATGGATTGCACGCCTCGATCCACATCGGTCATAGAGACCTCTTTATGTTCCTTTTTTTTCCAGACTTCCCAATGTCGGTCAAGATTTGAGAGTGAGCTATCTGCTTTGTATTCAGAGCACAAAGTGACCATGCTGAAGAAATTAACCTCGTCCGCAAGATCATAAGCATAAAGGTCTTTGCCTTCTATATCATAAGCGAGACTTGCATCACAACTAAATTCTTTTGGAATGATGAATTTTACTTGTTCCGTTTCCGCATAATAGAGAGAATCTGCATCCTGATATATGATATTGGTCTCTATCTCTTGGGAATCTGTGGCATCCATCGCATTAAGTTGAGCCATTCCAATAACATACAAGGCGATAGGAATCAATATGATAGCGGCCAAAATGCCCCAGTCTAATTTGGAAACTTTTCTGAACGATTTGGGTATAATTTCTTGTACATGTTTTGAGAACGTCAGATATAAAAACCAAATCACTCCCCACATGATACTACAAATCAATCGATAGTTTTCATGGTCTATCTTAAGTTTTTCGCCAATAAAATCGGCATCCGCATTCATATTCAGGATGAGGTTTAGGGAATTTAATAGAATGGACAATATAATATAAGTCTTTGCCCAAAATACGGCGTTCCGTTTTCTGTTGAGAAACGAATAGATAATAAAAATTGCCATACCTAAGAATGACAAACTGATAAAAATGTCCACTGAGCCTAAACAAAGATTATTGCCATAATCCTCAGCATTATATTCTTTGATTTGATAGAGAAAGCTTCTTGCGCTTCCTACACCTACTGGCAGCACCAGGAAGAACATAAGCCATCCTGTTATTTTCGTATTGGCTTTTAGCCATTCACTGGTGATGTTATTGTCTTCACTATTATTCATGGTACAACATATTGTTTAAAGTACAACACAGACAACATTTAAGGCTTCAACAATCCACGTAAAAATTCCAATCGTCTCTCTTCCGTCCATTTCTCTGCTCGGGAGAGGGAAAAATAGCTAACATTACCATTCTTTTCCCCCAATAGAAAATACGTATTAACGTTGGCCTTATCGGATGCGTCGTAAACCCTGAAAATCATATAATGTTTTTCCTTGTCCTCCTCGATGATCATATGTTTCAGACCATGTTTTTTTTCAAAGTAATCTGTCTCCCATTCGTAGCAGGCCTTCACAAAATCGTATCCTGTCTTTGCCCCATCCAGATTGAACTCATATCCGTTAAACCGAGAAAAAACGACAGAGAGGGTAACGGAGTCGCTATTCATGAAAAATTGTTGTCGGCTGACATTGTTGTACGATGTTTTCTTCCACTTGCCAGGTATCATCACGCTACCATAAGGTAATACAAAATAGGAGGTGCTGTCTTTTGACTCCTCATACTTTCCACCCACAATCGTAGAACAATAGCGAGATGGAGAACTGGTTCGGCAACCGGCTAAAAAGACTATTGCCAATAACAAAAGTGATAATTTCAAAACACGACTCATCCTAATCTATCTTGCATTTATAATAAAAAAGATTCACAAATATAAACAAATTTCCCATGAAAAACCATCAGAGTTGCTGCGCTTTATACCCCGAAAACTTGCAGACAAGATGATTGAGATATACCTTTGTTGTATCAAGAGATTGTGAATAGTTTTAATCATACTTGAAACCTTTTTTGATATACTAAACGATAATAAATATAACATGAACATACTGATTATCAATGGCAGTCCCCGCAAAAAGGGACTTATATCACAGATGCTGGGCATCATGCAGGAAGAGGCTCTGTCGAACAATATGACAGTGGAGACGGTCAATATCATGGACCTTGAGATGAAACCTTGCATCGGTTGCATGGTCTGTCGAACCAAAGAGAAATGTGTGTTACCCGAGGATGACACGCTGAAAGTGCTGGAGAAACTACGTTGGGCGGATACCGTCATCATGGGAGCGCCTTGCTACTGGGGTAACATCCCCGGACAGATGAAGGTGTTGTTCGATCGTCTGGTCTATGGCATGATGCGAGACACACCCCGTTTCCCTGAACCCCTGATGAAGGGAAAGAAATGCATCCTCGTCAGCACTTGCACCACCCCTTGGCCGTTCAACATCTGGTTCAAGCAATCACGGGGCGCCATCCGTGCCATGCGTGAGATTTGTCACTACGCAGGCTTTAAGATTGTCAAGAAGATCGAGAGGGGAGGAACGGTGATGAAGCCCCAACTGACAGACAAGGACAGACAGAAATGCATCAAAGCAATTGCCAAACTGAAGTGAGAAAATTTTTTTCTACATTTTTAGTTTTGATTTTTATACCCCCCCCCGTTTCGTTATGAATATGAACAAGAAATATGGATTTTTATTATTAGGTATATTATTGAATTGTATGCCCGCAGTTGCAAGTAAGGCATCTATGACAGTAGCCTCTCCAACGTTGTATGATTGGATTATCCGTTTTGATGATTTTTGTAAGAAAGGTCAGTTAGATAGTGCGTTGGTCTGTGCCGACAATATGATCTTGCTTGATGGTAAAACTGCTTACTGTTATTCACTTAAGGCTTCCGTGTTATACAATATGGGTCGTTACGAAGAGGCATTGGAATTCAATACAAAAGCATACCAAATTGATCCGAACGAAACCAAGATTATTCTTGATCGATGTTTTATTTTGAAGCACTTGTCTCGCTATGATGAGTCATTAACTGTGCTTGATGATGCGTTGAAGAAGTTCCCTGAAAACATGACTCTACATCTCATGAAAGCTTCTGTATATTCGTATAAGAAAGACTCTGCTAATGTAATAGCCATCTGTAAAATGATTTTAAATAATAAAGAGATAAGTTACGCTGATCGTTTTAAAGCCCATTCGCTGATCGTCCAACACAGCACTGTCTCATCATTGGATGATGCCATAAAGAATATGGAGAAGGACTTGGGTACACCGGATTATAAGATGGCAGCGTTTATCATGTTAGAATATAACACGCGGACTCTTTATGAAAAGGGTGACAAATATAAGAAATTGGCATTCAAGTTACATGACCAAAATAAGATTGATGAAGAAACATTGCTAATAGATGAGTATATTCATTTTGATAAGATAGTTCAAGTCTATGAGTATTTTAACACAGAAAAAAGGGATGGACTGTTTGCCCAGTATGAGTTCAGAGTCTATGAGAATCCGTCGCACGAATGGATGTACCATATCCGTGTGGAATTTAATGTGGATGCACAGAATAAGGGTAAATCGCAGATGGCTGTTATGAAGATGTATAGTCGGACTGAATCTAAGATGTACAAGGAAACACGTAAAGAATTAAAAAGCACTTCTTATGAGCAGTGGAAGGACTATACCAATCAAATTATTGATAACAAATTGAAAGGAGAACCTCTACGATAACCCATTGCTAAATTGAGGTGATATTTTTCCCTAAATTGTTGTTTTTTGTATTTTTTTGTATTTTTGATTTTTCTCACAAACTAATTATACGAATAGAATGGACAAAAAATTAGGCTATTTATTATTGGGCATCTTATTGAATTGTATGCCCGCAGTTGCAGGTAAAGCATCAGTATCAGCAGTTTCTCTCATGAAAGATGATTGGCTTAATCGTTTGAATGCATATTGGGAAAAAGGTCAACTTGATAGTGCATTGATCTGTACCGACAATCTGATCTTACTTGATAGTACAGATGCCAAGGGATATACATTAAAGGCCGCTGTGTTGAATCAGATGGACCGTTACGAAGAGGCATTGGAAGTCAATACAAAAGCTTTGAACCTTGATTCAAACAGTAGCTTTATTATTGTCAGACAAAGTTCTATTTTGGAGAATTTATCTCGTCATGAAGATGCATTGAAACTACTTAATGATGTGTTGGAGAAGTCTCCTGAAAATACAAGTATTCATCTCCAAAAAGCTCAAATTTATGCTTCTCATAAAGATACGGCTAATGCGATATCTGTTTGTGAAACAATTCTAAAACTTAAAAAGATAGAAGATGGAGATCGTTTTCAAGCACACTCGCTGATTGTTAAATGCTCCTCTGCCTCATCATTGGACAAAGCCGTAAAGGATATGGTGAAGGATATGGGTGCGTCGGATTATCGTACGGCAGCATTTGTCACCAAAGAATATAACTCGCGTTCTCTTTATAAGAAGGGAGATAAATATAAGAAGATAGCTTTCGAATTACGTGAGAAAAACAAGATTGCCGTTAAAACGATGTGCATAGATGAATATACCCATTCTGATGTGATCGTTCAGGTTCATGAATATTTTAATCCTAAGGATGCGGGTAGTATGTCTGTTCAATATGAGTTTAGAACTTTCGATAGAAAAACGTTCGAGTGGAAGTACAATATCCGTGTGGAGTATGTTGTGGATTATTTTGGTCAGTATAAATCACAGATGGCTGTTATGGCAACATTCAGTCGGGATGGATACAGAACATACTGGAAAACATTTAGTGAATTGAAAAGCACTTCGTATGAGCAGTGGATTGAATATGCTAATCTAATTATTGATAATAAATTGGAAGTGGGTTCTGCTACGATATTCAATGGTAAGGATCAGGGTGAGGACAAAGATGGAGGCGATGGAGCTTCTACTGAAGAGAAATAATTACTGAAGAAGATATTTTGATTAATCATTCAAACAGTTCAATTGTTTGGCATCATATAAACGCTGGATACAGATGGCTTTGACAGAAGAGTGCTTGGAAGGTACCAACAGCGAGTTGGCAGCGCAGGAGGTATATCACGAACTGAAACAATCGAATGATTTTGTTGGGTTTGCGAGACAATTCATCTTCAGTCCGGAGCACCGCGTGGCACGCAATGCCCTGTGGGTGCTTACCAAGGCAAGTGACAAAGAACTCTCGCAACTACAGGGAATGCTACATGAACTGACCGCCCTTGCCATGCAGACGAGCGACTCTGCGGTAAGACGCCTATCCCTAAACATCGTATTGCGCCTTAAGATGGAGGAGGATGATCTTCGGACCGACTTCCTCGATTTCTGTTTGGAGCACATGATGGATGTTCGTGAGTTCCCTGGCATCCAATCCCTTTGCCTGAAACTTGCCTTCCGTATGTGCCAGTTCTACCCTGAACTGATGGGTGAACTGAAACGTACCCTGGAAGCGATGGAGATAGATTACTATACGCCTGCCATCAAATGCGTTAGAAATAAGATATTAAGTGGGAAAATGAAGTGACAATGAAACAGGAGATCAACCCTCAAGAGACCAATCGGGCGTACGCTTTCGAGATGTGGATGAAATCGCCCATGCCGATGGTGACGCTCACCAAGACATTTGACGTGACCCGCCTCCTCAAGTTAAGCAAGCGGAGAGACTGGAAGTTCACTATGCTCCTATGCTGGTGCATCGGCAAGGCTGCAAGCCGCATAGAAGAGTTTCGAATGTTGCCCGAAGGAGACAAACTGTACCGATATGATAAACTCGCCATCGATGTAATAGTGAACAATTGCAAGGGAGGTATCAACTCCTGCAGTATTCCCTACACAGAGAATCTGGAGCAGTTCAATGCAGAGTACCTCTCACGGACTCAGAAGGTGAGCGAATCCTGCGAAAGCATCACCATAGAGGATGCCATGGTGATTGGTACCTCCGCCATGGTGGAGACGGAGCTCGACAGCATTGTCAATCAGTACAGCGGAGTCTTCAACAACCCGATGGTAATGTGGGGAAAATACCGCAAGGGATGGTTCAAAACCACACTACCAATCTCGTTCCAGTTTCACCACACACAGATGGATGGCGGAGACGCCGCACGGTTTTTGGAGGAGTTGCAGGGGTGTGTCAATGAAGTGGGAATCTGAAATATATGCGAAAATTTGCTGAAATTTGGTCTGATGAGGAAATTGTGCAACGCACCGTTGCACAATTATCATGGCGGCATAACATTTGTCTGATGGAAAAGATAAAAGAACCGAACAGACGTCTTTTATATGCAGCGGCGTCATTGAAATATGGTTGGAGTTATAATATTTTGGATTTGCAACAGCAGGCTTACACATTATTGTTAGGTATTCGTTGGATTCGGTAAATAAACCTATTGGAGTTGCTTCGTGGGAAACTGGATTAAATGCCGAAATGACCGACAAATGGAAATCTGCATTGCCAACAATCGAAGCAATTGAATGCGAATTAAAAAAACAGGAATAATTTTAAACTAAATTATGAACCAATACAATGCATCTAGATTAAGCGGTGTAAAAAGGTTCAATCCTAAGTCATTGTCAGAGCAGGTTATTGAAAGAGAAAAATAAAGTAAATAAGTTATGAACATACTAATCCTATCAGGAAGTCCACGGAAGGGTGGCAATACAGACCAATTGGTGGAGGCATTCGTCAAGGGTGCGTCGCAACGACATACGGTGGAGGTCGTCTCCGTCCACGACTACAAGGTGGCGCCCTGCATGGGCTGCAACGCCTGTTTCAGGAACGGAGAGCATACCTGCGTGCAGAAAGACGACATGACCGACCTCTACAACAAGATGAAGCAAGCGGAGATGTTGGTGATCGCCTCACCCGTCTATTTCTATGGGTTAAGTGCGCAGTTAAAGGCGGTCATCGATCGGTGCCATAATCCTATCCGTGACACCTTTGGCATCTAGCAGATGGCACTTCTCCTCGTTGGCGCTGCCACGCTTCCGGAGTTGTTCGATAGCATACTTGCCCAATATCGACTTTGTCTCAACTTCTTCCAGTTGAAGGACAGGGGTCAGATATTGGTCCGCGGTGTGAAGGAGAAGGGAGACATCTCCTCGACTGACGCATTGCAACGGGCCTATGAATTGGGTGTGGGATTGTAGGTCCACGATGTTGTTATTACCCATAATGTTACCATTACCTACGGCGGTACCGCAGGCTGTATCTGTATGAACTTTTTAGTCTCAGTGATGTAATGGGCGTATGCCATAAAATGGAAATGGCGTCACACGCTCATCCGCCGATCCCTTTTCATGCACACGGATAGTCGTAGAATCCATCACCGCATAATCGAACGGATAATCATCACTGGAAAAATATATTGTGTCGTGTGAGATGCGATACGTGCCCTTACGGTCGAGGATCCCGAAACATACGGCTCGTTCCACAAAGCTACCATCCTCCCGTAAGTATAGCGTATTACCACATCCTCCAGCCGCTTCATGAAAGGCCATTAATTTAATGGGTGCCCCCACATTGGGAAACCAGACGATCCCCATCGGATAAGCGACGATTAGTCCGAGAGATACGCCCATCACCACGCATTCAATCACATTCTGTCTTGTTCGATCCGTCCCCTTTATCAATCGATAAACTTTTTTAATCAAACGGATGAGTAGGGCAATGAAACAGACAAACAACAGCAAATAGACAAGAAATAAGAAAATCCACAGTTTCCCTTCCCAAAGGAACTGCGTGTTTACCGCCAGAAGCAACAGAATTGCGAATATGAGCGTCTTGGATAGTTTCATAATATCTCTATTTCTTTTCTTTTTTATCAGGTTCTGTGACAGGCGATTCGTAAGCGGCCTTTATGGAGTCTCTCTTCGCTTTCTTCCGACGCAAATATAGCTGCTTCAAAAACTCATCAGTATCAAGAATATTACTATCACGACCAATTGTTTTTATCACATGAATCGTATCTGCATGGGGGTCATACTTTTCAACGTATAACTTGTAAGGATATCCCTCCTCATAATAGGGATTACTGAATTCACCACAAAAGGGTTCCCATTTTGTGGTATCTTTTCTGCTATATCCTTTTTTTATCAAATAGCAACGTTTATCATCGACCGTGACCCGTTCGGCTGCCACTTGCATAAATTCTCCCTTTGAGCTTTGGGCAAAGCCACTCACGGTGCTTAGTAGCATCGTAACGAAGAAGAGGATTATGTTGCAGATATGTTTCATGATATTACCCATTTTAATTATTGTGCACTTTACCTCACCACCCCATACCTTAGCACTGTATAGACTTTCCCGTTCTTAATGGCTCCCTTACGTATTGTAGCTTCCAGCTCATATCCATTCTTTTCCAGCACCTTGGCTGAGGCAATATTTGGAGCGAAGACGTGTGCGCTGATACGCTGGATGTCAAGCAGCTCGAAGGCCAAACGACTGATCTGTGCTACTGCTTGCGTCATGATGCCTTGCGACCAATGGTCCGTCAGTAGCATATAGCCCAACTCACCGTCTATGCGGTAGACATCCTCTCTTCGTTCCACCGAGATGCTGCCCACCACCTGTCCGTCCACCACCACGGCACGGAACAGACCGGTCTTGCCCTCCGCCTCCGTCACCATGTTTATCCACCATTCCGCATCGGAATCGGTGTAGGGGGATGGCAAGCGGTCGGAGAGGTATTGTCTGTCAACAGCATTGCACAATGCTTTCAAACTATCTTTGTCGGACAAGGTCCATTTACGAAGTAGGATATTCATATTGCTTATAATTAATCGGTTATACCATACCAAGAATTCTCTTGGCTACATCTTCCGGATGATCAACCAATAGTTGTCCGTGATTCATTTTGGGGAAGACCTCGACGTGCGTATCCGGGTGGATTTCGCACAGATGCTTTGCCTGTGGTTTCGCCACGAAAGCCTCCTTGGTGCCATACCAGAAATGAATGTCCGCCCCATGGATGGCTTCTAGCTTATGGGTATAGACATCCTTGTAGCCGTCGCGCACCGATTTGCCCTTTCCGTAAGGCCATACCTTCTTGCACTCATCCAATAGCACGTCGAAATAGTGGGAATGGAAGACGAACTTCCAAAAGCCCGTGCAGTGGTAGCAAGTCCACACGTTGAAACTCTGGTAATACCGAAGGGGATCCACGCACCACTTGGGAAGAGGCAACAGTGGCGCTGCATCCAGGATGGCATGGTCGATCACTATCTCGTTCCGTTCCATGATGCGGGACAGAATCTTTCCTCCCAAGGAGAGACCATAGGCAACGTCCAGATGTCCATCAAGATTCTCTCTAACATACTGAGCAGTCTGTATGGCTTGGTCATCGACAGAGGTATATTGAGACGTCTGCCCCAGTAGGAATCCGTCGATTCCAACTGCGACAATGTAGAAGTTATCCTTCAGCAAATCAATCAGTGGCAGGAATATCTCGTGAGACACTCCCAACCCTGGAATTAGTAGCAGACGCTTGTTTTCTTTATTTCCGTAAGTGTAGAATAGCATAAAATTGGAATTGGTGTTTGGCAAATATACGCATAATCTTGATTTTATTGTTAACGAACGTAATACATATATATCGTTAAAATTTATGAAAATAACTATTGAATCTTTTGCAACAATGTATCCGTTGTAATCTCCATTTTATTGAAAGCGAACCATTTTTTACCTAAATCTTTGAGTGATGCGCCAATGTGGTAAACTTGATTGTCGATGCAGAGGAAACTGTTTTTTTTCAAGGGATGTTACACGATGAAATAATTCTGAATTTGATACAAGGAAATGTCTCATATCAACAAATGCGTCCATAATCTGAATGCTCACGGTAATAGCTGTTTGGCTTCGTAGGACGGTTGAAAGCATTGCTACACCTTGTTCCGTAAACACATAAGGATGAAACGACGAATGTTTCAGATTTTGTAACCGGTCGCAATTTGCGACCAGTTCATTTGTTTCATTATCAGACAATTGAAATCTGAATGTTTTAGGGAAACGCTCTATATTTCGTTTTACTTGCTCATTTATTCGTTTTGTTTCTACTCCATACAATTGCGCTAAATCACTATCAAGCATTACTTGTACCCCACGAATATTGAAAATCATATCTTCTATTTCGTTGATGGAAATTGTTTTATTTGCTTCTGAAGCAGGTATGTTGTTATTTTTCATTGACATGATTTATTTATATCAGACAGACTTTTATGTACGACAAACCATATATGCAGATTATTCATGTATGGTAAACCTTAAATTTGCAAAATTATACTTGCAAAAAGGTTTGATATGCAAAAGTAAATAATTTTATATTGATAAAAAAATAATTAAGTGACAGTGGAGATTCTTAATTGATACAGAACTGAATTAATCATTCTTTCCCTACAGCCCGAACCGCCCCCGCACTATGAATACGCACGATTGGATTCGCATCGTTCACAGCCATCCACTGCAAGCGGTCCAGATAGGGGGTAACCATCTGCGGACGACGTTTGCCCATCACGCGAAACATCTCCGGAGCCTCCATCCGCACCTTGTCGTCGTTGTCTTCTAACAGGTTGGCGAACAGGGGCATGTAAGTCTCGTATGGGTCTGGCGTATTGGTAGCAATGTTTTCTGATGCCCAGATGAAACTCAGTCGGACTTGTGGAATACTATCTGTGGCTAGTTCGAACATCTTTTCCCAGTAGGGTTGTACGAGTTCGAATCGAGCTCGTCCGATTCTACCCAACGCATTCAAAGCCCGTTCACGAAGGAGGTCGTTCGGCGAATCCATGAACGAAGCGACGCTGCTGACGTATGGTTCGATTGTCTCCGGATATTGCAGTCCCATCTCCCCTAAGAGCCAAAGCGCCTTGGCAGTAATCTTGGGCGGTTGGTTTTCAAGCAGTGACCCGACATAGGGTATGCTTTCCTGCCAAACGGATTTGTCCTTGGTCAGGGTTGTCAGCTGGCTGTATAAGGTCTTCTCGGATGAGTTATTGGGGGTGTTGGTGGGGGTCATAACTTGAATTATCTCTCTTCTACAATTTGGTTCAACAAATTTAAGAAATAGAGTGCAAAAAAGAGCATAATTTTTAGGAGGATGCAAAAAAGTTTTTTCCACTGTTTCTTCCTTTCAACGCAAAAAAATAGGATGGAAAATATCTTGCATTTAGAATAAAATTCTATTTAAAAATTATATATAAAATATTATAAATCAATATAATAACTATTCGAAAAGTTTTAATGGAAAATTTTTGGTTTTGTCGAATGGATGGTACATTTTTGCACTTGTTACACATTCAAAACGACTATTAATCAATTAATAAAATAAACATGAATAAACTAAAAGATTTATTATCTGAATTAAATTCAGATTCTACGGTTGATACTATAGAGTCAACTTTTTCGAAAATAGCAAATCTCCTTTTGTTTAAAAGTTATATCAAGACAGCAGTAGATAAGTATAGGATTTTAGAATTAGAGTTCTATTTTAAGAACAAAAATCATGATGATGATGTAACTATCCCCCGTACAACAATTGGAGGAATGTGGTGGCTACACGAATGGGGAGTAGACATTTCCTTTAACAGTAAAGAAAAAGAATTTTATGGAGGAATTCTCATTAGGAGCATTCTCCCTCTTAAGGATAATGACAATAAAGTAGAAGGAATATATGGCCCTAGAAATTGCTGTTGGGAGTTGTTTTATTCCTCTGCGCTGGAGCAAAGCACATCGCCACAAATCATAGTAAACGAAGAACAAAACAATTATTCTGGAGAGATAGGAATAACAAAACGATATATTACAGGGAAAAGACAAGGAATAAATGGGAATTACAGATTCTATGTGAAGAATTTAGACCTAAATGTAGGGGAAAATTATAATGCATCTCCATGGAAAACGAACTTATGATCACCGCCCCTCAAACCACCACCGTCTATTTCTCCGACCTTCTCCCCGAGAAGTGCCCTGCGCTCTATCAGAGCCTAGACACTATCCTGAGGGAGAAGAAAGTGGAGCACCACCTATTGTCCAACACACGGGACATCTGGTGCCGCGACTACATGCCTATCCAGACGGATGAGAAACGATTCGTGTATTATAAATACAACCCCGACTATTTGCAGAAGCCTCATCTTAAGCGAACAATTACCGATGTGATGCAGACGGGCGATGTGGATTGTCTGCGGCAAGTTGAAATGGTAAAATTGGACTTGGTGGTTGACGGAGGCAATGTGGTGAAGTGTGCCGACAAAATCGTGATGACAGAAAAGGTCTTTTTCGAGAACAAGGATAAATCGAGGGAGGAAGTCCGACGATTACTTGAAGAGGCTTTCCTTTGTGATGTCGTTTTCTTGCCATGGGATAAAGAAGAAATATACGGCCATAGCGACGGTATTATTCACTATGCAGGTGGCAATCGTGTGCTGATGACCAACTATGCAGATTCCGACGCTGGCATGGCTCGAAAGTTTACGGAAATTTTAGACAAACATTTTGAAGTCATTCATCTGAAATACAATGTGAAATGCAAACATGCGCGCAGTTGGTCGTATATCAATTACTTGCAGATTGGTGATTTGGTGCTTGTCCCTCAGTTAGACATCCCTGAAGACGAGCAGGCGTTGCAACAGATAGCTAGTGCATTGCCACAATGCGAAGTGATTGGCGTACAGGCATTAGAGTCTGTACGAAAGGGTGGTGCGCTCAACTGCATATCGTGGAATGTGAAGAAGTAAGGCAAGATGATCTATATTCTGTTGGTTATGCCATAAGTACCATTCCTAAATATTTTATATCTTTGTTATTATGAATATTTAATCACAAAATATATGGATTTAGCCTCAATGCAAACACCTCGCCAAGCCCTCCTTCAATCCCTCTCCCAAATCCACACCACCCCTATGGGTGTTGAGAGGATAAAAAGGAACCTGCACCTGCAGGACAAGGATATGGTGGCGTATTGCAAAGAGAAGATTGCTTCTCCGAAATGTGAAATCACCCAACAGGGGAAGAATTACTATTGTCGGATAGATGATATCGTCATTACAGTCAACTCGTTCAGTTTTACCATTATAACTGCTCATATAAATAAACAGGCATGAGAGTATTAATCGTTCCAATGGCAGCTATGGCACCAACAGCTGGTCCGTCATATCGAACAAGGTGCATCGCAAAAGAGATGCAAAAAGAGGGTTTGACGGTTGCCACTTGCCAGGCACAAGATGTTAATTATAAACCGATTGAAGGTATTGAGAATTACTATTTATCGGTGCCTTCGCCTATGGGTATGCCCTCGTTCGTCGGCACACATATATTTCCTATCGTTCAAAAATTAGGGGTCAACAGATTCAGAAGCGTTGATAGCTTTGATGAGGTGCTCCACCTGACGGGAAGTACCGACTACGCATACCTCAAACAGAGTGTGGAGGAGATTCGGAACGCCATCAAAGCATTTCAGCCCGACATCGTCTATTCTGAGTTTAATATCTCTGCCATGCTGGCGGCAAAATTGGATAATGTGACATTGTTCATCTCCGCAAGTTTCCCGACACAACACAAATATAGTCATAACCCGAAATATGCCAAGGGTTTAAATAAACTGCTACATGAATATGGTTTGCCACCACTAACTTCATGCCTCGAACTGTTTGATTTTGCAGAAAAGAAATTTGTGCCGAGTTGCAGAGAATTGGAGCCGATTGAAGACCCCAAAGTCTCCTTCTGTGGAACATTCAAAAATAGTATCTCAAACAACTCTGCCGACCGAGATAAAATCCTTGTTTACATGGGTAATGGAACCATCTCACAACGTAAGATGGTGAAGGAGGTTTCTCGCGCATTCGAAAACACGGCATACCAAGTCTATATCGCTGGGCAGGGATTAAAGGAACAAACCTTCAACAATATACATATCGCTCCATTCTTCAACTTCGATGAATATCTGTCGCAGTCACTGCTTTTTATCAATCATGGAGGGCAAAACAGTATCGCGGACGGGCTACTCTATGGCGTTCCTCTTCTTATTTGCCCAGGCAAGGTGTTTGAGCGGAAATATAATGCACAGAGCATCGTGAAAGCGGGAGCTGGAGAAGAGTTGTCTGTCGCTGACTTCACCTCGGAGAAGATCAGACGCATGGCACTCCAGGTCATCAACGACCACAAATACCAAGAAAATGCACATAGAATTGGGCAGGAACTGATATCGCTGGGAGGGGTGTTGGTTATTATGTCGAATATGCATTCGTAGTGACCAACGATGTAAAGCAACTAATAAACAAAAATGGGTGATGAACTATCTTGTAGCATAAGATGGGGAGGAGCTCAAAGCATGAAATTTGTGAATATTTTGAATATACCAATAGCAATAATAAAATAATTCATATATTTGCGAGAATATCAATTATTCTACTTACGACATTGAGCAAATTACTAATTAATTAACTAACAAATACAATGAGAAAATTATTTTTACTAGCTTTTACTTTCATTGCTTCTGTAGCCTCCACATTTGCAGGTGCTCAGAGTGACGGAAATTATTGGATTATCAAGGATGGTAGACTCTGTAGTGATGTAGAAATCGTACCCTATTCAGGAAGACGACAGATGTTTGCTAATTTCCTCAAAGATACTGTGGTAAATGGTGAAAATGTTATGTACTATCAGCAACGAAGCAATAATTATCTTGATGTGAAGTTAAAACTAGATTCTTTGAATCCAATTGATCTAAGTAAAAACTACGTCATGGTATTGGAATACTTGATTCCTTCGGAGACGGTAGCCCTTATTGATAGCAACCTGTCATCGTTAGACAAGAAACCGTTGTTTATCATTGGAATGGAGAGCACATACGCAGCTATTGAATCTTCACCAAACCCTCCTACTCGTAATATTAGTACGTTTATAGATGCAAAATATGGCCCTTATGATACATGGGTAACTGCAAAGAAATATTTGTATAACAATCCTGAGATTAAGAACATTGGTGGTATTGTGTTCTCATACGCTCGTGAGGTGAAAAAGGACATCGAAGTATATCCTCTCATTAAAAATTTCTATTTTGAAAAGTTTGAGAACAATGACAAACCATTCTATGCAGAAAATTTCGATGGCGTTGGGTTGGGTAATTTTTATAATGAATCATTACGATTTAATGTTAACCAACTTGAAGCAGCAACTTTCAATGGTGGTATCAGACCTACACTTACACAGGAGGATATTGATAGAGCAAAAGCTAATGAGTCCTTCCCTCTTGTCATTTTTAGAGACTTCTTGCCTGATAGCTTGAATGGTCAAGATGGTTCTGGATACTACGATTGCGAAATCCTTCATGCTTTACAGGTTGAACCTCAAAGAGATTCTATCGTATTCGCAGGTATTGCTATTCCTGAAGGATGCACTAAGATCTATACCCAGATGCTTATGAAGATGCATAAGAATGAGGGAAGATGGGTAATCGACCCTGCAGATTCTTTGGCTGCACTTGATCAGGATATGCCAGTCAGAATGAAGTTTGACAATGGTGAAGTTGTGGATGTTACTGAAGACCCATTAAAGAGACAATGGACTCTCTACAAGGGTGAGGTTCCTGTTCCAGATGGAGCAAAAACTGTAGATTTGATCTTTGGCTCTATAAAGGTTGGTTATTTGGTTGATGAAGTTATGTTGGCTACTAAACCACTCAACAAGACAAAGGATATCAATAGTTTATTCAATGTTGAGGCTTACATTGATGCTGATGGTAGCATCGTAGTATTGAACGGTGATTTGGTTGCTGCTTATAACCTAAATGGTAAATTGGCAACAATCAATGATAAAACAATCATCATCATCGTTAAGAACAATGAAGGTGTTATCGGAACAAAGAAATTGATTAGAAAATAATCGTCAGTAAAGACGACATAAATAGGTAGGGCTGGTAACGTGTGTTGCCAGCCCTACTCGTTTGTCGAAAACGAATTTTTTCAGTCCGTATTACTTCAATAGTTCTATCAACAGGGATCTTTTATTTTCTTTACTTCTCAATAGATAAACGCCTTCTTTATATCCTTTTTTGCGCAAAAGGGATTCTACAACTGGTTGATCAGGCGAACAACTGAATTGTACATCACCTACATAGATGCCAGAAAGGGTGTAGACTGAATATTGTCCTGCATCTGAACACTCATTTGAGAAGAGTGGTACTCCTGTCTCATTTGCTTCTCCTATCTGTATCCAATCCACATTGCCATAGCTGCCTGTGAATTGCAGGCGAAGTACATGTGTTCCCTCTGCTAGTTTTGTTGTCTTACTCTCTATCACACTATATACGTCCCAATTCTCACCCTCTGGGATTTGAATCGTGTCTGTGATTACCTTTCCATCAAGTGTTAGGAAGAAACCTGCTCCCGATAATCCACTGGCTACGTTTGCCTTTAGTGCGTATTCGCCCTCTTGCTTAACATCGACTGTATATTCCAGCCACTCTCCCCGACTTGTATAGCCTACAGCATAGCCATCTGGCAAAGCAACAATATCTACATCATCATCACGATAAGAGGCTCCTTGGTTCACTATATCCTCGTCGTGGAATGACAAACCTTCCCCTCCGGTATCATAATCCTCTGCTTGTATCCGACATGGAATCGTATGCTCCCGATATGCCTCTTGGCGCGGTGTGATATACTCTATCGTTGGATAATCCACCTTCTCCGAACTTGTTTCCAAATTTTTGAATCCTAGATTTGCCAACTCTGTATAATCATCCAACTTGCCACGTAGAGGGGAGATACGGAACTTATGACTGTAGTTCTTTTTAGGATACATCATATAGTTGTCCAACGGTTTGGCACCCCAACTGTTTATACCACCCAATCCCATCTGTTGCAAATCTACACGAAGGGTGATGTCTTGATCTCGTTTTAGATTCCATGGCAACTTCACATCTGTCAACTGCTCTGGTGTGTAGTGTTGCGCACTGAACTCCATATATGGGGAACCTACCACCATGATACCCATACCTGTTGAGTTGGTTAGGGTTGCCCATTTCACGTCTGTGCGCTGACCAGTCTCTCCAATCTCCATGTATGGAACCGTCATCGAATCGGCATAGGTTGAATAGATACCCATGTATGCTCCCGATCTTCTTCCTACATAATTCTCATGCGGACCTTTTCCATACCATTGCACCTTCTCATATCCGCCTGGAATAGTAAAGAGGGTTCCCACATTCGGAATCTCTCCCTGACTGCCATCAGGTGACACTGTATATTCAACAATCACATCACCACTTCCATAGATGGTATAGCTCATTTTCATCGACGAACTACCTGCTTGTGGTAGTGAGATGGAGAAATCCAAACGGGTCTCTTGATCCGATACCTTTGTGACTGTACAGCCATTCACACTTCGTTTGCTACCTGCAGATCTCCACGATGCACATCGTCTCTCCATACCGTTTCCTTTATCATTATCTGTTGGAGCACGCCAGAAATTAGGAATAGGACCGTTTTTAATCAACTGCATACCATTCAGAGTGTAATCCGTAATGATGCCACTCTTTTTATTGATTGTTATGGAAAAATCACTGCCTTTCACCACTAAATCATCACCATTCTCTGTCACCTGTTGTTTGTTCAACGAGGCTATGTTGATTTGAGAAGGTAGAGGAGCACCCAACGATAGCTTGAATTGCTCATGGGCAATGCTATGTCCTCGTTCCGCCCAAGGGGTGTTCTCTTTCAACTGAAAATCCAAATCAAGGTAATACTCTGACCCTGTTTTCACATCTGGACGTGTGAATGGTATCGTCACTTGTTTGGATGACAATGGATCAATCGTTAATAGGGATGGATCGACGGAACCTTCGCTGATCACCTTGCCATCCTCTTTCACCTGCCAGACACATTCGGCAATATCGCTGATGGTGATAAAATTGAAACGACTCTGAATAGAGACCACTCCTTTTGAGAGATCCACTGCCTTGACCAATATATTTCTATACTGATGTTTTACCTCGTACAACTCAGGTTGTGGTGTTCTGTCAGGGAAAACCAATCCATTGGCACAGAAGTTATCATCATTAGGATTATCCCCCCATAAACCACCGAAATTAAAATAGTTGGTGTTCTCTCTACGTAATCCCTGATCAATAAAATCCCAGATGAATCCGCCAAATGAACGAGGGTTGGCATAGAACGCATCCATGTATTCCTGCAATTCACCTACACTGTTACCCATTGCGTGCTCGTATTCACAAAGCATGATGGGTTTGTTGTTATTGTTATAGCTGGAAACTGCATCCGGACCATAGTACATCCAACTGCAAACATCGGCATTGCTCCAATCTCCTTCATAGTGAACAGGTCGAGTCGGATCTGCATTATGAGCAGTCTGTAGCATGGAGGTGAAGACATTTCCATTTCCTGCTTCATTACCCAAAGACCATAGCACAACGGATGGATGATTCTTATCGCGTTGTATCATGGAGTTCATACGTTCAACGGCTGCTCCACGCCAGTCGTCACTGTTTTTAGGAACCACGTCCCATGCACCATGAGACTCCACATTGTTTTCGTCCAAGACATATATACCCAAGCTATCGCAGATATCATACAAGCGTGGATCATTCGGATAATGAGAGGTACGAACTGCATTGATATTAAAACGCTTCATCAGTACGATGTCATCGTAGATGCGTTTTTCTGAAAGAACGCGTCCATGGTCGGGATCAATCTCATGTCTGTCCACTCCACGGAACTTGATAGGGGAGTTGTTGATGCAATAACGGGTTATTCCATTCGCATCTTTTTTCAGTTCCACTTTTCGGAAACCTACATGCGCACTCTCTGCTTCCATGATATCCCCTACTTCATTACGAAGAACGAGTACCACCGTATAAAGGGTAGGTGATTCTGCCGACCATAAGGCGGGTGCCGTCACATCAAACTTGAAATCAATGGAGGTTTCACCGCCAACGCGTATCGATTCAACATTCTCCGTTTGCTCTTTGATGATTTTGCCTGTTTTCTTTTCCATCAACATCAACTGTAGAGTATGAGGATCCGATGCTTTTGAATCGAAATTATCCACCCATACTGTGGCAGAAAACTCTCCATCCTTATAATTGGATGCTAATGAAGGGGTGATTCTAAAATCTTGTATATGCGTCTTAGGGGAAGCATATAGATAGACATCACGGAAGATACCAGAAAGACGGATGAAGTCCTGATCCTCCATCCAGCTTCCGTCGCACCAACGAAAGACCTGAACAGAGATGTTGTTTTCTCCATCGCGAAGCAAATCTGTCACGTCAAATTCATGATCGGTAAAGGAGTTTTCACTATATCCAACATATTTACCATTTATCCAAACATAGTAGGCCGATTCAACGCCCTCAAAATGCAAACGTATGCGTTTCCCTTTCCATGCCTCGGAAACTTTGAACGTACGACGATAGTGCCCCACTGGATTGAAATTGGTAGGAGCTTCTGGCGGACTGATTCTGTCTGTACCAGACCATGGGTAGGTTACATTTGTATAGATGGGACGGTCGTACCCCTGTGTCTGCCACGAACCAGGCACTGCAATATCATCCCATTTAGAAACGTCATAACTATCCTCATGGAAATCATTGTTTCGCAATGAAGGTTTATCCACAAGGCTGAACTTCCACGTACCCGATAAGGTTTGATAACAATCAGAGGCACGTCTGTTACCCTTTATAGCCGCTTCTATCGAGCTATATGGCATTGCCGTGACATGAGGTTTCAGAGTGTTCACTCCATATACGGTAGGGTTACCATTCCACTCATTTTGTTGCGCAGATGTGTCGAATAATATGGCACATAGACATCCAATCAGAATATGTTTTTTATTCATAATTTTACTTTATAATTAAGAGTTGGTTTTCTTTTCCGTTGATACTTCGTATGAGATAGACGCCTGATTTCACACCTCGAGCTTTCAATAAGGTTGAGGCTTCTTCACTATGAAAATCGGATGCGAAATAGAATGTCTGTAATAGATTTCCTTGTAATGAAAATAGTGCATACTCTCCAGCAGAGAATGGCTGTTGAGATAATGGAGAATAGAGAGATGTCTCCTCATCCTCTTTCAGTAATTTCCATTCAAACCAATTGACGTTCATAAGGAAAGTGCTATTACCGTTGTAATTCATTGTAAGTGTTTGTATTCCTTTGGAGAGATGTATTTCAGAAGTTGCATTGTACCAATCGTGCCATCCAGAAGTTTGGTCGGGGTCGATGGTCAACTCTGAGATTACTTTGCCAGAAGAATCTGCGACGGAAATGACGGAGCTTTCCTCTGCATCAGTGGCCACACTGGCTGTCAGTTGATAGAGACCCGATTTAGTTACGTCCAAAAGGTATGACGACCAATCTCCATCGTTAATCCAACCAATATTAAGATCATTGTTATCATCAGGTTCTATTTCAATTCCATCCATATTGAAGTACTCTTCAGCCTCAACATGACCTGGCACTATCTGTGGTTCGATCTTACTATCCTTACACTTCAAATTTGCATCAAACACCAGTGTGTCGCCCACCTTTGTCTTTCTCTCAAAGGTCTTCCCTTTATAGTCTAATGATAGCTCTTCTCCTTTGTTTGAAATCACTGATAGGTAACTCAGTTTGCCATCTTTCCAAGCCATGGAATCAATAACGAATCCACCTCTCGCGCATAAACCTGAAACATACCCGTTAGACCATGCATTGGGAAGTGCTGGTAGGATACGAATCTTTCCACCCTGACTCTGAAGCAACATCTCATTGATACCAGACACAGCACCGAAGTTTCCATCAATTTGGAAAGGTGGATGTGCATCAAACAAGTTTTCGTAGGTTCTATCGGGTGTAAGCAAATCTTGTATTAGTTTATAAGCATGATTACCATCTTGTAGTCTTGCCCATAAATTGATTTTCCATGCCAATGACCAACCTGTTGCCATATCGCCACGTTGTGTCAGTGTGGTTTTGGCAGCCTCAGCCAAGTCGGCAGTCTCATCTACTGAAATCTGAGCACTTGGGAATAGTCCGTATAGGTGAGACACATGGCGGTGGTCGCTACGAGGGTCATCCCAATCATCAAACCACTCTTGTAATTGTCCATGCTGGCCAATCTTATGTGGTGGTAGCTTAGCAGAAGCTTTCGCCATTTTTTCGCACAGATCACTATCCACACCTAACAATTGGGCAGCCTGTGAGGTCTGACTAAAGACATCGCGGATGATTTGAATATCCATTGTAGGACCAAAGCAGGTATTGTATCCTCCATGAGTGTTTTCAGGTGAATCGCTTGGTGCCGTCACCAAGTAACCATTGCCACTGACGGGCTCTTGAACCAATGTGTTCAAGAAGAACTGGGCTGCCCCCTTCATGGTTGGATAGACATCACTTAGATACTCCTTGTCCAAGGTGTAGAGATAGTGTTCCCACAGGTGCGTACTTAACCAACCAGCACCTGAAGGCCAGACACCCCATGAACCATCAATAGGAGCTGTTCGATTCCATAGGTCCGTGTTGTGATGAACCACCCATCCCTCACTTGTGCCCCAGTGCACCTTCGCTGTCTCATTTCCATTGTAGACCAAGGATTTGATTTTGTTGATGAGTGGGGTGGCACATTCTGATAGATTAGCAGATTCAACCATCCAATAGTTCATCTCCAGATTAATGTTGGTGGTGTATTTGCTTCCCCACGCAGGTGAGGTGTCGCGGTTCCATATTCCTTGTAGATTGGCAGGCTGACCTGTTCCACGAGAACAGGAGATAAGCAGATATCGTCCGAACTGATAATAGAGGCGAACGAAATCGGGATCGTTCGTGGAGTTGAAATTCTTCACACGGTTAGAGGTGATGTCTGTAGCATTGGAAGCAGCCTCACCTAGATCCATTTTCACCCGATTGAACAAGGCTTGATAATCTTTCAAATGTGTATCCTTTAAACTGTCATAATCTTTCTCGGTGACCTTTGCAATAATAGCCTCTGTCAGTTCTGATGGATTGGCTGTGACATCATCAAATGATTTGAAGTTGGATGCAATGGTCAGTATCAAGGTGACTGAATTAGCATTCGAGACACTGATCGTATTATTGGCAGCAGAGATGGAACCACCATCGTTTCGTACAAGCAGACGAGTTTGAAACTTAATGGAATTGAGGGTTCCATTTTGCAATAAAATCGTGTTACCCACAGTTGAGAGTGAGTTGTTTCTGTGAGGGGTCGTCAAGGTAGCGTTAAAACTGATTTTATTGTTTTTATTGGCTGTTAATCGGATTACCATCACATGGTCTGGGTAACTGGCGAAATATTCGCGTGTATATTCAACACCGTCATACGTGTAGATTGTCTTGGCAATGGCAGTGGAGAGGTCTAGTTCTCGACGATAGCTTGATGCCTTGTGGTCTGGGAAGGACAAGACAAGGTCTCCGACTGGCTGATACGAAGCAGGCTGGTAGCCCACCATATCGCTGGCAATGGATTCCGCTGTTCTATAGTCCCCTGAGAACAATGCATTTCTAACGGCAGAGAGTTTGTCTGCGGTTCCCATCTTATTGTTGTTTCCTGGATCACCAGACCATACTGTACCTTCATTCAGTCCAATATAATCTTTCGAAACGCCTCCATAGATCATGCCACCCATGTAACCATTACCGATTGGTAGCGCATTGGTGAATGTCGATCCAGCGTCACTGCTATACCATAGTTTCATCGACTCCTTTGTCGTGTTGGCACGCAGTGTAAAAGCTGCCAGAAGAAGTGTGATAACTATAAAATATCTTTTCATACGTCCATATTATTTTAGGGGAAAGAATCCCTTTCCTCCGTTATTTAATCATTGAATTGAAATCTTCTGACGGATTTTCCCTCCTTTAGCTTGAATGATATAGACACCTAATGGTAGGTTACTTTCCTTAAATTGCTGTGTCAGTGCAGACAAGGAGGTCTTCTCTGTAAGTGAGAAGGAGGATCGTAGTATGCCGTCCAATGAATAGAGACAATACTCACCTTTTTGTAACCATCCTATCAGGTTGTCAGAAGATAAGGAACTAGAGGAGAGTTCTCCCTCTGTGCGTCCGAACTGAATCCAATCAATATTTGCATAGCTTCCCGTTATCTTTAATCTCAACACATGCTCTCCTTCCTCCAAAATGGAGGTCTTGGCATCTATTGTTGTGTAGCTGTTCCAATCCTCTCCTTGTGGAATCACAAAAGGTTCGATGATCTCTTTTCCATCCATAAGCAATGTGAATCCTGCGTTTTCGAGTCCACTTGCCACCTTAGCTCTCACTATATAGCTGTCGGTATAAATCACATTGACAGAGTATTCCATCCATTCACCCGTGTTGGTATACCCTACGGCATAACCATTCGACTCATCCATATCAGGAAGCACTGTGACGATATCTACACCATCATTTCGATAAAACTCCTCTTCGTTCGTTGCATCTTGGTCTGAATAGGCAATGCCAGCACCTCCCTTGTCATAGTTTTCTGCCTCAATCAATCCTGGAATGGAGAGCCGTTCGATGAATGGCTCCTGTTGAAAATAATCTACAAAACCAACATCCGGAATGGCTGTGATTTCTTTGATATATGAATATTTGCTTTCAATTCCTGCATATCTTCTGGTTTCTTCCAACTTAGATGCATCTTTGGTGTCAGGGTTTTGAGTATAATTGACACAACTGTTGCAAGCAATACCATCTGGTGCGTTTTCTGCCACGTTGTAACTAACGTTAAAACCGCTGGTACCCTCATCCAAATAGATTGGACACACCCAGTAATCAGCCCATTCCGAGGCACTGATATATTTCGAATAATTATGCTGTATCTCACCCTCATAACCTTGATTAGACAACGTATAGATAGCTCCTGCATCACATAGCAATTGAGCCACATGATGAATATAGTTCCAGTTGATTCGGTTGTGATTCATAGCAGTCTGTCTATCGGTCCAACCATAACCTACGGAGATACCGGAATAGTTGGTATAACAGACCTCGTTGTGTTCAATCAGAATGTCACGTGGATAACCACATCCAATACCGACAGCACCCTGTATCTCAGTGGTGACGTGCGACACAAGGTTGTTTTTTATTGTATCTCGTGTGCAGATCTCATCCAAATCAGTAGGATTGTATGGAATATGAATCTCTGTCAACGAGTCTTGACTGTATTTACCTACACAGATACCTGTTCCTCCCAAGTCCATGAAAACATTTCCTTCAATGCGGTCGTCGTTGGTGCCTGAGACAAAATCGAGACCAGTTGCGGCCATCTGTGCGAATACATTATCCTCCAAAATAATATGATGTGCGTTTTCCACACGGAAGCCTGCATCAGGACGCCACAAGAGGAACTTGTTGCTACCTAGAAGTCCTCCCTCATTGAGTACATCGATATTAAACAAACCTGCTTGTAAATCAAGGAATCCCTCTTCACTTGGACGAAGGAAGTTGGTATGAGCAAAGGTTAATCCTTTGAAAGTCAGATTGCCGACTTTGTCCTGAGTGCTTGTCCCTTCTATACTGATAAGAGTGTTGATGCGAGGGGCTACCACAGTGGCTTCGGTCATCGATTCACCCTCTCTGGCTTTGTAATAAAGTACGTCAGTCGTTTCATCCAGATACCATTCGCCTGGGACATCGATAAACTCGTATGCATTCTCAAAATAGAAAGCTTGTTGCTTAGGCGGATTACTCATGAACGCAGTACCCAACATAGGATATTTACGCTTGAAAAGGCGTGTGCGCTCTGGGTCGCGAGGAATCAGTTTCGTAACGTTGCCATAAGACTCTTTCTTCTCTAAACGAAGGACATTGTCCGACCAAGCAATCATCAGGTGCATCTCCACCTTATCGAAGTTTTTCCAATCAGAGACATACGATGAAGCAACATCGAATGCACGTCCCATAGTATCCACCTTTGTCAGACGGAACATGTTGTGCGAACCATCGCTTTTCAGATTAGGGTAGCGGGCTCGTATGGCCTTTTGTCCATTCACATAAAGCTGACGGAACCTCGTTGAAACATCCTTTGCACACCAGATGTTCTTCTCCGCATCGTATAGTTCCCAGCCTACGATCGGCATACCACCTGTGATCAACGGATGTTCATTCGTATAGTTCTCGTATCGAACCCGATGGCCGTTCTTACCACCATCCGCATTGGAGAATGTGATGGTGTTGTCCAACGCATAAGTGCCTTCTCTTAAATAGACGATGATATCATCATCCATATCAGCATTGATGGCTCTTACCGCCTTTTGCGCCTGCGCTATCGTCTTAAAGGGCATACTCTCCGTTCCATCATTCAAATCGTTGCCCATCGGCGACACGTAAAAAGTCTGAGGATCAGAGAATCCCACAACAGCGCATAACAAAAGCATTAGAATTAATCCTGTTTTTTTCATGGCGTTTTATGGTTTTTTAATGTTCAGTTTTGTTTGTTTATCGGTGCGAAAATAATTAGATATTAGCAAGGTAAAGGGGAAAAATTGGTCATACTATGAAACTTTTGTTTCACAGCTAATTCGACATAATTTTACTAAAAATAAGTCATTTTTTTATAGTGCCACCCTATTAGAAGATTTATTTTTGTCATCGGAAAACTATATGAAAATTATAAGAAACAACAACTAAACTATATGAAATATGAAAAGCACAAAGAAACTGATCATTGGGGCTATTGTAGCACTGACATGTCACATAGGATGGGCAGATAATCCTATTATTCAGACCTATTATTCACCCGACCCAGCACCAGTTGTTATAGATGATACTGTGTTTGTCTATACAGGTAATGACGAAGGTGGTTCCTTCTTTACGATGAATGGTTGGCGAGTTTCCTCATCTACCGATATGGTGAACTGGACCGACCGCGGTACTCTTATATTAAGTTCCAGAGATTTCCCAAATGCTAAGGCCAATGGCGACTGGGCTGCACAAGTCATCCGTCGTAATGGCAAGTACTATTACTACGTGACGGTGGAGTCTTCAATAGGAGGCGGACGTGCTATCAATGTAGCAGTGGCTGATAGGCCGGAGGGACCTTTTAAGAATGCTTTGAGTGGAAATAGACATCTGGCAGGGCCGAGCTGGGAATATATCGACCCTACAGTATGGATTGATGATGATGGTCAAGCGTATCTCTATTGGGGAAATCCAAAATTGTTTTGGGCAAAACTTAATGAAGACATGATCTCCTTTGATGGGGAAATTCATCAGACAGATATGAGTCGTGGCTTCTCACCTGGTGGCTCGTCAGTCTATACGGAAGGTCCGTGGATTCACAAACGTAACAACAAGTACTATATGTTATATGCTTCACATGGTACGGGAAACGGAGGTGAGCGAATCTCATACTCTACGAGTGATTCACCAACGGGACCATGGACATGGGGTGGACTGATTATGGAGCCAAGCACGGGTTCTGCCTTTACCAACCATTGTGGTATCATTGATTTCAAGGGACGCAGTTTCTTCTTTTATCATAACCAACGACGTGTGCCTGGTGCCGGTGGATACAACCGTACGGCAGCTGTGGAGGAGTTTACATGGAACGCAGATGGGTCAATTCCTAAATTATATATGACAGATGAGGGCGTGATTAAGCCTATCCATTATGTGGACCCATTCAAACGAGTGGAAGCGGAGACGAAAGCATGGAGTTATGGGGTAGGTGCAGAAAAAAATAATAATGGAGTTTATATTAACAAGATCCATAACAATGACTACATCAAGGTTCGTTGCCTTGATTTCGGAGAGATGGGGGCAGATTTCTTCACCGCTTCGGTTTCAAGTAAAAATAATGCGAGCATTGAAATCCATTTGGATAAGCAAGATGGAGAGTTGATAGGTACGTTGCAGGTAGAGAATACGAATGGTGCATGGCGCGAGATAGAGTGCGAGGTGGCAAATACGATTGGAAAACATGATATTTTCTTCGTTTTCAAAGGTGCTTCTAATGTGGAGCTGTTCGATTTCGACTACTGGTATTTTACAAGCAATTCGGTGATTGTTCCTCAAACACCTTACAATGACGTGATGCATACCATCCCTGGTAAGATAGAGTTTGAGGACTATGATGAAGGAGGACAAAACCGTGCCTATTATGACGCTGATATGGAGAATCAAGGTAACCAATATAGAGAGGATAGGGTGGATATCGTAACAGTTGCACCTGACGATGATCCATCAGAAGGCTATGCTATCGGATTCACCAATGAAGGTGAGTGGTTGGAATACAGTGTTCAGGTGAAAGAGTCGAAGGCGTATGAATATGAACTTCGGACAGCGTGCGGACTTAACACTTCCGGTATTCAGTTGTTTTTAGATGATAAAGAGGTGAGTCAGGAGATTGAGATTCCTAATACGGAAGATTGGAACACCTATACAGTGGTGAAAGGAAAGACAGGAGAATTGACAGAAGGAGAACACATTCTGAGAGTGTTGTTAACGGCACCTTATGCCAATTTGGATTGGATTTGGTTTGTTGGGGAGGGTGACGTGTCATCCGCTATTGAGGTGAACAATGAAGCTATTACATATCCATTCGTGGCCACTGTCTACGACTTGAGTGGAAGAGTGTGTGGTACCATAACCATCCAGTCGTCCGATGATGAGGAGTTGAGGCTGCAATTACGCAAAGCGAATCTTCCAGCAGGTACTTATCTGATTAAGGCAAATCAATATCACCGGATATTTATCTGTAAGTAAATATAGGTTCGAAAGGTTGAACCCATTATAAAAACGACTTACAATCACAAGCGATTGTAAGTCGTTTTTTTTTATCCTCTCCTCTCTTCTCCAATTGGGCGGTCCCAGAAGACCTGACCGCCGGCCTTCTCGGACAATGCGTTGATGTGTTGCTCAAGTTCGGCGAGGAGACTCTCCTCCCGTTTCTTTGAGCGTCTACCCTTTGCTTCAAAGAGGATTTCACTATAATAGGCGTCGTACGATACAGCGAAGTCGTCCTCACTTTTGTGTGGGAAAAAGGTGACAGCCGCTTCGTAGCGGATATTACCGCACTCGGAGTCGGATACCAGCATGACCAACGCGCCATTGCGTTGCACTCCGTTTGCCACGAGGTCTGCCTCGTAGTAACGTTCGTATACATTAATGGTTGCCATAAGCTATCTTTATTTTTTGAATGTTATTTTATTGATGCTGTAAATTTTTCGTTTTCCATCGTCATCCTTAATTTTCAAGAGGCCTGATGAAACGAAATTATTTCTATACCAGAATTGTGATTGAAGACTATAGTATCTCTTCAACTTTTGCTCTTCTCCTACATATGGGATATCCTCTTTTTTTAATTCCTCTCCATTGTATCCATACGAGATATGGTTTAGCAATCCAAATGATGGGTAAGTGATGTCGAGGGATTTAGTATCTTTGCTTATAGACAAGTGACGAAAATAAGGGAACCATGTTTTCATTACTGATAAAGGAGCTGCATTAGACCATTCAATGACTCCTTCTTTGTTAAAGTTTATCAAAAAGTAATGAGAGAAGGCATATCCATCGAATTCCATCGTCCACGTTGTTTTGGTAGTCATACCGCCGTTACCCGTAGGAACCATTTCTGTATATGGCTTCATGACATAAGTTGGATAGTATGCCTCTCCAACCAATAAATATTTGTTATTCTCCTCAATCGCCCTGTATGGCAACATATTATACTTGATGGTGTATTCTTTGTCTTTCTGAGCTTTTTTCTCCTTTTTCTTCTCTACTTTCTCTTGTTTGTGCTTACTCATATAGGAGGTAAAATTGGTTATGTCAAGGTAGTTGGTATAAGTGGAGAAGACCGTTTTCCCATTGTCAATTTTCTTCAAAAAGATACCGATAGTGGATGTTCCTCTCTCTTTATCAGAATAGGTGCCAGAGATGATGTATGTACCATCATCCATTTTAGATGCATACAAACTTTCTATGAATTTACCATTCTCCTCATTTGCAAACACATATTTCTTATCCAATTTTCCATCGCGAAAAGTGAAAAATTTGATCATATATCCAGACTCCTCCTTATCTTTGATAAATGCGTGAACTTCTTCGCCTTTTTCGTCTGGTTCAAAAGATATGAGTTTTGCCTTTTTCTTATTTGTTACTGACAATGTAACTAAATTTTTATCACCAGTTTTTGTGTTGATAATTAATACAATGGGTGTGTCACCCTGACTTCCATAACAATATAGATAGTCCCCGACCAATTTTTCATGGATGGTATACGTTTTCGCCTCCAGTTCTCCCGAGATTACCTTCGATTGCATTTTCTCTCCATCAAAAAGAAGTACTTCATATTTATTCTTCTTTTTTACATTGTTCATCCAATAAATAATCCCGTTTTCTGTTATTTCTCCTCCATACATTTTATCCAAACAAGTAACATCTACACTCTTACCTTTGTTTAAAAGCGTATCGTATTTAGTGAATGTTAGAATTTTATAATCTTTTTCAGCAGACTGTTGTTTGTCTTTTTCTTTTGTGATTAAAATCAATCCTTTATCACCAATAGGGTTACAACTTAGGACCGTAACGGATGCGTCATGTTCAATTTCTATACGTTTGACGTCAGCAGTTCTTTCCTGTGCATAGGAAGAAACAATGTATGCTGTTAATGTTAGGATAGCAATAAGAGTCTTTTTCATGGGCTATTTTTGATTATTTTAATTTGATTGTTTTTATTTAACTTTAAAAGAGATAGGCAAGAGAATTCGACACCTGACTGCCTTCCCCTTCCGTTTGCCTGGTTTCCATTTGGGCATGGATTTCACCAGATAAACAGCTTCCTTATCTGCAGTAGGATCAATACCTCTCTCTACTTCTACATTCGTAATAAAACCATCCTTTTCAACAACAAAAGAGACATTGACTCTACCTTGGAAACAAACATCACCTGCAAAAGGATAGCATAAGTTCTTTTTTATGAATGCCATCAGAGCCTCTTCCCCTCCTGGAAATTGAGGTGCCTCATCCACTTTCGATGATTCCCAAATCTTTTCAGAAGATTTGCCTTTGATTTTATCCTTAATCTCTTTCTCTCGTTCTGGTGTGTAGAATTCCAATGTGACACGACGATTCATCGTCATTTCCATTACATTTTGTGGATTGGGTATTGCAGGTTCTTTCGGTCCACAACCAATCGTTTTGATTCTTGTGGTGTCTGCGCCTTTTTCTGCAAGAAGCGTACGAAGATATTTTGCTCTGTATTCCGACAGTTTTAAATTATAATTAAAATTTCCTATGACATCCGTATGTCCCACAATCAAGAATGTATCGTTGGGAAACTTAGAAATGAATTCAGCCATTTCTTCCCACTGAATATTATTTTCAGGAGGAGGCCCTACCAATCCCATTGTCATGTCGTTGTATTCCCATTGAAACTTTTGTTGGATTAGAGAATCTTCTGCCAACGACTCCTGACCTTTCGCTTCTTGACAAGCCACCATGGAAGAGAGCCCTGCGGCAATACCGACAATTTTGAGAACCTTCCCCTTTTTCGCCTTATTTGCTAATTGTTTTTCAATGTATTGACGTTCTCGCTCGCAAGTCGGACACGTACCTGCACAGTCCCCCTTGTGCGTACACACAGCGGGTGTATAAGCGATCCCGTTAGCGTCTGCTATTTGCTGACGAACTTTCCTAAGAAACTCACATGTCTTTTTCCCTTTGGACATAAATACGTATTTATCGAGCGATATTACCTGTCAACAATCACAAAAATAACAATAATTCTAAGAAAACAATTCAAAAACAATACATTGATACGTTTTTTTATAGAAGTTCCATTAATTTTGCAAATGAACTTTATAGGTCCCACCTAAATTTTATAAAAATGAAGTCTATATTTTTAAAAGACGTGTTGTTGAATGGCACGCACACCAATATAAGAATTACGGGCAACCGTTTTTCTTCGATTAGTACTACAATCGCGCCTGAGCAAGATGATGAGGTGATTGAGGCAAGTCAGTTTGCCATTGTTCCACCTTTTTACAATGCACATACCCATGCACCAATGTCCCTACTTAGAGGATATGCGGATGATATGCCGTTGTTCCCTTGGTTGAATGATCATATTTGGCCTTTTGAGGCGAAGATGACAGCTGAGGATATCTACGATGGAACTCGTTTGGCCATCTTAGAGATGATTAAGTCGGGTACTGTCTTCTATAATGATATGTATTGGATGATGGATGCTGTATGGAAGGCGACAGACGAGATGGGTGTTCGTGCTTGTTTGGGTGTTACGATGATGGATAATCTTGGAGAGGAGAAACTTCGTAAGAGTTTCGATTTGATAGAGGAGTATCAGGAAAAGTCGCCACTAATCAGTATGTCGGTGGCCCCTCATGCACCTTATACAGTGAGTGATAAGCTTTGGGTGCGTTGTGCTGAGTATGCGAAACAACACAACACGATTCTTCATTTTCATTTGTCGGAGACAGAAAAGGAGGTGGCAGATTGCGTGGCAGAACATGGCTTGACACCAGTTCGTTGGTTGGATAGTTTGGGTGTTCTCTCTTCTAATTGTGTGGCTGCTCATGTGGTGCATGTAGATGAGGAAGAGATTCAGATATTGAAGGATAGAGGCGTGGCCATTGCCCATAATCCTGTTTCTAATATGAAATTGTCATCAGGCTATTTCAAATCATTACAGATGCAAGAGAGTGCCAACAAGGTGATGATTGGAACGGATGGCTGTTCGTCTAACAACAATCTGGATATGCAGGAAGAGACGAAGTTTGCAGCCATGATAGCGAAGTGCAACTACGGACCAGAGACATTGCCTGTCGATGTCTTAAAGCAGTGGTCGTTGACCAACGGACCAAAAGTGTTTGGCATAGACGCGGGAGAGATTGCAGTCGGTAAATTGGCAGATGCCTTGTTGCTGGATATGAATAACGAGCGATTTGTTCCTAATTTTAATATGTCATCCAACTGGTTCTATGCATCTAATTGCGAGGCAATCAATACGATGATTTGTGATGGTAAGATTTTGATGAGGAATCGTAAGGTGAAGAACGAAGAGGAGATTATCGAAACAGCTAAGAGATGTAGTATGAAGTGGATGAAATAAGCCATTTTGCAAAACTATCTGACAGGTGGTATACTATTGATGTAGTTGTATCTGTTTAGAGAAAACAAGGAGGACTATTATACATTCATAAATGACAATCCATAGGGACGTCAGATGTATAATAGTCCTCCTTAAATTTTATTTAGCCTCATCACCCTGCTGCTCAGAAACAACTTCTGTTTGAGGGGTATTTGCATTCTTATTTGAATAATATTCTGCACCAGCCTTTACTGCGCCCGTATAATGTAGAACAAATCCTACTGCGGCAACAATAATGGAAATAATCACCATTCTTCCAAGGAATGTTAATCTACTGAAAAAGCCCATAACTTAAATATTATATTGTTAACACCATTTGTTTCTGTCGATCACTTCCTCTTTCTTTTCTTCCATTTTAGAGGATGAAGTGTTTTGTATTTTCAAGTCCTCGTATGGAACATCGAGGATGTTGTCTTCAGAGAATGAAGAGAATGAACCTTTTTGTCCATATTTGGAGATAATCTTGTTCACCTTTTCAACATTCATAGCACTCTCCAAATTGTAATTCTCCAAAATGCTGTTGGAGTCGTCCAAGAAGCGTTCCATTTCGGCAACACTCAAATCGATTGTGTTGGTGATATGCTCGATGGCCATTTCCTCTTCAAGGCTCTTAGAGTCTCCGCTTAAGATGTTAGAGATAGACTTGAGGGCACTTCTTTGAGCCTCTGCTGCCTCGTATGCATCTTTGGTTCTCTTCAGTTCGAGAGTGGAACGTTCCACTTTTGCTTTGGCAATGATCTCCAAACGTTCCATCACCTCTTGGTATTTTTCAGAAGTGGCGATACGTTGCTTTTGATTTTCAATGATAGCATCCAATTGTGAGATGTCATTGCTTAACGTACCAATACTCATCTCTATTCGGAGTTGCTCGTTAGGGTTGACACCACCAATCTTCAAGCGAGAGTTTTGAATCTTCAACTTGCTGATGTTGTCAGCTTGTTGGTTCTCATACTCTTGCAATTTTCTTTTCATCTTGATAAGGATGGCTTTCAAATTGGTAAGGTTCTCATGAACGTTGTTCAATTTTTCTTTCATCTTTTTAATGGATTGCTCCAAAATAGAGATGGGGTCAATTTTCACAAACATTCCGACGATCTTTCTGTTGAGTTGATACCAGAACAGAGAGATCCACTTCCAAAATGATTTACTTGTCAATACTCCTAAAATGGCCGCAATAGCTACCAATTCAGCAATGAAAATCAATGTGTTTGACGCTGCTACGATGAGCGTTGGTAGTAACTTCACGAAACCATACCCTAAACCTGCTGCAATTGCAACTGCAGATATCTTCGCAAGAGTACCTCCTGGTAAGTTGAATAAGTCCTTGATAGAAGGTTTCTTACTTCCTGTGTTCTCCGTATTGTTACTTGGAATTATTTCAGTATCCATATCTCTATTATATGTTTAGATTTGACATTACATTTTTATCAGTTTCTAACTTCTCGATAACCGCATTCACCGTGTTGATGAACACTTGCTCGTTGTGCGCAATCTCCTTTTCTGACACTTCAACATCAGCTGTAATCTGTTTGATCTTTTCGGTGATTGCCTCACTCTTCTTCTTCAACTCTTCAATCTGTTCCAAAATAGACTTGTTGTTACCTTCCAAAGATTGTATCTCTGTCTTCTTATCCTCCACGTCTCTTTTGTACTTCTCTTTGAATTGTCTTCTTCCACTTGCCAACTCCTCATTCACGAAACCAATGTAGGTATCCACAGAGTTGACCAATGTTGCTTTGTCAAAATTGGGATATTGAGCTTTCAACATATTAAAAGCGGCAATGTATCGCTGATCCTTCTGAAGCCCCATCGTTTCCAAAGAGGCTGAATAGGTAATCAGCTCCATCATGTCTGGCCCAGGAATGTTGCGATCCTCCAACGTTTTCCATATCTTCTTTTGTATGTCCAGACTTACCTCTGTTCCTACTTCAGATGAATATGAAACAGTATCTTTGGGAAGGTCCTTTTGCTTCTCTTCCTTCTTTTCCTCTTTTCTTACCTTCTTCTCATCCTTCTCATTTTGCTTGGAAGAACGATTCGATGGTTGATCATTTGCTTCAGGTTTAATGAATAAATCTCGAAAACTCATAAGCCCTTTTATGCTCTTAATCTATATGTATAAGAGTTCTATTATTCTCTTTTTGTCGTACTTCAATAGTTGAACCCATTGACTATGAAATACCCTTCACATCCATGTGATAATAATGCAAATTTAAATATAATTTATAAAATTACATACTCGTTTGAATAGATTTGTTTTCGAAGAGAACGTCTATTTGTATGTTTTATGGAAGGTATAGTGAATGGAACGACAGAACCTACCTCAAATTATTGTAGAAAAAAACAACATTTAATTACCAACTAATTGTAAAGTGATTTAACTTTGTGATATAGTGAGTCGGTTTGTACTAGTATGACCGATATACGAGGTTAATTATTAATAAAAAAATAGAGAGAAGTAGCAAAAACATGGTAAAGAAATATGATTTCTTAGTGATTGGTTCCGGTATAGCTGGAATGAGTTTTGCTTTAAAAGTGGCACACAAAGGGAAGGTGGCTATACTATGCAAAACCAATATGGAAGAGGCAAACACCCACTATGCACAAGGTGGTGTTGCTGCAGTGACAAAACCTACGGATAACTTCGAAGATCATGTGGTGGACACATTGATTGCAGGTGATGGAATCTGCGATGAAAAGGTGGTTCGAAAAGTGGTTGAAGAGGCTCCTGGACAAATAAAACAACTATTGGAGTGGGGCGTCGATTTCGATAAGAATGAGAAGGGTGATTTTGACCTTCACAAGGAGGGTGGCCACTCTGATTTCCGTATCCTTCATCATAAGGATAATACAGGTGAAGAGATTCAAGACAGCCTGATTGAAACAGTAAAGAAACATCCTAACATTGATGTATTCGACCAACATTTTGCCATTGAAATCATTACCCAACATCATCTCGGACAGTTGGTGAAACATACTACACCTAACATTGAGTGTTATGGCGCTTATGTATTGGATATTCGTACAAACCATGTACATACCTTCCTTGCTAAGATGACAATGATTGCGACGGGTGGTATCGGTAACATTTACCAAACGACCACCAACCCTCCTGTTGCGACGGGTGATGGTATATCTATGGTCTATCGTGCTAAGGGATTGGTGCAGGATATGGAATTTGTTCAGTTCCACCCTACGGCTTTGTATCATCCGGGCGACCGCCCTTCTTTCCTTATCACAGAGGCTATGCGTGGATATGGAGGAATCCTTCGTAACAAGAAGGGAGAGGCCTTCATGGAGAAATATGATCCGCGTGGTTCATTGGCTCCAAGAGATGTGGTGGCTCGCTCTATCGACAAGGAGATGAAAAAGACGGGTGATGAGTGTGTCTTCTTGGATGTGACTCACAAGGATCCTGAAGTGACAAAACGTGAATATCCTACTATTTATCAAAAATGTTTATCATACGGTATTGATATCACCAAAGATTATATACCTGTTGCTCCTGCCGCACACTATTTCTGTGGTGGTATCAAGGTGGATTTGAATGCGCGTACTTCCATCAATCGCTTGTATGCGGCTGGTGAATGTTCATGTACGGGATTGCATGGTGCTAATCGTTTGGCATCCAACTCATTGATTGAGGCAATCGTCTATGCGGATGCTGCGGCTAAGGATGCACTGAAACAGGTTGGCTCCTTGACGTGGAATGAGGAAGTACCTGAATGGAATGATGAAGGAACTTCTTTGAACGAAGAGATGGTGTTGATCACCCAAAGTGAAAAGGAGGTGAACCAGATTATGCAAAACTATGTGGGTATTGTGCGTTCTAATCTTCGTTTGAAGAGGGCGTTCGACCGACTTGAATTGCTCTACAAAGAGACGGAAAGCCTTTTCCAACGTTCGGTCGTTTCGAAAGAGATATGCGAACTTCGAAACATCATCAACACTGCTTATTTGGTCATCAAATATGCACAGGCTCGTAAGGAAAGTAGAGGTTTGCATTATACCATTGATTATCCTGAAAAGAATGAGCACATGAGTCTGTATGATACAGAGGTGCTGAAGAAACGTCAGGAAGGAAAGGTAAAGGCATAAGGAGAGTTCTGTAAATAGAGAACCTACCATGGGTTATCATGAGGGTGTATCATAAATTGAATTTTGATACACCCTTATTTTTGTCCCCACCTTGGAGCATCACCTCGCTACATTAACCGGTTCGGCACTTAACTCTGCGCACAAAAAATTGTACGCCTCTGTAATCGAACGGAAACGTATTGTGGCTTCTTCTATTTCTTTATCCGTGGCATTAGGCGGCAGGGTGTCCGGGTGGCATGTTAAATTGTGTCAGGATCGATTCCTTGTGCAAATCGTCTCCATTTTTCAATGAGTTGGCGGAAATCGTCTGGCCATTCGGAGTCGAAATACATCTCCTCTCCCGTGCGTGGATGCACGAAGCCTAATGTTTTGGCATGAAGGGCTTGTCGAGGACATATCTCAAGGCAGTTTTTCACAAATTGTTTGTATTTTGAGGTAGTGTTACCACGTAGTATCTCACAGCCGCCGTATCGCTCGTCGGCAAATAGTGTGTGACCAATATGTTTCATGTGAACACGAATCTGATGTGTTCTACCTGTCTCCAATTTACATTGCACAAGGGTAGTGTAACCAAATCGTTCCAACACCTTGTAATGGGTGACGGCATGTTTGGCGTTGGGGTTTTCTCCTTCGGGGAAGACGGTAAAAAGCATTCTGTCCTTCGGGTCACGACCTAAATCTCCGCGAATTGTTCCCTCATCTTCTGGGATGTTACCCCAGACCAATGCGTTGTATAGACGCTTTGTTGTCTTATTGAAGAATTGTTTGCCAAGATGCGTCTTTGCATCTTCATTTTTGGCGATAATGAGAAGTCCGGAGGTGTCTTTGTCTATGCGGTGAACCAATCCTAAGCGAGGGTCGTTGGTGTCGAAATCAGGGTCATCCTTTAGATGCCATGCGAGAGCATTGAGTAGGGTGCCTTGAAAATTGCCAAAGCCAGGATGTACGACCATGCCTGGTTGCTTGTTGATTAGAATGACATCTTTGTCTTCGTATACAATGTTAAGAGGAATCTCTTGAGGAATGATTTCAAACTCAGAAGGGGGGTAGGAGAGCATGATTTGGATGACATCCAATGGTTTCACGCGATAGTTGGACTTCACCGGATTGCCATTCACGAGGATGCAATGAGCATCAGCCGCATCTTGGATGCGGTTGCGTGAAATGTTGGACATGCAGTTGACTAGGTATTTGTCGATGCGTAGCAACGAATGTCCCTTTTCAACGGTAAAGCGGAAATGCTCATGAAATTGTCCGTCACTGCCTAAAGCAGGAGCTTCGGACGGTTCTCCATCCTCCACTTCGTCTAAATAATCAAGTGAATCTTCTGTCATTATTGGAGAAATTCGTCTTTCTGTTCTAACTCATCGCCTTCACTGGCAGGTTGCTCTACGGTGAATTTTTCCTCAGGAGTCTCAAGAATAGTAGGATCCTTGCTTAAATATAGGTCGACAGTCTCTCCTAATTTAACGGATGTTCCTGTGATAGGTTTTTGCTTGTATACGAAATAAGACGCTCTGTCTTTCTCATCAGTAGGAGGTACGTCATAATAGACGTCGCCAATGTTTAGATAGGCAGCATGTGCCTTGCTGATGGATTGATCCAGGTTGAGTGAACGGAAACTTGGAACGTCCACCTCCTCGTTGCTTTCGCCACGACCCACCATGAGAACTACGGCAGAACCTTCGGGAATACGAGCACCTGCGAGTATGGACTTGCCATTCAGTTTCACGTCTTTTACAAGGTCTTTGTATTGAGATGGAACATAGGCGATACTATCCACTTTTAAACCTACTGAATTAATCATAGCTTCAGCTTGACGTAAAGAAACATCCTTTACATCAGGCAAAATCACCTTACGGATAGAGTTGGAATTGGTGGTTAAATAGATAGTACGATTCTCTTTTACATTTGAACCTGCAGCGGGGATTTGCTCTACGATAACGCCCAGTTTTTTCCCTTTCATATAGATGGAGTCAATTACAGAATACTTCAGATTCTTCTCTCGAAGTACGGTTTCAGCCTCATCTAGTGTTAATTCGGATAAATCAGGAACGATTACTTTTTCTCCGTGGTTTGTGTAAGAGTCAATCCATGATAGTGTACCTACGTAGAGGATGATAATGATTACAATCATAGCTACCAAGCTAATGACATACGGATTGACAAGGAGTTTCTTTATATCTATTTTCATCTTTATACCGATATTTAATTTCTATCTCTACAAAGGTAAAAACATTTTTTATAGCAACAAAAAAAGGCGTACTGAAAAGTACGCCATATTCTGTGAAAAAGAAAATATTACTTCAATGTTCTAACTGTATATTCGTCAGAAACTGTAAGTTTTTTTCTTCCATGTGCTCTACGAGATGCTAATACTCTGCGTCCATTGGCTGTCTCCATTCTAGAACGGAAGCCATGCTTGTTCTTTCTCTTTCTAATCGAAGGTTGAAATGTTCTTTTCATTGCCGTGTATTTTTATTATTATTTATTTCGTTTTTAATTAGTTATGAATCTTATACTTAAAATTCGGTTTGCAAAATTATGAATTTTATCTGAAAGTTCAAAGCTTTTTTACAAAAATAATCCTTCCATTTTTTGAATGTGTACACTGACTCTCTTTTCCTAGCATCTCCTGCTATTCGGGTTTTAATACACTTTCTATTTTCTCTATTACCTTCTCTTCCGGAATATTCTTCAAACAAGGATAGTCGCCAAACTGACAGGGTTTGTTTCCGTAGATGGAACATGGACGGCAAGGTAGCTCTATCTGAACTGCATTGGACTCTTTCTGTCCGTAGCCATAAAAACCTGCGTATGGATGGGTAGCTCCCCATATTGAGACCACTGTCGTGCCTACAAGTGATGCAAGGTGCATGTTGGAGGAATCCATCGACAAGACAACATGGCAATGCTGCAGTAGTATGAGTTCCTCGCCCAACGAGAATTTCCCTGCGGTTGAGTGTGTGTTTGGATATTTATTGGACCACTGTTCCAGTTGTTTTTTTTCTTTGTCACCTCCTCCAAATAGTAGAATTTGAGTTCCTTCTTGCTGAGAAAAATGAGCGATGATTTTCTCCGTTTTCTCAAGGGGATAAATCTTCCCCTGATGTTGTGCAAAAGGTGCTATTCCAATGATATGCTTAGCGGATGGGGGTAACAGTTGAATGAGTGCTTCCGAGCAACTGATTCCTTCTGTTGGATAGAAAGGAACGGTTGGGTTGATTGTGATGGGGTAGCCTGCTTTTTCGAAGACGTCTGCGTATCTCTGAATGGAACTTTTCAGCTGGACCATTCGTTTCCCTTTTTGTTTCGTCAGTTGTTTCTTCTCTTTCCTCCCTTTATCAATCACATAGATGGGTGTCCCCTTCGATTTGTATAGTGTTCGCAGGATTTTGCTTCTTAGCACATCATGAAGGTCAAGCATGGCATCGAAATGGTATTCTTTGTTCAATTGTTTGAAAAGCTTGTACATTCCGAGGGTGCCGGCATACTCCTTCTTGGTGTTGACGGGTATAAACGTGAAGTTAGGGGCTGTGGGAAAAATGGGTTTCAGTCGTGGATGAGATAGCATGGTGAGATGAACATCAGGATATGTGTTCAAAAAAGAGGCGATGACAGGAACGGTCATCGCTACATCTCCCATGGCTGAAAGCCTCATTATTAGTAAGTTTTTACTCACAATAATTATTTTTTTCCGTAGAGTATAGGATTCAAATTAGGGTCGTTATACATCTTCATTTGCTTGTACACCTTCATGTATCTATCTCCGTTTTCAATATCTTTTAGCAATTGGTCGATGGCTGATGAGAGATCTTCTCTCTGTTCTAAAAGAATGTCTAACTTTTTCTGGCATGCGTCAATGTGCGCTTTGTCTACATCGGTCCTTTTCACCTCTTGCTGCATGTGATATATTTTAAGGGCAAGAATGGACAATCGGTCGATGGCCCATGCGGGACTCTCGGTGTTTATAACGGCTGAAGACTTAACTTTTACGTTGTTGTATTTCTCCAAAAAATAGCTATCGATTCGCTCTACCAAGTCGGTTCTGTCTTGGTTGGACTTGTCAATTCTTCTTTTGATGGTAAGAGCTTCTACAGGATTGATTTCTGGATTTCTGATAATGTCCTCTAAATGCCACTGCACGGTGTCAATCCAGTTTTTCAGATATAAAACACACTCTATTGTTTGTGGTTGATAAGGATTTACCATTGGGGCATCCACATCATCGGTTTTGTGGTAGTCCTTTATTACAGCGTCAAATAATCGATTCGCTTCCTGACTGAAACTCATTACTTTTCTATTTTTTAGGTGGGGTCTATAAATTAGTTATAAACTTATTCACCCACATTTTTGCTAAAAATATTTTGATGGTGAATCTGGTGTACAGAACTCATCTTTTTTCATGCGCAAAGATACTGAGAAATTTTAAGATGGGGAATTTTTTTATTTGTAATATTTGTAGATAGGTTATTCTTTGTGGAATAGCTGTTTGGGTATAAAAAAACGAATAGAGACAGTGCATGTGACGTCTCTACTCGTTTTTAGGGTGTTACACCCGTATTATATCAGATGTAATAATCTTATTTCTCTACCTCTGATGGATATGCTTCTGCCCATTTAGCGTAGCCAGCCTCTAGGTTGATAGTGTTACTTTTTCCCCATGTTCTAGCAATACGGCCAGGAAGGGCAATACCTGTTTGGCTCCATCCAGATGCACCATAGATGTAAATCTTTCTAGATGTGCTGAATGTTGAGGTTAATTTTTGCATGAACGGACCATTGTCATCTTTCCAATCTGCAGGATTAGATGCATCAATGTTGATTGCTCCTGGAATGTGACCTTCTTTATATTTGGCTTCTGATCTGTAATCAAGAATTTGAGCATCTCCGGCATTCTTCTTCTCATTGTTTAGAGATGTGTAGAACTCGTTTACTCCTGCTTTGATATAGCCTTCCAATTCTTGTTTGGATCCGCTTCCCCCATTGTCATCCTTACAACTACTTGAAATAAGTGCTAAGCCTATTGCTAACACTGCTGTGAAAAATAATCTGAACTGTTTCATAATATTCCTATTATATAAAGTTAATAAATTAGTCTTACATAATGTGGGTTTTTATAATGTTCATCAACCCATAATTCATATTATTTGTTATAAAACTAGTGAAATTAAACCATTCACAATAGTTTCTACTTTTCTGTATTTCAGTTTAGTAGAGTGCAAATATATAAATTTTTTTGTAATTTACTATTTTAATGTTTTATTTCTACTTTTTTTGTTTCGGGGAGTGTCGCATTCCTTTCTTCTACTCGTTCGACAACTTTCTTTGCCAACTCATAAAAGGCTCTTCCCGTAATGGAATCTTCATCACATGCCACAGGTATGCCATTGTCTCCTCCGTCGCAAATACTTTGTACGATTGGAATCTGACCTAACAATGGAATGTTTAGACTTTCGGCTAACTTCTTGCATCCCTCTTTTCCAAAAAGGTAATATTTGTTATTAGGTAACTCTGCTGGGGTAAACCATGCCATGTTCTCTACCAATCCTAAAATCGGAACATTCACTTTTTCGCCTTGGAACATACTGATTCCTTTTCGTGCATCGGCAAGGGCTACGGCTTGTGGTGTACTTACTACAATCGCTCCTGTGATGGCAACCGTCTGCACCATCGTTAGGTGAATGTCACTCGTTCCTGGTGGTAGATCCACTACGAAATAATCCAAATCCCCCCAATTAGCATCGGAAATCAACTGCTTGAGTGCATTACTAGCCATTCCGCCTCTCCATAACACTGCATTCTCTGGATCAACAAAGAAACCAATGGATAACATCTTGACACCATATTTCTCCTCCGGACAAATTAATTCTCTTCCGTCGACAGGCTCTAAACAAGGTCGTGCATCTTCCAATCCAAACATCTTTGGAACTGACGGACCGAAAATATCGGCATCCAACAAACCTACTTTATAACCAAGCTTTGCTAATGCTACTGCTAGGTTGGAGGATATCGTGGATTTTCCTACGCCTCCTTTGCCGGATGATACGGCTATGATATTCTTTACATTAGGTAATAATTTGGCAGGTTGCTCGGGCACTTGTATGCGATATTTCACATCAATGTTCCCCTTGATTTCAACTCCCTCTCCTATGTAAGTGATGATTGCTTGCTCACTCGCTTTTACCAACGACTTGGCAAATGGGTCATTCGGTTTTTCCAATAAAAGGGAAAAAGAGATCTTTTTGCCGTCAATGCGTATGTTGTCATCTACCATGCCTGCACTCACAATGTCTTCTCCTGTTCCAGGATAACGTACATGTTTTAAGGCGTCCAATACTAGTTGTGGATAAAATGCCATAATTCAACAAAAATTTTAAAGGTGGTTCCTATAAATAAATTCATTAGCCCACATATAATTAAAATGATGAATTTATAGAAGTCACCTTAAGTCAGTTCATTCATTTCTGCAAAGTTACAAATTTTCACTGTTTAAACAATCGTTAGTGAGAATTGTGGGTTATGAATTTTTTTTATCTTTGTTCCGTCAAAAATTAATAAAATGAATTTAATACAATTATTTAAAAGCATCAGACCATTTGTGATGCCATATAGATGGCTGGTCCTTGCTACTTTGATTCTTACTTTGATTGGTTCGTTGATGGCTCAGGTCAACGCTATTGTACTAGATTGGACAGTCGATTCTATTAACAAATTGATTAATCCCAATGTCACAGCTGAATCTGTCGGTTTCTTATCGGAATTTTTAAATTGGTTTATGACGTTCTTTGGCGATGGACTGAATGCTCCATTGCTGCTCACCTTTATTTCTATTGTGTTATTGGGTAAGGAGATTCTTTCTGTTATTATTACCTTCGCACAACGTTTCTTTGGTGAGAAGATGCGAATATATGTATCTCGCGATTTGGCTCAAGCGGTTGTTGATAAGATTCTTTCTTTCCGTGTGGCTTACTTCTCTGCGAATGATAATGAACCTGGAAAGTTGCAGACACGTATCGACCAAGGTGTCAGCAGTCTCTCCATGACCGTGCAAAATATTTTCATCGACCTTCTTCCATTGTTTACGAGTGCCATCTTGGCATTAGTATTGATTTTCTCGGCTAATCTTTATGTTGGTTTGGTAGCTCTGCTTATTGTGGCTATTTATTTCCCAATTGTATTCTTTCAAGCAAGAAAATTAAAGGGATGGCGTCGTGATATGCGCTCGTTCAGAGAAAAGAAAAGCCACGGAATCATGAACATCATTGAGTCTATCAATGTGATAAAATCATTTAACCGTGAAACAATCGAAAGCAAGAAACAGCTTGATATTCAGAATAAGGTGACTGAAAATCAGATGGCAACCCGTAAGACGAGTTTCAAGTTTGATGGTTTAAAAAAATGTGTTCAACAGATAGGTACTGTATTGATCATTATTCTAACTGCATATTTGGTATTGATCGATTATCCAGGTATGACCATTGGTAAGATTATGTATCATGTCATGTTGTTCAGCAATGTGATAGCACCAATCACCCAACTTCAACGTGTCTTCGACGATATGAATGATGCGATGATTTATGCAGAGGGATTCTTCGGCATTCTGAATAATGAGCAAGAGGTTGAGGTAACTGGTAATTACAAGCCAGAAAAGGTGGAAGGAAACTTTGAAATTAAGAATGTTGATTTCACCTATCCAAATGGAACAAAAGCCCTCCATAATATCAACATGAAGATTAATAGTGGTAAGATTACTGCTTTTGTGGGACTTTCGGGTGCAGGAAAGAGTACGATTGTCAACTTGCTGGATAAGTTCTACGTGCCAGATTGTGGATCTATTCTATTGGATGGCGTAGATATTCAGGAGTATGATACACAGTTCTTGCGTGATAACATCGGATTGGTTCTTCAGAAAAACCATATTTTCGATGGTACGATTGCAGAGAATATTCTTTACGGAAAACCAAATGCCACAATGGATGAGGTCTACGATGCGGCTAAGAAATCCTATTTGTATGATCAGGTGATGGCTCTTCCTGATAAGTTTGACACGAAGGCGACATTGCTTTCAGGAGGTCAGCAACAACGTATCGCCATAGCACGTATGTTCCTGAAAAATCCTCCAATCATCTTCTTGGATGAACCTACTGCAAGTCTTGATGCCATCGCTACGGAGCAGATAAAGAATAGTATTGATGCGATAAAGAAGAATCGTACGGTTATCATTATCTCGCATAGCATCTCTCAAATCATTGATAGCGACATTATTTATGCATTGAAAGATGGTCGTGTGGAGCAGGGTGGTGACCCAGATGAGGTATACAAACAAGGTGGTATCTATAAGGATATTGTAGATGCTTCTGCAAGAAGCTTAAATATTGAAAAGATTGCTAAGACAATAAGTGAATAAATACTGATCAAGTAAAAAAAACGCTGGTTGGATAAAAAAACACAGGGACGATGTGTGAGCACCGTCCCTGTGTTTTTGATAAGAGTGACCTCCTTATTTTAGTTTAAATAATATAGGGAGTATAAATCGAGAACGACATGTAGTATTGTTCTGCTCTGCAGGAATCCATTTTGGCATCTTCTTAACCACACGTATAGCTTCTTGGTCGATTGCGTTATCCAGGCCTTTTGCCAATGTGATATCCTGTATGGAACCATCTCTATTCACTACAAATTGTATGTAGACACGTCCCTGAATATTATTATCCCTTGCTATCTGAGGATACTGTAGTTCACGACTCAAAAATTTCATCAATTCTGCATCTCCACCAGGGAAACTTGCACGTTTTTGTACGAAATCCACGATTAAATCAGGAGTTTCGTCATCCTCCGTTGTGTCTATCGGCAATAAAGGCAAATCAGGGGTGTCGTCACTTGGCAAATCTATATCAGGATTGGTTGGGACATCGTTATCAACTGGTTTTGGTATTTTGAATGTGACTTTTGCAATAGGAGCTGTCTGTTGTTTAGGCTCCTCTTGCCATGTCTTCGGGATATCTATATCTTGAATATCTTCTCGATCAAACGGATCAATGATTTCATTATTGACCTGTGTATTGGTTTTTCCCCACTCGAAAGAAATGTAGGTGAAACCAAGTGCCAACACAAGACCTATCAGGGCAAATGTTGTCCTTCTACTTTCAAGGTCTGCTTTGAATGATTTCTTCGTTTTCATATTCCTAAAAATTAAGTTGCACTATCGGGTTTGCTATCTCTACTTATAAAACGATAAATTTTGTAAAATTGTGTGTAAAGGATAAAAATTTTTGCGGGTTACCTCAGAAAGCCTATTTTTGTTGGACAAAATCGAGATTAATAACTATTGGATATGAAAGGAAAATTGATTGTAAAGACAAAAAAATCACAGTTGGTGTTGGGCATTATTTTGACAATTGTGTGTATAGTGCCTTCCATACTTTTCTTTGGCGCTGGTTTCCAAGGGTATTCGGAAGAGTCGCCGCATAGGGTGGATGTAATATTGTGTTGCCTAATAATTGGGTTGGTTTGTCTAATTTTTGGTGTAGCATTTGCTCTGTTTTTTTGGCGGATTAAGGATGACTATATTCAGATAGATTCAAAAGGAATCACTATTAATGCGCATAGTAGTAATACTTTTTTTCAGAAACACTATCAAGACTCTTATCAATGGAGTGATTTGTCTTCCTACGCGTTGGATTTGAATGTCAAAGATACACGAAAAGGGATAGTATTTTATGAATATCATCTAGAAGTGTATGATGTGAATGGTCTTCTTCTCAAGAAGTATGAGTTTCAACACGCTTTTGGTGAGGCTATGTCAGAATTAGATGATTACATGTCTGATCATCTCCAAATCAAACAAGTGCATGAATTCAATAAATATGGCAAGACCACTTTAAAAGCAAGGAAAACTAATAATGGTTATGTGATAGCGGGTATTATGGGCTTTTGTAGTCTTTTTATGATATATATAGCGGCATTATATGAAAATGAAAGGAATTACCTTTATGGATTTATCGCGTTCTGTTGTTTAGCTGGTATATGGTTTTTCTATACCAATAAGGCTAAGAATAAAGATAGTCTAACATTTGATCAAGACGGAATATCGGTGGATATACACACGAGGGAACTATGCAGACATATCCAGAAGAAGGTGAATTATGATAGTATACATTCTTTCTCGGTTTCTTATGATACAGAAGAATGTCAGTTGAAATTATGGGACGAGGAAGAGAAGGAACTTTTATCTTGTGATTGCATTGGTCTGTCGTATTCAAGATATTTAGATTATTTATTGAAAGGAATACTGATGTAATTCAAACATATTGGTGGTTAAAAAGACAACTAAAAAGGGTGTGTCAAATTTCTTCGACACACCCTTTATATTTTTAGCAAATAAAATCTTATTTGAATTTAAACAACACTGGCAATGTAAATCTTGAACGACATGTTTTGCCTCGTTGTTCTGCTGGTGTCCACTTAGGCATCTTCTTTACCACACGAATAGCTTCGTTGTCAAGAGAAGGGTCAACGCCACGTGCTACCTTAACGTCTTGAATAGAACCATCTTTGTTAACGACAAACTCAACGTATACACGTCCTTGAATGTTATTGTCGATGGCAACTTGAGGGTAATTCAACTCTTTTTTCAAGAACTCCATCAATTTAGCTGTTCCGCCAGGGAAGTCAGCCTTTTTCTCTACGATGGTGAAGATCTCTTCTGTATCCTCTTGCTCATCTTCTTCTATTGGAAGAGCCTCGGCAATAGGGTCACCCTTGTCTTCAGGATCTTTAATAATTACCTCTTTTGTCTCCTTGTCGTTTTCTACCACTTTGATTTCAGTAACAATTTGTGGTGGAGGAGTCTCAGCCTTCACCTCTTGAGGTGGCTCGTTTTGTTCTGATGGAGGTGGCAACTCCTCAGAGTCGTTGTAAACCTCTTCATTTAAGTTGCTGGCATCAGCAACCATCGCTTCCGTGTTGGTCCACTCAAAACATATATAAGTGAAACCTAACGCCAACACCAGACCTACTAATGTAAACAATGACCGTTTATTTTCAAGGTCTGCCTTTGGGGATTTCTTAATTTCCATATTTTTATTTTTATATATTAATCACGTTAAATAATACTATGCATATTATCCAACGCAAAAATAACATAAATATTTGCAAGTTGCGTTAAAAAAAATCTTTTTTTTTGTTATTGCCACCTAAATAATCCGAATCTGTTGATTCGAGAAGCATTTTTCGTTACGACAAACTCTTTTCTCATATTTGATAAAAATGGGGTCTCTTATATAATTAAGGTATACCTCATGAGTACATCGTTTCGCTTGCTTCTTGTTTTATTAGCTGGAATAATTGATTTTAACAAAATAATTCATTTAATATCAGCGCATTATAAAAAACTTCGAAAAAAAGTGGCGAAAACTTTTGGTGGGGAATAAAAAAGGCTATACCTTTGCACTCGCTTTCTAAGGGAAGCACCACCGCAGGAGGCGGGAGGGACAAAGAAG
>Ga0310696_10000501_pt1 | contig 61250 bp, 49 predicted proteins | sample AusTroGonzalo_MG_4_FD_203885 | JGI IMG/M metagenome (GOLD analysis project Ga0310696, IMG submission 203885) | Bovine rumen microbial communities from tropical cattle in Woodstock, Queensland, Australia - Gonzalo_02 (v2) (version 2) | ecosystem: Host-associated > Mammals > Digestive system >...
TCAACCTGACGGGTTGCCCCATTCGGATATGTCCGGATCAATTCCTGTTTGCAGATCCCCGGACCTTTTCGCAGCTTACCACGTCCTTCATCGCCTCCGGAAGCCTAGGCATCCTCCGTTCGCTCTTAATTACTTTCTCAATATGACAGTGCTGTAATCGGCTTACTGCCAATCCTTCGCACCATCTGTGAATCACATACTACTACTGTATTATGTGTGCTCTTGCCTATGAAACTGTAGTCCCTATTTCTTGCAACATCCGAAAAAACTTCTGATATCACTTTCAATACAGACTATCTGTTTGCTTCGTTTAAAAAACCTCTTTGTGTATCTCTCAGTATTGTCAAAGATCTTTTCTTATGCCCACTCTGTAGGGCGTAAAAAAGTCCCGTTCTCTCAAACGGGACTGCAAAGGTAGCAATTATTTTTTACCCGGCAAATATTTTCGGAATATTTTTTAAAATATTTTTCATTTTCCGCTTTTTTCACGGGAATGCCCCCCTTTTATATTATATTTGTACGAATGTCACAACCTATGGAAAAACTTTTAGACCGCTTTCTGCGCTACGTCGCGATCGACACCCAGTCCGACGAAAATTCTACCTCCCAGCCCTCTACGGCCAAGCAGTGGGACCTGCTGAACCTGCTGAGGGACGAACTGCTCGCCCTCGGCGTGAAGGCCGAGACCGAAGAACACGGCTATGTCTATGCCCGGATTCCCGCCAATAATGGGAAAGCCGGCCCCACGATCGGCTTTATGGCCCACGTGGATACCTCTCCGGATGCTTCGGGTAAGAATGTCCGGCCGCAGATCATCCGCGACTACGACGGCGGGGCGATCGACCTGAAGGGCGTCCCCGGCCTGCGACTCCGCCCGGATGAATTCCCCGAGCTGCTCCATTATCGCGGCCAGACCCTCGTCACGACCGACGGGACCACCCTGCTCGGCGCCGACGACAAGGCCGGCATCGCCGAAATTATGGACGCGGTGCAGTACATCGTGGCGCATCCCGAGTTCCAGCACGGCCCGATCGCCATCGCTTTCACCCGCGACGAGGAAATCGGCTGCGGCGTGGACTCCTTCGACGTCGCCCGCTTCGGCGCCGACTTCGGCTACACGATGGATGGCGGCGAGATCGGCGAGCTCGAATTCGAGAACTTCAACGCCGCGTCCGCCCGGCTGCACATTCAGGGCCGCAACGTCCATCCGGGCTACGCCAAGGGCAAAATGCGCAATGCGATCCATATCGGGCAGGAACTCGATGCCATGCTCCCCGAAGCCGAACGGCCGGAATCCACGGAGGGTTACGAGGGCTTCTTCCACCTGATGTCCTTCAAGGGCAGCGTCGAGGAGGCCGATCTGGCCTACATCATCCGCGACCACGACCGTGACCGCTTCGAAAAGCGCAAGTTGATGATGATGGAATGCGCCGCCCAGATCAACCGGCGCTACGGCGAAGGCACGGTATCCCTCGAGCTGAAAGACCAATATTATAATATGCGCGAGCAGGTAGAGCCGCACTACGAGATCGTGGAGAAAGCGGTCGAGGCGATGGAGATGGCCGGCATCCGGCCCCGCATCCAGCCGATCCGCGGCGGCACCGACGGCGCCCGCCTGTCCTTTATGGGACTCCCCTGCCCGAACATTTTCGCGGGCGGCGTGAATTTCCACGGTAAGATGGAGTTCGTTCCCCTCGAAAGTATGGAAAATGCTTCCGAGGTCATCCTGAATATCCTGCGCTTATTTGCGGCGGAGTAACTTCGCCTCTTCCCGCGCCTTCCGGCGCTCATACTTGGCCTTGTACTTTTCGAGAAGGCGCTGCTCCCGGGCGGCGTCTTCTTCCATTTTGCGAAGGACGCGCTCATTGCGTTTGCGGAGCCGCTCTTTCTGTTTCGCCTCCTTGGCCGCGGCCTTTTCGGCATCGCGCCGGTCGAGTTCGGCCCAGCGGGCTTCACGGCTGTCAATGCGCGCCTGGCGCTTTTTCTCCTTTTCCGCCTTCGCCTTGGCCTTTTCCCGCTCCTTCCGGGCCTTCTCCGCTTTCTTTTTCTGCTCGGGGGTCAACACGCGGGGCTCGCGGGTGCCGGCGCCGAGCGAATCCCGGGACGCGAGGGAATCGCGCACCGGAGCCGCGGAGAGGCTGTCGCGCTGACCGAGGGAATCCCGCGCGGGAATGCTGTCGCGCAGCGTTTCGGCGAGGGCCAGACTATCGGCCAGCGAGAGACTGTCAGCCAGCGAAAGACTGTCGGCCATCGACAGCGCCAGGGTATCCGCAGCCGCAACCCGATCGAGGGAATCCGCCAGGGCACGCAGCCGACGGCGTTCGGCCCGGCGTTCCTCACGGCGGCGCTCATTTTCAGCAATCTGCTTGCGTACATCGGCCATATAGCCCGGGAAATAGATATCCGTCTGCTTGAAATCCGCCTCCGGGAACGCCTCGTAGCGATGCCGCTCGGAAGCGCGGACCTGACGCGGAGAAATCGAAGCAGGACCGGTCGGCTTCTCTTCGCCGCGCCATTCAAAGCCCTTCAGTTCGCGCTGCTCCCGCGGAAGCTGGACAACCGGGTAGGCGTCATTCTTCACGCCTTCGAAATAGTAGATCCGGTCGATGAATCCCTCCTTGAAGACCGCGGAGAGCATTTTCGACTCAACGACATTGACCGTGGAGAGGGCGTCGTTCTCCTCCAGATAGAAGAGGGCGTTGGCCCCGCCGAGGGCGTCGAAACGCTGCAGGGCGCCGGTCGTATCGAAGTAGGCCATCATATCGGTCCCCCGGATCTGGTCGAAGAGCAGGGAATCCTCCTGAATCGCCACGAAGGCGTTGGACATCAGCGAGGCCCGGTCGAGGCGGCTGTTGCGGACGATGGCGGCGATGCTGTCGGCAGAGAACTGCCGGTTCTCCTCGTTCCAGATGACGGGACGCCGGTACAGCCGAACGAGCGAGTCGAGGTCGGAATAGGCCAGCGAATCGCAGACCACCTGCAATTCGCGGCGGTACACTCGGACATTCCGCTCCCCGAAGAGGAAGCCGATCCGGGTCGAATCGAGCTGTTTGGCCGGTCCGGCCGCCACGGAATCCGCTACCGCAACGGAATCGGCCACGGCTGGTGCGCCTGTCGCCAGGCTGTCCCGCTGCGGGACCGGAGCGACGGCGACGCTGTCCGCGGGAACGGGCGGCGTCTGGGCCATTGAATCCGCAGGGGCAGGCGGCGCGACCATTACGGAATCGGCCGGTACAGGCGGCGCAACCACCGCTGAATCTGCGGGAGCCGGCGGTGCTACGGCCACCGAATCCGCCGGAGCGGATGCTTCTTCCTTCTTGCTGGCGGCTTTATCGCCTTCAGCCTTGTCGCCTTCGGCCTTGCCTCCGGTCGCCCCCATAGGCGGACGGCCTTCCGCTTTTTCCTTCGCCGCTTCCGCGTCCTTGCGGGCTTTTTCTGCCTCCTCAGCGGCCCGGCGCCGGTATGCAGTCACGGCATCGACATTGATGTCCCTGACCCGCTGCGCAGAAACGCGTTTATAATCATCGCCGATCTGGAACATCGGCAGCGTATAGTAGATCAGCTTTTCGCCGCCAATCCAGGTCGTATCGGGCGCCGCGCCTTCCTGCTCCGGCTCGCTCAGGGCCCGGATCAGGGGCTCGCGGGTCAGGGTGATATGGGACAGGGAATCCTGGTAGGCGATATGGCCCGCCATACCAATGGCGTTACGCGTCGAATCGGAAACCTGCGCGTTGCCGAGCAGATCCACCGTCATCGCAAGGCGGTCGAAGTAGAGCGAATCGGACCAGGCCTCCTGCGTCGGCGTCAGGCCGTGGACGTTGCGCTCGAAGAAGAAGAGGTCCTTCGGACGGTCGTACCAGCCGCCGCCGGAGGAGAGCATATTGTCGCCCTGCCAGGCGTTGGTCGCCTCGGGGAAAGTCGCCAGCGCGGCCTCCGAATCATAGATCAGGTGCGTCGTCTGCACGAAGACCGAGTCGGTGAACATATTGACCTCGTCGATGAAGGTGAAAATCTTGACGCGGGCGTCGTAGGTACCCTGGAGGCTTTCGATGATCTGTCCTTCGTGGTCCCGCATCGCGCCGCCCTGCTGGAAGACGGCGACGGAATCCTTCGTGTTGAAATCGAGGAAGCGCGTCCGCAGCAGGTTGCCTTCCTTGTCGGAAAGCTGCACGAGCGAGCCGCGGAATTCCGCCCGGTTCTCGTCAATGATGTAGTCGAGCTTATCGCTGGTCAGCTGCGTCTCGTCCTGGAGGATCTTGACGTTGCCGAAGGCGTTGATCAGGTTGCGGTCGAGGTTCCAGTAGGCCGTGTCGCAAAGGAGGAAGGTCCCGTTGTGCAGGAAACGCGCCGGTCCAAAGACCTTGCGGTAATGCTCCCCGCGCTCTTCCGTCAGCTGCGCCGAACGGGCGCTCAGCAGCATCACAAGGCTGTCGCGGTCCTCTCCATCCTTCTGCGCGAAGGCGGGGATGGCGCTCAGCAGCAGCGCGGCTGCAAGGAGGAGACGGCGCAGGCGGGTCATCGGGGCGGTTACTTGCGGAATTTATCTTCCCAGCCCGCGCGTTCGAACTGGCAGTCCTTGAAGAGCGGATCGATGACGATGTAGGTCTTCCCGATCTTCTCGGTCAGGAAATCGTCGATCGCCTGCAGCTGCTTTTTCTGCTGCACGTGGTCGATCAGCTCGCTGTAGTCGGTATCGTAGCTCGCCGTATGGGCCGGCAGGATGCGGTCGACGCGGACGATCTTATAGACGAGGTTGCCGCGGCCTTCGTTATCGACGGACTCGAAGGGAGCGGTGATTTCCCCTTCCTTCAGGTCCTTGATCGCGGCATAGTCCTGCGGCTTAAGCAGGTCGATTTCGAAATAGGTCGATCCGGTGTACGGGTCCGCCATCTGGCCGCCATTTGTGCGGGTTGCCGGATCTTCGGAGTAAAATTCGGCCGCCATCGGGAAACTGACGGCGCCGTTGCCGATCTCCGTTTTCAGGCTGTCGAGCGTCTTGAACGCCTTGTCGCGGTCACCGGTCGTGTAGAAGGGCTTGATCAGGATGTGACGGGCGTTGAACATATCGCCCTTTTTCTCCAGCACTTCGATCAGGTGGAAGCCGTCGGGGGTCTCGACGATCTGCGAGATGACGCCCGGTTTCAGGGCCATCGCGGCGTCCGAAAAGGCGGGCCAGAAGATCGAGCGCGAGGCCATTCCGAGTTCGCCGCCGCGTCGGGCGCTACCCGGATCTTCGGAGTAGAGGCGCGCCAGGGTCGCGAATTTTTCGCCGGCGATGATGCGCTCACGGATGTCGAGGAGGCGCTCCTTCACCGCCAGGGAGGCGGCTTCGCGGTCGGGATAGAGGCAGATCTGGCTGAGCTGGTAACGGATCGGAATCTCCGGAAGGTCCTCAACGGCCGTCTCTTTCAGGAACTGCTGCACGTCGTAGGGCGTGATTTCGGGAACGCTCTGCGCGATCTCGGCCTGCTCCTGCTGCGTCAGGGCCTGGTCTTCGAGGGTGGCCTTCCATTCCTGGCGGAGCCGGTAGAGCGGTTTGCCGAAGTAGGCCTCGACCTGCTCGTCGCCGCCGAGCTGCGTACGGATGCGGTCGAGCCGCTGCGACAGCTGTCCGTCGACCATATCCTCATTCACGGTCAGGGAGTCGATGCGGGCCTGCACGAGGAAGATCTTCGATTCCATCATCTGCTCAAGCAGTTCGCAGCGCATATTCCGGTCGGAGACCATTCCCTGCGCCTTCATAATCTGGATTTCGTTCTCAAGCTCGGAGAGGGAAATCATTTCCCCGCCGACGAGGGCGATGCTTTTGTCGATAAGACCGTCCTTGTACTGCTGCGCCCGCCCGGGGACGAGAGCCAGGAGCAGGGCGGCCAGCGAGACAAGGAAGCTTCTTCTAAGGGTTCCGTTCATTTCAATAGACGATAATCTGGCTGTTTTCCCGGGCACTTTCGACGAGCAGCTCCTCCATCTCCAAGGTCAGGTCGTGCTTACGGATACCGAGGATGATATCCTCGATCCACCGGGTGCAGGAATCCACGGGCGCGAGCGTTCCGTCGCTCTGACGGAATTTCTCCGGGTTGGCCTCATAGTACGCGAGGATTTCCTCCGGCGTAACGAGCGAATCGAGGTGCTCGGCGATGTATTTCTGCTGATAACGATATTTCAGAAGGGATTTTCTGTAGTCTTCGAGCTCCTGGGAGACGTCCAGTTCGGAGGCGGAAAGCTCGGACTCGGCCCTTTCGAGGAAGATCATATCCCGGGCCCAGGATTCGATGACCTGCTGCGCATACGCTGCGCTGTCTTCGGGGGAAAGCCCGTCCGGAATCATATCCTTCAGGGCGGCGACGGTCAGCTCGTGTGCGCCGACCTTCGCGGCGAGGGGTTCATTGTGGATGATGCCCGAAAAATACTTGCAACCCGTCAGGGTTACAAGTCCGGCCATCACCGCAAGACCTATTCTTACGAATCTTCTCATACGCAATCTGCAAAGGTAGTAATTTCGTGCTGAAAAAAACGTACCAAAGTCGAAAAAATATTGGGCACTGCCGCCGACGGCCCATCCCCGGGCCCGTCAGTGCCGTTCTACCCCCTTTTTCGCTACCGACGGCCCCGCCCCTGAGCCGTCAGTATCACCTGCACGTCGCAGACTTTTGAAAAGACTACGACCTTGACAGATACCGAGCCACCTATGGCAGTTGTTAAATATTCTTTTACAACTGAATTACTTCCAATTCTTTGGATTTTAATGTATTAGATATACACCCGCCACACTTTTGTTTTGAGGTCCCCAAAAATTGGCGCTCCTTTGCGGGCACACTCACCAGCCGCATCGTTCAGCATATAGAGTCAGACACACATATTTGAGCCGAAAGGCTCTTTTTTTGAGCCGATTCTGCGAAATTTGAGCCGATTCTTGTGTATTTGCACAATTGTTTGTATTTTTGGGTCAAATTTTTAGCTATGGATAAACAGGCCATCATAGATTACGTCTTTCTGAATCCTTTCTCTTCAAAGGAAGAGATTCGCACAGGAACCGGTTTTGCGGGAAGTGACTCTTCTCTTAAAAGAATCGTTGCAGAGGCCGTGGATTCGGGTGAGATTATCGCTTACGGCAAAGGCAGGGCGACAAAATACACCCCGGTAAAGTATCCGGATGGCATTCAGACTTTTGACAAGATCCGCACGGAGGGGTATCTGTACATCGACAAAACCGACCTCGTGTATTCTTTGGCCAACAGAGCCTCATCTTATGTATTCCTGAGTCGACCGAGGAGATTTGGGAAGTCTTTGCTTATCAGTACGCTCAAAGCCTATTTTGAAGGAAAGAAGGAGCTGTTCAAGGGGCTGGAAATTGAAAACCGAGAAAAGTCCTGGACGATTTATCCGGTTGTCCGGCTGGACCTTAGCACAGCCGGAGACGCCACCGATAAAGACCAACTGTATTTGAAGTTAGGCAACCTGCTCGCAGAGAATGAAGATAGCCTGAGTATAGCTCGGAATGAGACGCTCCCCGGCGAAAGGCTTTATTCGCTTGTCCGAAATGCATATGTCAAGTACAATCAGAAGGTCGTTATCCTGGTCGACGAATATGACGCACCAATGCTCGGGGTGCTTTATGATGACACAAGAGCCGCCGAATTTAAAACGGTTGTCAAAGAGCTGTTTTCACCGCTCAAAAAGCTCGAGCCCTACCTTCGCTTCGTTTTTCTGACCGGGATCACCAAATTCAGCCAGATGAGTTTATTCAGTACGCTGAATAACCTGGACGACATATCCCTTGACGACGCCTACGGCTCTATCTGCGGTTTCACGAAAAGGGAGATCGAGCATTCTTTTGCCTTCAGTATGGATAGGCTGGCGGCGGCTATCAATGTAAGGCCGGAAGAGGCTTCCGTTCTGATTAAACGCAAATATGATGGCTATCACTTCAGCCCGTCCTGCGAGGATATTTACAACCCGTTCAGCGTCCTCAAGGCTTTTTCCAAAATGAAGTTGGCCGATTATTGGTTCGCTTCAGGAACGCCCACGCTGCTGTTCGAATCCCTCAAGCGTTTCAATACACAGATTTACGATATCGACGGCGTGGAAGCCCCCACCTCCGTATTCGACCAGCCCACCGAGTCCATAACGAGCGTCATTCCCCTGTTTTACCAGAGCGGTTACCTGACGCTGAAATCTTATCATCCGGACACGGACACCTACGTGCTGGGCATTCCGAATGCCGAGGTCCGTTCCGGGCTAATGGACAATCTCCTGCCAGCAGTCGCTCAAAAGACGCCCGTTGAAACGCAGAACGTGGCCATCCGTTTTAAACGGGCCCTTCTGGACAATAACATTGACCAGGCGCTGGAGGTCCTGAAAGGTTTTTTTGCTTCCATTCCCTATCCCGAATTCGGGGCAGAAGCTCTGGACTCTTTCGAAAAGAAAGAAGCCTATTTCAAAAGGCTGTTCTACATCGTTTTCTCGTTTATGAATGCGCAGGTTTACACGGAAGTGATGAACAGCGAGGGCCGGACCGATGCCTTGATGTATCTAGGAGACACCGTGTACGTTATTGAAGCCAAGCTGGATTCCACCCCGGAAGAGGCGTTGAAACAAATACGGGAAAAAGGATATGCTACCCGTTTCGCCGGAAGCGGGAAAAAGGTCATTTGCATCGGCCTGAATTTCTCCTCCAAAACGCGAACGATTGATTCTTGGAAAATGTAATCCTTCAAATTCCTTAATTTGTAACCGCTGTTACTGTAACGCACGTTACAATTACAGACGAAGGTGGGAATTTGCATGGATAATTAACCTTTGCAGGTTTTATTATTTCCCTTTTGCCGGGGAAAAACACACCCTTCCTATATGGCGTCACGCCCCGCAAAGCAGTAAACCTTGCGGGGCGCGTTGACAAGCATCCGGGGTTTCCTCACATTAGGCGTGAGGTCCTGTCATTTTCCGCCGATTATGCATGCCGGACAACGTTTTTGCACAATCTGCGCGTTTTCGGCCAGATATTCAAAAAAGATAGCCCTCTCAAATCGAGAGGGTTAAAACTATGCCATCTACTCAATACCTTTCAAATCGAAGTACATTAAGACCGTTTCATCATTTGACTTGGGATTAATCAAGCGCTTGAAAAAATTCTTCCTGTAAAAAACTTCAGCTTCAGGAAGTGCATCCACCGTGATAAAGCGGCATCCCGCACGTCTATCCCGCAGATAAAGCCACTCAACGAAGTTTATGATTTGAGTGCCAAGCCCAAGAGACTTAACTGTTTTGCTGACAGCAAGTTTACCAATCTTCAGGGCCGGATATGAGGAGCGACGCTTGACGTTTGGTATCTCTCGGGAGAGTTTGTTCCAAACAGACTTGTCCGCAATATGACGATCTATTTTGTCGTGTAGAAGACTAAAATACGCCAGGGTATCCTGTGTTCTTGGATTTTCCACTATATAGGTAGCCGCCACCAACTCTTTTTCCGAAAGAGTTGCATTGGGCTCTTGAGTCCCGGTCCGTGGATTCAAGCGAAAAATCGGGGAAGTAACACCTATAAGTAGCTGATATTCAAAGGCAAAGTGCCGCAGCGCCTTTCCTAAGTTAAGTTAGTCCAGCATGATATTGCGGAAGTCGTCAATGTCTTTCTGGCTGACTTCCGCCACGTTGAGCAGGTAGTACTCTACGCCGCCGGCGAAGGTTCCGTCAGGAGACAGGCTCCAGAAATACGGGGCTACGTCACTATAGACCCATTCCTTGCGGGTGTTCTTGAAGATGGGCTCCGGATTGTTTTTCTTCTCGGAAGAGGAGACGCTGTAGCCTACGGGGGCGAAGTAGGTTACCTCATAGGCCTTGGAGATGTCGCCTTCGCGGACGCCCAGGAGACCCAGCAGGAGGATGTCCAGCGTACCGGTGCGGTCACGGCCCAGGGAACAGTGGAAATACACCGGTTTGTCTTCGCGCAGGCATTTCACGATGAACTCGAAGCACTCTTTGGTCTTTTTATGGTCCTTCTTCAGCATAGTGGTACCGCCTTCCTCGATGCCGGGAGCCAGGAACTCCAGGCCCGGGACGGCCGTCTGGGTGAGCTTGTCGCTGCCGCGCAGGTCCAGCTGGGCGCCGATCCCTTCCGCCAGGATTTCCTTCTGGCCGGTGGTGCTGACCGTCTCTCTCTTCTGCATACGGCCACCGCGGTAAAGCTTACGGAATTTCACCGTCCTTCCGTCCAGCGTCTTCCAACCGCCGAGGTCCCGAATATTGCGACAGTTGTTCTTGAAGAAAAGGTGATGCAGGTGCCCTGTGGTGGAGAAACTGCCTTCTGTGATGACCTTGCCGCTGCCCGTTGCCGTCACTTTGTAAGTATAATCGTCGTTGGGCACCAGGTTGGTGATGTTGATATAGAGGGAACCGCCCTGGACATCCGTCTCGCTCCTCCAGCCATACTGGTCTGAGAGGACGAGGGCCATATCGCTGCCTCCGTCCAGATCAGCCTCCGTCCAGTTGATGCTGTAGCTCATCGGCTTGTCCGAATCCGGCTGGTGATCCCAGTCGAAGGCCTTTCCGCCAGGGTCTTCCACACCATTCTCGTCGTAGGTCTTTCCATTGAAGCCGCCATAAAAGTTCAGGACCTCGGTGTAGGTCCAGTCATGATCCGGATACTCCACCTCCGTGAGGAATCTCTCCACGTTCGGGTTGGTGGCGAGGACGGTGGAACCGTTCACCAGCGGCTCGGCGGGCCGGGCTTCCGGGTCTGCCGGTTGACGGATCGTAATGACCTGTTGGGCCGATTCTGCGCTGATCGTCACACGGCCGATTCTGTCCACGGACGAGGGATTATCGTCACACTCGATCCGGCAGATAATGGTATCACCGGATGCGGCGCCGCTTTCCGGATTCACGTGCACCCATTTGTTCTCAGTGGTTATCGTCCAGTCATAGTTGGCGGTGAACTGCACGATGCTGACACCGCCTTCGTAACTGATGTCAATGCTCTCTTTGCTCCGCACGGTGATGACGGCCTCCGGCTGGGGGTCTTCGGGTTCCGTGACTTCGGGTTCCGTAACTTCGGGTTCAGGAGCGGGCTCTTCCTTGTTGGTTTCGCAATAAACGAGCAGCGGAAGAAGGAGGATGAGGAATAAGAATTTTTTCACGGCTGAAGGGTTTGATAAAGTCGTACTGGGAGTGTTATAGCGTTATTAACTAGGTTACCACAAAATTAATCACTTCCCAATTCTTATGCAAGTCCAGCAGAGAAAAAGGCCCTACTTTTTATTTGCCTCATTGAAATAATTGCTATCTTTGCACTCGAAAACTAAATGAACGAATATGAATCTTCGAGACATTAAGAAAGACATCGAATACGTGATCGGTGCGTTTGTCGATGACTGCACGCTCGTGCTGGCAGTACACAAGGGAAAGGATGTTGACGCGGTAGCCAACCTGCTGGACGAGGCCGTTGACCTTTACAATGACCTCCGCGACCGGATCAGCAAACCGGAAGGCGGCAAGAAAGCCTTCTACAATGGTCTCCGCAAGGAACTCCTCGACAAGGTGGACGCCCTCTACGACCGTCTGAGCGCTGCCGTCAAGGCTTCCGTCACGGCATAATCCCGAAATAGATTATCGAAAGCAACACGCCGGTGTCCCCCCTCGGGACATCGGCTTCTTTAGTTCTCCTGCGCGAGCGCGAGCAGGATTTCCTCCAGGATCGTCCGCATCCGGGATGCATTGACGGAGGCGTTGTTGGTCAGGATGGAGAAGACGATGATGTCGGCAGAAGCGTCCTTGGCACCGCTGGAGGGGAGAATGTAGCCGCTGTAGCAGAGCACCCCGTTCATCGATCCGCTCTTCATCCGGAAGCGGCTTCGCAGCGCACGATCCTTCTTCTGCATCACGTTCTCCAGCGTACTGCCCGCAGCCCCCGGATACGGGAGACTTTCGAGAAAATCGCGCCGGGCCGATGAGCCCCACAGCGCCTTCAGGAAGCGGACGAAATAGTCCGGAGAGACATAGTTCAGGCGCGACAGGCCGCTGCCATCCTCGATTTTCGCAGCCGAACCCGGAGCCACGCCCAGATTCGACAGAACGGCTTTTTCCGCCGCTATGGCCTCGTCATACGCCGCCGAGCCCCGCAGTTGCAGGCCCAGGATCCGCAGGAGGGTCTCCGCATAGAAATTGTCGCTGCGGCCCTGCGTCCATCGGACGATGTCGCGAAGCTGCGGAGAGCGCGTCGTGCCGATACAGACCAGGCTGTCGGCGGGAAGGGCGTTCCAGCGCTCCCCTGCCGCTTCTTCGGGCGCCGTACGGAAATCCCGGATCCGCCCGTCGCGGTCGATGTCGGCCGGCCCGTCGATGACGCGGATGCCGGCGCGGTCGAGATGGTCACAAAAAGCATAGGAGAGGGCCAGAGCGCCATATTTGTTCGCCACGCTCGTCTTCTGCGGCTTCCGGTCGATCGGGAAGGAACCCCGCCACTGCGCATCCGGGCCGAGGTCGGTGGTGAAAAAGAGTACGGTATTCCGGCTCTGCCGCGGGCCCGTGACGGCGTAATTGCGAACGCGGAGCCAGGGCGTCTCTGCCGGCTCGAGGGCCGTCACCCGGATCGGAGCGCCGACGCTGTCCCCCGGCGCGATCCGCACATCGAGCATATTCTCCCGCCAGCTCAGGGCATTTCCGCCCGGCGCGTAGTAGGACCCGATGTCGTCGTAGTTCCAGGATTCCCGCTCCAGCGAGCCCGGAAACAGGCGGCCGTCGCCGATGACGTAACCGTCGATTTCCCGGATACCGGCTTCCTGCAGCAGGCGGGTCCATTCTCCGAAGAGCTCCTCCTGCGGAAGGCCATCCTCGCTGCCGAGGGTCGGATCGCCGCCCCCGATGATGTACAGGTCGCCCCGCAGGGTGCTGTCCGCGACAAAGCCGCCATAGGCCAGCTGCGTCTCGAAACGGAAATCGCCGCCGAGACGCTGCAGGGCCGCACCGCTGGTGATCAGCTTCATATTCGAGGCCGGGACCCGTCGCACCCCGCTCTGATAGCGGGCCAGGGTGTCCCCGGTGCCGAGCCTTACCGCCAGCATCCCCCAGGATGCGCTGCTCAGCGGTTCTTCCTTCGCCAGACGGTCCACCAAGGCCTGCGCCCGAGTCTGGGCGAAGAGATTCCCGGAGACCAGGAGCAGAAGGAGGGACAGGAGCAGAACGCGATTTTTCATAGCGCCGCAAAAATACATTATTTTAACGAATTTTTGTTTATATTTGTACGATTTGAACCACATCCATCAACACTTATGAGCAAGAAAACCGTACTCGTCTCCGGTGGCGCCGGCTTTATCGGCAGCCACGTTACCGTTGAACTGATTGAAGCCGGCTACGATGTCGTCGTCGCCGACAATATGTCCAACTGCGATATGACCTGCTTCGAGGGGGTCCAGAAGATTATCGGACGTACCCTCCCGTTCGAGAAGATCGATTTCTGCGATGAAGCCGCTGCGAAGGGCATCTTCAAGAAGTATCCGATTGACGCGGTCATCCATTTCGCCGCATTCAAGGCCGTCGGCGAGTCGGTTGCCGAGCCTCTCAAGTATTACAAGAACAACCTGGTCAGCTTCCTCAACGTGCTCGAAGCCGCGAAGGAAGTCGGAGGTTGCAACGTCCTCTTCTCCTCTTCCGCAACCGTTTACGGTGAGCCGGAGAAGGTTCCGGTGACCGAGAATACCCCGCGCCAGCCGGCGATGTCGCCTTACGGCAACACGAAGACGATGTGCGAGGACATCCTGCAGGATACGGTCAAGGCCAGCGGCGGCACGATCAAGGGCATCCTCCTGCGCTACTTCAACCCGATCGGCGCCCATCCGAGCGCCCTCATCGGCGAACTCCCCCGTGGCGTTCCGAACAACCTCGTCCCGTTCATCACGCAGACCGCCATCGGCAAGCGCGAGTGCCTGTCCATCTTCGGCAACGACTACCCTACCCCGGACGGTACCTGCCTGCGGGACTACATCGACATCGTCGACCTCGCCCGTGCGCACGTCTTCGCCGTCACGCGTATGATGGAAGGCAAGATGAAGAAGGACTGCGAGATCTTCAACGTCGGCACCGGCCGTCCCGTTTCCGTGATGGAACTGGTCAATGCCTTCGAAAAGGTCAACGGCGTGAAAGTCAACCACAAGATTGCCGCCCGCCGTCCCGGTGACGTGACCGCGATCTGGGCCGACCCGACCCTCGCCAACACCGAACTCGGCTGGAAGGCTACCCGCTCCGTCGAGGAGACCCTCAAGGCCGCCTGGGCCTGGGAGTGCCACCTCGCCGGGAAGTAACGCCGGGGGATCACACGCCCCTGTTTGTATCTAGCTGTAAATCAAACCATTACAAAACCCCGTGATCCATCCCCCCTCTTTTTACCCGGGGGATCACACGGGGCCTTTTGTAACTTATTGATTATCAATCTTCCCGAAAAGGGGCCGTTCCATCCCCCTGACAATCATAGCACCGAATCCAGTACTTCGATAGAGATGCCGGTAAGGCGGGCGATCTGCTTCTTGCTAGCCCCGAAGCGGCGGGCAATGGTGCGGGCCAGAAGCAGCAAGGACTTCCGGTCGAGTTGACCGACATTTTTGACGTGAAATTCCGTCTCGCAGATGAGAGCGATCTTTTCCCGTAACTCTTCATCTGTATAACGGAGCCATTCTTCTGCGCCATCGGCCATCTTGATGGCTGATTCCATATCGTAAATGCGCATTTTGGAAAAATAGTTCACGCTGTCCCCAAAAGCGCGTTCCACAAGCGCCCCTTCCACGAATCCGTCATTGCAGATTACTCCGTTACGGATGCGCCAAGTCGCAGGACAAGTTTCCTGCGTATGTAGGATTCCGCGGAGTTCCCGCTGGGTAAACGCTGAAACAGGTCTTCCGGAGGAGGGATCCGTCTCGGCCGGAAAGTAGCAGCCAATGGAACTCCACCGGTAAGAGAAGGGAGAAGCAATGCGGGCCCGGAAGGGATTGCGGAGTATATAGATAACGGTATTCTGAAACTGTTTGTTGTTTGTTACAGGTTTAATATCCACATCGTCGAGAGCCAACAGGCCGTTTCGGCGGCGGGAACGTCCGATATGTGCTGTCAATCGGTAGAACAACTTGTCGCAATAGGCCATACAGTCTGCATACCGACCCCGCAGCAGCAAATGGATGTGATTCCCCATCAGCACATAACACAGCAGGGATACTGCGGGCTGCCCGATCAGACAGATCGCCAGCGAGTTGACTCCGAAACGCCAGTCGACTTCGTTTTGAAACAACAGACTGGTCTCCAGATGGGAGGATGTTAGGTGAAAAACACCGCGTTGGCCCTCAAACGGATCCACAAATACCTTGCGCAGCATAGCCTTTTTTTCGCAAGGTAAGCAGTCCGGTCAATTTCTGCAACCAACGCGTAGCAAAAGCCCTGAAAAAAGGGAATTTTTTTCTCCATTCTTCCCGAGAATACCGCTTTCAGGCTATCTGAACAAGGATTTTACAAGGGCGGGGATGTCGGGCACTTTGACAATGTCGATTCCTTCGGGTTTCTTGTCGAAGCGGGTGTAGGAGGAGACATAAATCTTCTTGAAACCGAGTCGGCCGGCTTCAGCGGCCCGGCGACCGGCCTGCGAAACGGGGCGGATTTCTCCGCTGAGGCCGACTTCACCGGCAAAGCAGACGTCACCCGGGATCGGGAAATCGAAGTTGGAGGACAACACGGCGCAGACGACGGCGAGATCCGCCGCCGGATCGGTCACCCGGAGGCCACCGGCCATATTGAGGAAGACATCCTTCTGGCTGAGCTTGAATCCAGCCCGGCGCTCCAGCACCGCCAGCAGCATATTCAGTCTCCGGACATCAAAACCGGTCGCAGAGCGCTGCGCAGTCCCGTAAACTGCCGAGGAGACAAGCGCTTGGACTTCAAACAGGAAGGGCCGGACGCCGTCCAGCATCGCAGCGACTGCCGTGCCGCTGAGACCGGCCTCGTGCTGCGGGATCAGCAGTTCGGAAGGGTTGCTCACCTCGCGAAGCCCCGTTCCCGTCATCTCGAAGACGGCGAGTTCGGAAGTCGAGCCGAAACGGTTCTTGATGCTGCGGAGCACGCGGTAGGCGCCGCGGTTTTCTCCTTCGAATTGAAGCACGACATCGACGATGTGCTCGAGAATCTTCGGGCCCGCGATCGCGCCTTCCTTCGTGATATGGCCGATCAGGATGACCGGAATGCCGGATTCCTTCGCGAAGCGCAGCAGCCGCGCGGCGGTTTCCTTGATCTGCGTCACGCTCCCGGCCGTGGATTCCACGCCACTGCAGTACATCGTCTGCACCGAGTCCACGATCATCAGATCCGGCGCTGCCGCCTCGGCTTCCTCCAGGATGTTATCCATCAGCGTCTCACTGTAAATCAGACAGTTGGACGCATCTCCACCGAGCCGGTCGGCGCGCATCTTGACTTGCTTGACGCTTTCCTCGCCGGTGACATAGAGGGTCTTGAGCTGCGGACAGAAAAGGGGCAGCTGGAGCGACAGGGTCGATTTGCCGATGCCCGGTTCGCCGCCAATCAGCACGAGCGAGCCTTTGACGATGCCGCCGCCGAGCAGGCGGTCCACCTCCGCGCTCCCGAGCGAGATGCGATCCTCGCCCGTCGCGGCGACCTCCCGGAGCGAAACCGGCTTCCGTCCGGCGCCGGGAACGTGCTGCGAAAGCCCCGTCCGCGCCGCCGTGCCGCTGATGATCTCCCTTTCCTGCAGGGTATTCCATTCCTTGCAGGCGGGGCACTGGCCCATCCATTTGGGGTATTCATTTCCACAGGAGGTGCAGAACCATACACTCTTTTTACTCTTCGCGCTTGCCATATCGTGTCACTCTTTTTACAGTCCGCCAAGTTACGAAAAAGCGCCGGCAAAAACGAATTTTTTGTTTTTCTTGTTACAAAAACGCAAATTCGCGTTATCTATGTGGAAAGCGAAAAATGGCTGAAGATCTGCTGACATCCGCGTTCGTTAAATTACGGACGGTGCTAAAAGGGCGCGCAGGACGCGTCCTGGGCAGTGAATCCGCGGCGGACGATGCCCTGCAGGAGGCTTTCTACAAGCTCTGGCGGCGGAATTACCCCCTTCGGAGCGAGCAGGATGCCGAAGCGCTGCTCTCCCGGGCGGTCAGCAATGCCGCAGTCGATGAACTTCGGAGAAGGAAACGGGCTCCGCTCATCGCAGGCGAAGGGGAAGACGAAGCCGACGAAATGGCCCCGGAGGGAAAAGAAGAGATGCTTCAGCGCGTTCAGGGCTTGATTGACAGCGAGCTTACGCCGCTCCAAAGAGGAATTCTTCGCCGGCGGGATGTGCAGGGACGCAGCTATGAGGCCATCGCCGCGGAGTTCGGAATGCAGGAGACCGCCGTGCGAATGCAGCTTTCCCGGGCCCGGAAAACGATCCGGGAGCAATATCGGAAACAACTCAGTACTAATGGATAATAAGGAATATTATCAGGATTTGGCTCGGCGCTGGTTCGAAGCCGAGACGACGGAATCCGAGGAGCAGGAGCTCCGCGACTTCCTCGCCTTCTCCGACGATCCGGACTTTGACGAGGTCCGCGCTGCGTTCGCGTACTATGCCGCCACGGGCCATTCCGAGACCGCCGCGACCCCGGCCGCTTTCGTAAGGGGCGGACGGAGATGGCTGGCCGCGATCGCCGTCGCAGCAAGCGTTGCCGCCGCCTTTTTCTTCGGACGGATGAGCGCGACGCCGGTCGAAATCGTCGTCCGTGGGGATGGCGCCTGCTATTCGTATGTCCGCGGAGTCGAGGTCCCGGGCGAGGAATTCGCCGTCAGGGAGATGGAATCGACCCTCGAAGGACTCTTTTCTCCGGCTCCGGACCCGGAATCGGATCTTTCTTCCCTGTTTAGCCGCAAATAATGATACCGATGAAACGATTATTAGTTTTGTTAGCGCTCACGCTTCCCCTTGCGACCTATGGCCAGGACCTCTCCGACATCTTCGAAGGCAAGGTTGTCGACAAGGACGAGATGGTCGAGACCTACCTGATGGGATCGCGACTGGAGCCCTATCACCTGAATGAATTCCACAGCGTGAAATTCTACGCCAGCGAGGGCGAAACGCAGCAGGTCATCGCTGCGGTCCTGGAGGATGTCGACCTGGCGTTCGAGCGGGAGACCGTCTATGCCGGCGGGAAACTGGTGTATGCCATCCTGGTCTATCCGGAGACCCTGACGGTGACCGGGAAAAAGAAAACCGTCTCCGGCAGCCGCTTCGTATGCTACCAGCTGACGGAAAGCGACGGCGCGCGGGCGATGGTGACGCTCGTCGAAATGAAAGGGACGGCCCGCCTTGAGGATCTTAAGGCCATCTTCGCCCCGGCAGATGAAGATAACGATTAAAAAATGATGGATATGAAAAAGAGCATTCTTCTTTTTGTTGCCGCCGCTTTCGGTTGCGGCACAGCGCTGCAGGCGCAGGACACGGTGTCGGTGAAACAGCCCGCCGAGGTGCGGGTCATCACGACCCCGAAGAGCCAGACGGTCGAAATCTTCGGCTCGGAGACGGACTCGACCTTCTATTTTTCCTCTACCCTCGAGGCGGATGAAAACGCCATCCTCAAGACGAAGCAGCATCTTTCCGCGCAGGATTTCAATTTCTCCCTGCCCCTGTTCGGTAAGGAAGATCCGGGTGCCGGATGGGAGAGCCGCAACTCAGTGGATCTCGCGATCAACTTCGGTTTCGGTATCTGCTTCCCGAGCGCGCTCAACGATGCGGCCTACGAGCCGATGCGTCAGGCCTGGGGACTGGATTTCTCGATGCAACTCCTCAGCGCGGAATGGCATCCCTGGAAGAACCGGGACAAGTTTTTCCTGAATTTCGGTCTCCAGGACAAGTCCTTCAAGATCCGTGGAAACCAGATGTATGTCAAGGGTGAGGACGGCGTGCTCGGCTTTGAGCCGGTCCCCGGACGTCCGAAGTGGTCCGCCCTCCGCATCTTCAGCTGGGATATCGGCTTCGGTTACAGCCAGCACATCGGCAAGCACGTCAGCCTGCGCGTCGGTCCCATCGTGAATTTCAATACCGGTTCCCGCATCAAGACCAAGTATTGGGATGAGGGTGACCACAAGCACAAGTCCAAAGTCAAATTCGGCAATCAGCGCCTGGTGACCTACGAGCTGATGGGTATGCTGAAAATCCACAACTTCGGCATCTACGTCAAGTACAATCCCTGCAGACTCATCGACAAGGCCTACGGCCCCGACTTCAATACCTGGTCGGTCGGATTTGTCCTGTAGGAGGAAAAAAGGAACCCCTCCCAACGGGCTCAGCCCGAGGGAGGGGTAAATAGTGTGTGATCCCCCGGGGAAGGGTTCGCCGGAGATGATCCCCCGCGGGGACTGCCCGTGTATCTGTGGGGAACGGCTGGGTGGAGTGTCTTGGCTGGAGTAGCGTGCGGCTGTTGCCTCTGAGAGGCGTGTCCACCCCCGGACACGGGCAGAGGGAGGGCACAAAAAAACGCCGGGCTGCGGAAGCAGTCCGGCGTTCGTGCGTTACAAGATCGATTAGAGATTCTCGAGAACCTTGTCAGCGGCGGCGTCGATAGCAGCGGTGCCAACCTCGATGGCGGCCTCCTCAGCAGCGGCGTTGAGCGCCTCTTCAACAGTCGGATCAGCCTCAGGAGCGACAACTTCCTCAGCAGGAGCGGCAGCTTCCTCAGCCTTCTTCTCATTGTTCTTGCAAGAAACAGCGGCGAACATAGCGATGATCGCGGCAGCAACAAAAATCTTCTTCATAATTAGTTAATATTTAAGGTTAAAAAATTTCGCAACGGATGCAAAGTTAGCCTTTCCCTTCGAAAAAAGAAAACTTTTAACAATTTTTTTATAAATACGGCCCGGAGCCTAAATAAAATGGAGATAAACCGCCTCCGCTGCCGTAATCGCCGCAGTTTCAGTCCGTAGGCGGGAAGCGCCGAGATGTATGGGACGGAAACCCGCCGACAGGGCCAGGGCCGCTTCCTCCGGGGAGAAGTCCCCTTCCGGACCGATCAGGACAACCACCTCCGAACCCGGAGCCGCTCCTGCAAGGGCCTCTTTGATACTCATACGCGGATGCGCCTCATCCTCAAAGCAATAGGCAATCAGACGAAGCGTATTGGAACGATCGGCACAGGACGCGATAAACGAGCGAACCGAAACGGGCTCTTCGATCGAAGGAATCCGGGCCTTGAGGGACTGCTTCGTGGCGGAAAGGGCAATGCGCTCGGCACGCTCTTTCTTATAGACTTTGCGCTCAGAACGCTCCCCGATCACCGGCACGATCCGGTCTATGCCGATTTCCGTCGCCTTCTCAACGAACCACTCATAGCGCTCATTGTTCTTCGTCGGGCAGCAGGCCAGAGTCAGGACGTACGGATGCGCCCCGAAACCGGGCTCGGCGGAAAGGATCTCCGCACTGGCGCCCTTCGGCGAATCATCGCTCAGGCGGCAGTGGTACAGGGTCCCGGCGCCGTCGATGACATCCACCGCATCCCCTGCCCGGTGCCGCAGCACGCGGACGCAGTGCCCGGATTCCTCGGCATCGAGGTAGCAAAACGAGCCCTCAACCTGGTGTGCATAAAAGAGTTCCATACCCGCGAACACCCATTATTTTCGTATGATTTCCACCTCTCCCCCGAGGCCGATCCGGATGATCTGCGAGGCCTTCCCGGTCGAGGAGGTATCCGTTTTCGGCGGACAGACGTAGTCGCAGGCCGACTTGATCGCATCGGGAATGTCCGAAAAACGCTGCGGGGTCGGCTCGCCGGAAATATTAGCCGAGGTCGAAACGAGCGGACGCCCCAGCCGGAAAGCGAGCTGACGGCAGAACTCCGCCATCGGGATGCGGATGCCGACGGAGCCATCCTCCGCCACGACATTATGCGCCAGACGTCGCGGATTCGCCGTCTCGGAGGTCAGTGCCCCTGGATAGATCAGGGTCATCGGCGCATCGTTCACCTCCACCAGATCGATCGCCATCGGCGGAATCTCGCGGATGTAGCGCGCCACCATATCGAGGTCCGAGGCCAGCAGAACGAGCGCCTTACTGTCTTCGCGATGCTTGATGGCAAATACTTTCGCCACCGCCTCCGGGTTCGTGGCGTCGCAGCCGATGCCCCATACGGTATCGGTCGGATAGAGGATGACCCCGCCCGCGCGGAGCACCTCGACCGCCGCTTTCGTTATTTCGAGTAGATCCATATATCCCTATCTTTTTCTTTGCGGTTCTTCCAACTCAAGATGAAGAAATACGCGAAGAGCATACCGCCCAGGTGCGCGAAATGCGCGATGCCATCCATCGTCCCCAGCACGCCCGTCAGCAGTTCCAGACCGCCGAAGATAATGACCATCCAGCGGGCGCTCAGCCGCACCGGCGGGAAGATCAGCATCATCTCGGCCCGCGGGAACAGCATCGCGAAGGCCATCATCAGGCCGTACACGGCACCCGAAGCGCCGACGGTCGGATGCAGGAAGACGAGACTCTCCACATCATCCGCCCCGAACATCGACATATAGGCGAAGAAATTCTCCCGGACCATCCGCCCGAGCTCTGCAGGATCCGTATCCGGCAGCAAGACGGAAAGCTGATGGACATAGTCGGTCACGCAGGAGGAATAGGACAGATATCCCACCCCCAGATGCGTCGCCGCTGCCCCGAGACCCGCCACAAAGTAGAGGATCAGGTAGCGCTTCGTCCCGAGGTTCCGTTCCACGGCCGTACCGAAGAGCCAGAGCGAATACATATTGAACAGGATGTGCGTAAAGTTCCCGTGCATAAACATATAGCTCACGGGCTGCCACCAGTGGAAATAGCCCGTCACCGGGGAATAGAGCGCCAGGGCATCCAGCGGACTGCCGCCGCCGCGCGTGCTGGTCAGCGACCAGACCAGGTAAACGATGACGTTGATAATCAGCAGGTGCTTGGTCGCGGGCGTATCCGCGAGAAAACCGCGACGCTGCCTGTAGGTTCCGTAATACATACTCAGAATTTCTTATCCAGTTCGTCCGGGGACAGGATGACCATCACCCGTTTCCCGCTGCTTGTACGCTCCGGATTCTCCGTCTGCAGCAGGCTGTCCAGCAGGAGCCGGGCCGCCATCGGCGTATCCGGCAGCTTGCCGTGCGCGGCGCCGAGCAGGGCGAATTTCTCCGCCAGAGCGCTCCGGACCGTCTGCGAGAGCACTTCCGGCGCATCGGAAAGGGCCAGGATCAGGTCCGAGACCATCGCCCGGATATCGCTCTCCGCCGCAGAAAAACCCTGCGGTACGCCGTTGACGACGATGCTGTCGCTGCCGAAGGGGTCGATCTCAAAGCCCAGGCTCCGGAGCAGCGCCGCGTGTGCCTCAAAGAGCAGGCGCTCCGACGGGCCCACCTGCACCTGTACCGGGAAGAGGACCGCCTGGGTCACGGGCTCCTCCTTCTGGAAGGCCGCCAGGAACTGCTCATACAGAATCCGCTCCTGCGCCCGACGGATCTGCACTACGAGAAGGCCGCCGCCGGAGGCCGGAGCAACGATGTATTTCCCGCCGGCAAGCATCGCCTCCCGGGCCGGATGGGCCAGGGGCCGCTCCTCGAAAAGGCGGCTGTAATCCTGCTTCGGCCGGTCGTAGGTATGCGCAGCGGGCGCGAAAGCGGCAGGGGCAGAGAAGGACTCGCCCTCAAAGGGATTGTAGCTGCTATCGACCGGAGCCTGCGGCGCCGCAACGGGACGGTATTCTTCGAAATGCCGCCCGATATGGGGCAGGGCCTCGGAGGCGGGCGCGTCGAAATCGATGTTCTCCACGATTGAATAGCGCCCAACCGCTTCTTTTACCGCCGCGTAGAGCGTCTGAAACACCAGCGGCTCATCGGCGAATTTAACCTCAGACTTCGTCGGGGAAATATTGACGTCCACCCGTTCGGGGTCGGTCTCGATATAGAGGAAAAAGCTCGGATAGCTGCCCTCCGGGATCAGGCCTTCATAGGCCTTCTGCACCGCCTTGGTCAGGTATGGACTCTTGAAAAAGCGTCCGTTGACAAAGAGGAACTGGTTCCCGAGGGTCTTGCGCGCGGATTCGGGGCGTCCGGCGTAACCGCTCAGCCGCAGCAGCGAGGTATCCGCCATCACATCGACCACATCCCCGACGACCGTACTGCCGAGCAGGGCCAGGATGCGGAATTTGAGCGATTGGACCGGCTTGAGCGAGAAAATGTCGCGGTCTCCGTGCCGTAGCTCGAAGCCCACGTCCGGCCGGGTCAGGGCGACGCGCGTGAATTCCTCGATGATGTGCCGAAGCTCCACGTTGTCGGTTTTGAGGAATTTTCGCCGCGCTGGGACGTTGTAGAACAGGTTCCGGACCGAGAAATCGGCACCCTCCGGGACGGCCGCCTCGCGGGTCGCCAGATGCTCCGAAGCCGCGAAGGAGACCTCGACGCCAAGTTCATCCTCCTTCCGGCGCGTGCGGAGCGTCACCTCCGAGACCGCCGCGATCGAAGCCAGCGCCTCGCCGCGGAAACCGAAGGTCAGGATGCGCTCCAGGTCCTCCGGGGTCGCGATCTTCGATGTCGCGTGGCGCTCGAAGCAGAGCACGGCATCATCCGGGGACATCCCCGAGCCGTTGTCGATCACGCGGATCAGCGTCCGGCCGGCATCGACGATGAGCACCTGCACGCGGGTCGCACCGGCATCCAGCGCGTTCTCCATCAGCTCTTTCACCACGGAAGCGGGCCGCTGAACGACCTCGCCCGCCGCGATCATATTGGCCAGGTTGCCGGGAAGGATCCGAAGCTGTGCCATAGACTAATACGCGTTCGGATTGTACAGGCCCCATTCGTCCACCTCATCGGCGGCGTACGGATTCAGCTCGGCCTGCTCATACATATCATCCTGCAGCGCCCGCTGGCTGTTCGCGCTCTCCTGCAGGACGGGGAAGATCTTCGCCACGTAGATCAGGATGATGATCACCAGGAGAAGCCCCACCAGGGAGGCGATCATCCGGCTCCGGCCGCCCGCGGTGCGGTAACGGTCTTCGCGGCGGAATGCGCCCTTGAGATAGGTCCCGGGCACATAATCCTTCTTTTCCATCGTGCCGTCCACGGAGGCGAACTTCTGCTTCACCGCGTCCTTCTCCGGGTCGTAGTAGCGGGGCTTGTAGTTGAACACGCGGTGTTCCTGTTCCCCGAATATGCCGAAATTGAAAAATGCCATAACGGATGAAATGTGTTTAGCTGTTATTGCAGGGCGGATGCGGGATCATCGGATCCGGCGCTGCTGCGGAAGCGGAAAGCCCCGCCGCGCCAGGTCCAGGTATAGAGTCCGTCGGCGCTGTCAATCGTAACGACCTGCCGGAAGATGCGGCATTCGCAGACGCCGTCTCCGCTCGCAGCGATCTCTCCGATCGTCTCCCACGCCCCACCCCGGAAGTCCAGGACCAGGAGCCTGAGCGACCGCTCGCCGCGAAGGGCCAGCAGCAGCTCCGGCTGACGGTCTGCCGTGAAATCGTGGATGCCGGCAACGAGCTCCGTCGCATCGGTCCCCGTGAGGACCAGCAGGGTATCGGGCTCACCTTTCCCGCTTTCCAGAACGGAGAGCGCCCCCTCGCGAAGGATCAGCTTAAAGGCCTTCCCCTGCGTCGAGAAGTCAAAGGCGGCGGCCCCGGCCGAAGCGGTCGAGACCTTCAGGTAGTTGTCGAGGCCGATGACGAAATTGCCCCCGGCAGCGTCCGCGCCGGTGCGGATCTGCGCCTGGGCAAATCCGACGCCCAAAAGGGCGGCCATCACGGTCAGGAGGCTTTTTCTAAACATAGGGAGAAGTTACTTCTTCGGGAAATCAAAACGGGTCTGCGGGATGGAATGGCCCGTCTTACAGGCGGTCATCTTGTATTCGTTCGTCACGCCGGAGAACTCTTCGAGGCGCATCGAAAGGATCTGGCAGTCGCTCTTGCGATAGCGAAGGACGATCAGGGAGAATCCCTTCGAGGCCTTCTTGCGGGCCTTGATCGTCACCTCGTACTCGTCGCCGACGGTCTTCGCCGTAATGTCGGCGTTGTTGCTGTCGGCAGCCGCCTGGAGCTCGCCCTTGAGGCAGGAGAAGAGGATCTCGCTGAGCTGATCCATCTGCTTGTTGTGCCGGGTGTCGCCCTTGTTGGTCTTGCCGCCGCGGCGGATGAAGAGCTTCGTGCCGTTGATGATCAGGCCTTCGCCTTCCTGGTCATAGACCATCGCGAGGCGGTCGGGGGCACTGTAGAACATCGTTCCGGTAAAGTCGGAGCTTTTCCCGGAGGCCTTGATCGTCTTGGTCTGCTGAAAACCGGCCTCCATCGTCTTGAGGGCCTTGCCGGCCTCGGCGATCTGCTCGAGGATACCGTCGGCGGAGGCGGCGAAGGCGCCGGTGAGCGCTGTCAGGGACAGCAGAAGAAGGGTAAATATCTTTTTCATAGTAAATCCTTATCTACAACCTGCAAATATAGGAAAAGTTTCTTAATTTTGCGGAGTCAAGCCTGGGCAATGATGCAAACCTCCTTCTGGAAAGCATACGGATCGACGCTCCTTCTTCTCGGCGGCATCCTCGTCGGCGGCGCTGCCGGCGTCCTTTTCGGGCCTGCCGCATCGGCGGTGAAGCCCGTCGGGGACCTGTACCTCAACCTGATGTTCGTGCTGATCGTCCCGCTGGTATTTTTCAGCGTGACGGGCGCGGTCTGCCGGATGCGCCGCGGCGGCCTCGTCGGGAAACTGCTGGGGGTGAGCCTGGCGGTCTTCCTCGCGATGGGGATCATTGCCGCGAGCCTGGCCTACTTCGTCCTGCAGGGCTGGAATCCGCTCGACGGCGTGGACAAGGCGGCCATCCTGAAGGGCCTGCCGGAGCCGGACGGCACGGGATACGGCAGCCTCGCCGAAACCCTGGTCGCGACCTTCTCCGTGAGCGATTTCCCTATGCTGCTGTCCAAATCGCACCTGCTGCCGATGATGGTGGTCGCCATCCTGGCCGGCCTCGCCGCCGGCGCCTCGAAGACCTACGGCGACCGGATCGGAACGGCCCTGGATACGGGCACGCAGTGGATCGCCGATATGATGGGCCTGCTGATGAAAGCGGCTCCGATCGGCCTCGGCTGCTATTTCGCGCACATTACCGGCACCCTCGGCGTGCAGTTGCTATCAGGCTACCTGCGCGCTTTCGTCATCTATCTCATCCTCGCCGCTCTGCTCTATTTCGGCTTGCAGACCCTCTACGTCTGCATCGCCTGCGGGCGCAAGGGCGTCGGCGCCTTCTGGAAGGCGATCATAACCCCTTCCCTGCTCGCCGTGGCGACCTCATCGAGCGCGGTCTGCCTTCCTGCCAGTATGGCTGCGGCCCGCACGCTCGGGGTCCCGGCAGCGATTTCCGACACGGTGATTCCGCTCGGGACGAACCTGCACAAGGACGGTTCGGTGATGCTCGGGGTGGTGAAAATCTGCTTCCTGCTGAGCCTGTTCGGAATGCCGTTCAGCGGCGGTGTCTCCTACCTGACGGCGGTCGGCGTCGCGATCCTGGTCGGCGCCGTGATGGGGGCGATCCCCACGGGCGGAATGACCGGGGAACTGCTCATTTGCTCGATCTTTGGATTTCCGCCGGAAATGGCGGCTATTCTGATGGTTATCAGCGCGATAGGCGATATTCCGGCGACCCTCTGCAATGCGACGGGGAACGTCGTCGGCGCCCTGCTCGTACAGCGCTTTACTCCACGGACGACATATCAATCAGCCCGTTAAGCAGGGCGTACACCGTCAGGCCCGCGACGGTCTTGATCCCCGTCTTGCGGGTGATGTTCTTGCGGTGCGTGATGACGGTATGGATCGACAGGTTGAAGCGGTCGGCAATCTCCTTGTTCAGCATTCCTTTCGCGACACAGATGAGAATGTCTTTTTCGCGGCCGGAGAGTTCGCCGCGGTTATCGTCTTCGCTGTCGCCATACCGGCTGCCCCCGATGCGTCCGCCGCTGCGAACGACCGGGTCGAGGAGCTTCTCCTCGACATCGGAATGGTGCCGCAGATCGGCCGCAAGGGCATAAATCTCGGACAGAATCGCCGCGGCCTGCATCCGGTCGCATTCCTCCGGCAGATACTTCAGGACGATGTTCTTGAGGTCCTGGATCTTCTCGTCGATGTGCGTATGGTCCTCCTCATCGAGATCGACACGTCCGAAGCGGAAGGCTTCGCCGCGGATCATCGCGTCCACATAGGGGAAAACCGTTTCCTCCTCGAAGGCGAAATGCTTTCCGAGGTCATCTTTGTAATCAAGGAAAAAGCCGCGGATAACCTTGCGTTTGGCCTCCGGCGCGGGCTCAAGCAGCTGCGCCAGCCCCTTCTCGAGGGACACCAGGGAGGTCCCGACATAGTACTGGTGCGAACTGCGCAGGTAGCGGAGCAGATCCTCCAGCCGGACGTCCCGAAGCTCCGCCTGCGAAGGCGCAAAGCGCGGCAGGGTGTAAACCGTACAAATCAGCAGGACCGTCCGGACATCCGCCCGGACCCGGCGGCAGGCCTCCGCGACGCTCGCCTCGCCAAAGCCCGGAGGAATGCCCAAACGGGTCAAGGGTGCGAGCAGATCCGGGTGCTGGTCGATCAGCACCGACAGTTTGACAGATTCGGAGAAAAGGGCGGGATGCGCTTTGGCGGTCATAGGCGGGGAGAATTATTGCCACAGAAGGGCTGTAGCCCATACTTCACAACCTTCGGAGCGGCCCACAAAGCCGAGCTTTTCGGTCGTCGTCGCCTTGACGCTGACTCGCTCAGGGTCGATGCCGAGAATGGGCGCAATGGCCGCGCGCATCGCGGGAATGTAGCCGGCGAGTTTCGGCCGCTGCAAGGCGATCGTGATATCGACATTGCCGACCTGCCAGCCCCTTTCGCGAATCATCGCGACGACCTTCTGCAGGAGGATCTTGCTGTCAATCCCCTTCCACTCATCCGATGTGTCCGGGAAATGCTTTCCGATGTCGCCGAGGGCAAGGGCGCCGAGGAGCGCATCGCAGAGCGCGTGGAGCGCCACGTCTCCGTCCGAGTGGGCGATGCAGCCGATCGGGCTGTCCTCGATGCGGACACCGCCAAGCCACAGCGGCAGGCCCATCGCCAGGGCGTGAACGTCATATCCGTTTCCGATTCTGATGTCTTTCATACGCTTTCCGTTGAATGAAGTGCAAAGATACTACTTTTTCCGCAAGTCAGCGCCGGGAGAATTCGCAGCCGCAGAAGGTCTGGTTGTAGAACTGCTGCTCCCGGATGATTTCCGAGCGGCGCTCCTGCAGGCCGTCCTTGCGCCAGTTCCGAGGCCACCAAATCACCCCCGGGACGGCGGCGCAGGCCGCTTCGCCGGCGGCATTGACCTGCGAGAGATCCTTCCAGCGCGAGGAGGCCAGGGTCGTCGTGAGGACGGGAAATCCGTGTTCGGCGGCATAGTGCGCGGCGCGCTCAAGACGGTGCGTAAAGCACTGCAGGCAGCGTCTCCCCCGCTCCGGTTCCGCGGCAAGGCCCTCAACGCTGCAGAGCCAGTCTCCGTGGTCGTAGCGATCCTCGACGATTTCGACGCCGAGCTCCTTCGCATAGCGCAGGCATTCGTTCAGGCGGTGGTCATACTCCTCCCGCGGGGTAATGTTGTCATTGGAAAAGAAGACCGTGCAGGGAATCCCGGCCGCGACAAGCGCCTCCAGGATGGCCCCCGAACAGGGCGCGCAGCAGGCGTGCAGCAGCACCCGCGGCAGCGGAAGAATGGACCCCTCCGCCGCATCCGGGGCGATCAATGCGGTCAGCTCCCCGACCAGGTCCGGTCCGAGGTGCTTCATCGGTGCAGGATTTTACGCAGCGGCCCCCGGAAATCCTTCCAGACGAGATAGACGCAGAAAACGCCGAGCAGGAGCGTATTCGCCCCCATCGCCGCCCACGGAGAAAGGTGCGCGTTGCTCCATTGCATTCCGGCAAAGAGCAAGGCCGTGAGCAGGACGTACACCAGCAGCTGCGGCAGGCTGTAATCGATCTTCATATGGCGCTGGCCGACCAGGTAGGAAAAGACCATCGCGGTCCCATACCCCGCGACCCCGGCCCAGGCGCAGGCGATGTAGCCGAAGCGCGGCACGAAGATCAGGTTCACTGCAATGAGCACCGCACAGCCCGTCCCGGCGAAAACGGCGCCCCAGAGCGTCTTGTCCGTCAGTTTGTACCAGAAGGAGAGGTTGAAATACACCCCCATCATAATCTCTGCCGCCATCACGATCGGAACGACGCGGAGGCCCTCCCAGAAGCGCGGGCCGATGATGTAGCGCAGCAGATTGAGGTAAGCGATCACCGCGAGGAAAGCCAGCAGCGTGAATATCAGGAAATAACGCATCCCCTTGGCATAGGTCTCGAGGTTGTCCTTTTCCTTGCTGCTGCCGAAGACGAAGGGCTCATAGGCATAGCGGAAGGCCTGCGTGATCATCGCCATAATCATCGCGATCTTCGAGGCGGCCCCGTAGATGCCAAGCTGCGCTTTCACCTCCTCCGGCGAACCGGGATAGATGTGCGGGAAGAGAATCTTGTCCGCCGTCTGGTTGAGAATGCCGGCGACACCGAGCAGCAGCAGCGGCCAGCTGTAGCGAAGCAGGCGGCGCATCAGCGCCCGGTCGAAACCGCCGAAGATGCCCTTGATCTCCCGGGTGAAGAACAGGGTCACGAACGCCGTGCAGAAGAGGTTGATATAGAAGATATACCCTACGCCGACCGAAGGATCGTAGAGCCAGGCGGGCATCCCTTCCCAGCGGGCCGACAGGGCGGGAAATCCCACGAAATAGAGCAGGTTCAGCCCGATGCTGAGCCCGATGAAAAGCAGTTTGAGCGCCGCGAACTTCAGCGGCTGCTGCCGGTAGCGGAGATAGGAGAAAAGGATGGCCTGGAAGGCGTCCAGGGCCACGATGACCGCCATCACGCCGACATAGGCCGGATGCGCGGCATAACCCATTCCGCGGGCGATCGGCCCGAGGAAAAGGAAGATCCCGGCGAGGAAGACCAGCCCGACGGCTCCGACCATCCGCAGGATCGTCGAATACACGAGCTTCTCGTTCTCCCCTTCCTTGTTCGCAAAGCGGAAGAAGGTCGTCTCCATCCCGAAGGTCAGAATCACCAGCAGGAGGGCCGTGTAGGCATAGAGATTCGTCACGGTCCCGTAGGCGTCCGTCGAGATCTTATACGTGTAGAGCGGAACGAGCAGGTAGTTCAGGAAACGCCCGATGATGCTGCTCAGGCCGTAAATCGCCGTATCCCGCGCAAGGAGTTTAAAACTGGCCATCGCTGCTATTTCTTATAGTGGTCGAGGTTGACCGTCTCGTAATAGGCTACGGCATCGCGAAGGGCCTCTGCGTCGGTGCCGGAGAGCGGAATCTCTTCGTAGGTCCAGGTCCCGGGCGCCGTCCGCACTTCGTACTGGCGCACCTGTGCGACCGGCGAAAGCACCGTCAGCACCCCGTCCGCGTAATAGCCGAGGTCCTGATACGTCGCCATAAAGGCCCGCTCCTTGAACGCCGGATCGAGGATATCCTGCCCATAGAACTGAGAATCATAGCTCAGGTGCAGAAGACGCATCAGCGTCGGCATCAGGTCGATCTGCGAGCAGACCTTCCCGACCCGCTGCGGGGCGATAAAGCCCGGCGCGTAGATCAGGGCCGGAATGTGGTAACCCTCCAGCGGCAGGCTCGTCTTGCCCGCGCTCGAAGCGCAGTGGTCCGCGACGATGACAAAGACCGTCTCGTCGAACCAGGGCCGCTCGCTCGCCGCCGCGAGGAACTGCCCGAGCGCATAGTCCGTGTACTTCACGGCCGCCTTCCGGCTCTGCGGGTCGCCCGCGTACTGGATCTTGCCCTCGGGATAGGTATAGGGCCGGTGGTTGGAAATCGTCATCAGATGCGCGAAGAAAGGCTTTCCTTCCGCGAAATCGGCGTCGCAGTAGCGCAGCGCGACCCGGTAGGAATCCTCGTCGCAGGTGCCCCAGATGTTGTAGAAAGTGATCTCTTCCGGCAGATAGACGCCTTTATCCACGACCTCATAGCCGTTGCCACCAAAGAAGTCACCCATATTGTCGAAATAGCTGTCGCCGCCGTAGAAATAGCGGGTCGTGTAGCCGAGATCGCGCAGCAGGGCGCCCGTCGAGTAGAGATTCTTGTTGTTCTTGCGCTTGACGATGCTTTCTCCGGCGCAGGGCGGGATGCAGAGGGTCACCGCTTCGAGGCCGCGGACGGTCCGGTTTCCGGTAGCGAAGAGCTGGTCGAAAACGAGGCTCTGCTGCACGAGCGAATCCAGCGTCGGGGTGATGTGGTCTCCGTTGCCATAGGCCTCGAGGAAGTCGCCGCTGAGGCTCTCGATCGTAACCAGCACGATATTTTTCTGCAGCGGGGCGAGGCTGTCCCGGATGGCCTGCACGCCGGAGGCATCCTGGCCGCAGAGTTCCTGCTGCCGGGCTCGGGCCTCCTCCTCGGGAACCATCGTATAGAACTGCGCATAGTCCAGCTCGCTCGAGACGAAGGCCTCAAGGAAATCCCAGCAGCCGTTTTGCTGGAGCTGCGTCGCGAACTCATTTGCGCTCCGGAAATGGCGGTAATCCAGGTGCAGCCACACCCCGGAGCCGAAGGCCCCGACCAGGAGCAAAAGGGCGCCGACGGCCCACTGCCGCAGCGTCATCACGATCCGGGCGCCCCGGAAGGAGGCTTTCCGGAAATAGAGCAGCCAGGCCATCCCGACCGCCAGGGCCACGACCCCGGCCACCAGCGGCACGACCGGATACGACTCCATAATGTTGCCGATCACCTCGTTCGTATAGACGAGATAATCCACGGCGATAAAGTTATAGCGCACGCTGAACTCCCACCAGAAGAAGCACTCGCTCAGCGAGTTGATGAGTAGGAGGAAGACGTAGAGCCCGATCGTGAAATACACCCCGGCCGTGCGCCATCCGTCCCGGATCTTTGGCAGGAAAAACTTCAGGGAATAGCCGCCGAGCAGCACGAGCATCAGCGTATTGACCGCGACCGGCAGCGGACCGCCATACTCGTCCGTAATGTCGTTGCAGAAGAGGAAATAGGCCGTCAGCAGCACCAGCAGCCCCTCGATGATCCAGCCCCAGGGCCGTTCATACTTTTTCGGGGTCGTCAGGCCGTAGATGAAATAGGCCGGGACGAGGGCGATCGTCGCAAAGGCGAGATCGTTCACCGGCCCGAGCAGGAAGATCTTGACCCATTCCCAGAAGCTGAACCCGGCGACGCTCGTCACCGGGAGGCAGATCAGCACGATCCGAAGGACAAATCCCGTCAGCAGGGACAGGAGGTAAAAGCGTTTGGCAAAATAACCGAACCAGTCGGTAACCTGTATCTTGTTTCCCATATCAAATCTTTTCGGCCCGTCCTTCCGGTACCCGGACGCGGACGGCGGCCTCGTGCATAGCTATATGAAGGGTGGTTCCCATCTCGATCGGGTCGCCGTCGAAATGGGCCGGAGCGGCGCTGCTCCGCTGCAGGACGATGTTGCGGCCCCGGAGCGAAGTCACCTTCCGGGCGCGGGTAAAGCGCCGCAGGAAAAGGCGGATGCCCAGCGCCGGGACATCCCAGAGCGTAAAGGGATGGAGCACCGTGACATCGAACTGCCCGTCCCGGACGGAGGCCTCCGGAGCGATGACGGCGTTGTTCCCCCATTGGTTGACGTTCGCGACAGTCACGAAAGTCGCCGGCATCGTATGGACCTTCCCGTCCACCTCGATGCGGTAGGTGTCGGGCTTGAAGTGCCGCCAGACCGCGAGGGTCTTCGCCACATAGGTTTTCAGCCCGCGCTTGCCCGATTTCGCGAAGGCCCAGGCGACGTCGGCGTCCATCCCGACCCCCGTCGTGCAGAAGAAGGGATGACCCTCGACGGTGCCATAATCCATCACGGCCGTCTCGGAGCGGTTGAGCTGCCGGATCGCCTTTTTCGGACGGCGGCTGATCCCCAGATGCAGGGCCAGCCCGTCCCCGCTGCCGCAGGGGATGATCCCGAGGGCCTTGTCGGGCGCGCCGGCCAGTCCCTGGGCCACTTCGCTGACGGTCCCGTCTCCGCCGACGGCGACGACGATATCCGCCTTCGACGCCCGCGCCAGCTCGATGCCGTGGCCGGCATACTCCGTCGGGCGGATTTCATAGCGGAAACGCTCCCGGTCCAGGAGCTTTTCAATCAGCGCAAGGATCCGCTGCTTGTCTTTTCCGCCCGAAATCGGGTTGACGATAAAAAGGATGCTTTCCACCGCCATCACTCCCCTATCGCACCTCAATCAGGTAATTCCCCTTGAACTCCGGCCGGATCACCGGATCGGCGCCGCTGATTTCATAGCTCGGAGCTCCGTCGGCGGCATATTCCGTCACGGTGTAATTCCGCTCCGGATCGAGGCCGCGCAGAGTAATCGGCTCCCCGTTCCATTCGGGAGCATAGAAGGCATAGTACATCGCGTCGTCCTTGGCGATCACGTGCGCTTCGGGCTTGTCGATGCCGTACGTATAGAGATTGAGATATTCGCCCTTCGAGAGCATCTTTTCGCTGTAGATCGGGACCCATTTGCGGAGGAGGGCTTCCTTCTCCGGGGTCAGCAGGCTGCCGCCATTCTCGGTGGCGTCCGGATTGGGCTCAGGCCAGGTGAACTTCGTGCCGATGATACCGCCGACGCCAACCTGAGACGGGAAATCGAGGCCGCCGTCGCTCAGTTCGACGTGGTCCGCATAGAAGGCGAGGTCCGGGCAGAGGGCTGCATAGACCTTGCGCTTCTGCCGGATCTGTGCGCTGGAGGTCGGGTCGGATGCGACGGCCTGGTTCATAAACGGCAGGTTGAAGAAATTGACCGCGCAGCCGCAGGGGCAGATCTGAACGACGGCGTCGGGCTTATCGAACTGCGCCCGATAATAGATGTGGGCGAAGAATTCCGGGAAGAAAGCGCAGGACTGTTCCGGATACGAAATCACCGCCAGGCACGCAGGATTGTAATCCGGAGCGGCAAGATTGAGGTGCTGGCCGTCCAGCTTGAAACCGTCGAAGCCCCATTCATTCAGGAATAGATCGACGAGATTCTCCGTATACGTCCACGTGGCGGGATTCAGCGGAGAAAGATACCAGCTATCCCACCAGGAGATGTCTTCGTGCGTCCCGTCCTTTTGAATCAGCAGCAATTCCGGATGCTCCTGGGCGAGCGAACTCTCCGGGTCCGCACAAAGCGGAGCCCACCAGAGCTTCGCTTTCAGGCCGGCGGCGTGGATGGCGTCCGTCATCCGGCGCATACCGTCCGGACCGATCCGGTCGTTCGCCTGCCAGTCGCCTTCGCAGATCTGGTAGCCGTCATCGACGTCCACCCACTTGAATCCCAGCTCGACCACCTTCGGCAGCGTGCCGATCACCTCGTCCACCGTGAAGGTCCGTTCATAGCCCCAGGCGCACCAGACCGGCTCATAGGCCTCTTCCGGAGACACCGGCGCATCCCATCCGTATTCATCGTGCTGATACGCAGCGAAGGTACGCAGCGGCTCGAAGAAGTCGCCCTGGCTCTCCAGCACAAACTGGCTGACGGCCTCCAGCGTCTCACCGGGCGCCAGGGTCAGCGGCTCGTCGAAATCCTGCCGGATCCAGGTCCAGGTCTTGTCGCCCTTACGCTCGACGGGAATCGAAACGAGCTTCAGCACCTCTTCCGCAACGCCGACACTCTTGTTGACCGATGAGGTCCATACACAGACCATCGGAATCCCGCCGCCATAATCGGAATCGTTCATACCCATATAGTTACGCTGGTAGAAACCATCCTCGACCGGGAGAACCCAGTCTTTGCGTTCGCCGGTCGAACTGGGCTGGAGCGACCACACTTCAGCGCCCTCAATCTCGATCCGGGAGGTTTCCACCGCCCCGATGACCAGGGGCTCGGTGCCGTTGTTGACGAAGGAGACGCTCCGAAGCATCATCCCGGGATAGGCTTCCGGGAAATCCGAGGAGATGACGATCTCGTAACCTTTCAGCGGCTCTCCGTCCACGCCCAGCAGACGATCCTGCGGAATCGGGCCGATCTTACCGCAGGCGGCTATGGCGGCAAGCGCCAGGAAATAAGCGAGTTTCTTCATATTGCGCTAGAGTTTGAATGCTTTCCCAAAACGTTCGCGGCAGATCGTCCGCACGGCCTCCAGGGAGGTGAAGGCGCCCGTACCGCCGGCGGCGGTCGTGTTCACGGCGCCCGTAAGGTTGCCGGTTTCCTGACAGTCCTCCAGGCTCAGGCCCTTGACGAAGGCGGAAATGAAGCCGGAGTTGAAGCTGTCCCCCGCCCCGATGCAGTCCACGACGTTTTTATTGAGGAAGGCCGGAAGATGTTTCCGGGAGCCGTCCTTGCGAATCAGGATCGAGCCGTCGGAGCCGCACTTGAGGAGCATCGCGTTGCCGAGATACGGGACCACGGCGGCGATGGCGGATTCCAGATCGGGAGCGCCGGTCAGGGCCTGCAACTCCTTCTCGTTCGGCATAAAGACGGTGATTTTCGGCAGTACGTTCTTGTAATCGAGCTTCCAGGTCTCCATCGGGTCCCACTGCGTGTCGAGCGACACCGTGACGCCCTTTTCGGCGGCCAGGTCCAGGACCTTGTCAATGTCGCGCAGCAGGGCGCTCTGCATAAAGAGGGAGGAGAGGTGGATGTGCTTCGTCTCGTCGAAAATGCGCTTGTCGATATCGTCGAAGCCCATCACGTCCATGGCGCCCTGGTAGGTCAGGTTCGCACGGTCCTCACCGTAGCTCATACAGATGGTCGCGCCGGTCGGGGTCTCCCCTTCCAGGACATAGCGGGTGTCCACGCCCTTGGCCGCGAGGGATTCCTTCACGAGCGTGCCAAAAGCGTCGCGGCCCACCAGGCCCACAAAGGCGACCCGGCTGCCGAGCGCGGCGGCATTTGCCGCGAAGATGGCGGTCGAGCTGCCGAGGGTGACGGTCATATCTTTGGCAAATTTCTCTTTGCCGATTTCAGGTTCGGATTCAATGCGGTTCAGGATGATGTCGACGTTGAGCTCGCCGATCGCTGCGATATCGTAAACTTTCATACAGAAATTGGTTTTAGTCCCGTAAATATCCGAAAAAAGCAGGAAAATCGGGAACTTTCTTCTGCGATTCGTCGCAAAATCTATTTCGTTTCGTTTCATTTGTAGTTTTTTTATTTATATTTGCGTGTTTAATAATAGCCAGAATATGGACGTTTACGATTCCGCCCAGGGCCGTCGATCGGCAATCCTTCAGCGTCTGCGCAAGGATTCGTCCGTCAACGTAGCCGAACTGAGCCGCGATTTCGGGGTTTCGGAAGTGACCATCCGAAAGGACCTCCGTATCCTGCGCGAACGCAAACTCCTGATCCGTGTCCACGGCGGCGCCATCCAGCGCACCAGCATCAATGCCGAGCAGGAGGAAGACCGGAATTTCAACTTCAAGCGCCTCGTCAACGCCCACGAGAAACGGGCCATCGGGCGTTTGGCCGCCTCACACATCCAAGAGGGCGACACGATCCTCGTCGATTCGGGTACGACGGCCCTCGAAGTGGTGAAGAACCTCGATGCCTTCCACGACCTGACCATCATCACGAACTCGGTCAATGCGATGATCGAGGCCCTCAGGTACAAGCGTTTCAAGGTAATCCTGCTCGGCGGTACGGTCCGCGGGTCGAGCTACTCGACCGTCGGGCCCCTCGCCGAGAGCAACCTCAAGCTCTTCTACTGCGACAAGCTCTTCCTCGGCGTGGACAGTTTCTCCCTCGAGGGCGGCCTTTCGACACCGAGCGTCGAGGAAGCGAGCACGAATCAGGTGATGATCTCCCGGGCCCGCGAGGTGTATGCCGTTTTCGACTCCTCGAAGCTTAACAAGCGCGCCCTCGCGTTCATCGCGACCCCGGACAAGATCGGCACCGTCATCACCGACAGCCGCCTCCCCGCCGGCGTTCGAAGCCAACTGAAAGCCTTGAAAATCAACATTGAAACGGTACCCGTATAAATCGAAACCCCCTGAAATATTTTTGCACATTAGTTAATAAATTACAGTTCAATTAGTTAGTACATTTTTAAGACTTTTTCGGCCTCTTTCATTTAAAAACGGTCCCGTGAGTCGAAAACATTCGGAAGCATTTTCTTATTTTTGCAGGACTAATAACCGCATATATCTATGACACAAGCGTTCCACACCTATCGGGAAATCCGTCAGCAGCCGCGCGTATGGCGCGAAGCGTATGACCGGATCTGTGCAGGCAAGGCGGAAATCGCCGCGTTCCTGGACCGTTTCCTTTCCGAAGGCTATCAGATTATCCTGACCGGTGCCGGTACCTCCGCCTACATCGGCGATGCCCTTGAGCACGCGCTCGCGGGTACGCGCCTGAGCGGCGCCCGCGCCCTGGCGACCACCGACATCCTGACTGCCCCCGAACTGTACTTTGACAAGAGCAGCCGCGTCCTGCTGATCTCCTTCGCCCGCAGCGGCAACAGCCCTGAGAGCGTCGGCGCCGTCCGCGCCGTGGAGCAGACCGCCGAAAGCGTCGCCCATATCTTTATCACCTGCAACCCCGAGGGCCAGCTCGCCCGGATGCAGGGCGGCAACATCCTGACCCTCCTGCTTCCCCCGGACACGAACGACCTCTCCCTCGCGATGACGAGCAGCTATTCGACGATGCTGCTGGTTTGCTCGCTGATTGCGCACATCGACGCGATCGAGGCGCAGAAAGAGGCCATCGAGACCCTCGCCGCCGCCGTGCAGAAAATGCTCGACCGCTACGAACCGGCCCTGCAGGAAATCGCCTCCCGTCCCTTCAAACGGGCGGTATTCCTCGGCTCCGGCGCGCTCAAGGGTGTGGCGGAGGAAGGCCGCCTCAAGCTGCAGGAGCTCACCGACGGCGCCGTGATGTGCGCCTTTGATTCCTTCCTCGGCTTCCGGCACGGCCCCAAGGCGGTCGTTCATCCGGACACGCTGATGGTCTATTTCGTCTCCGACGAGGAGAAGGTGCAGCGCTACGAGCGCGACCTGGTCCGCCAGGTTACGGCGGGGAACAGCCTGGTCGGCTCGGTCATCGTCTGCCAGCGCCGCCCGGACCTCCCGTCCGAATGCGCCGACGTATGCGTCGAACTCGGCCTGCCGGAGGGCTTCCCGGCCTGCTACGGCTGCGTTTCCTACGTAGTGACCGCCCAGCTTCTGGGTTATTTCAAATCGATTGACTGCGGGCTCAGCCCCGACAGCCCTTCCGTATCCGGCAACATCTCCCGGGTCGTGGAAGGCGTCACCTTATATATATAATTGTATGCGCAAGACTGAACAACTGCTCCATCGCATTGACCAGCTCCGGGAGGAGACCGGCATTCCCCGCACCATCTTTGCGGCCTGCCCGAACTCCCCGACCGTCATCCGTGCTTCGATCCGCGCCGCCAAGCGCAACAACGCCCCGATCTACTTCGCCGCGACCCTCAACCAGGTCGACTGCGACGGCGGCTACACGGGGATGACGCAGAAAGAATTCGTCCGCCTCGTCCGCTTCGAGCAGGAGCGGGTCCATTTCACCGGGCCCCTGATCATCGCCATCGACCACGGCGGCCCCTGGCTCAAGGACAAGCAGCGCACGGAAAAATGGTCCGTCGAAGACGCGATGAACGGCGTCAAGCAGTCCTTCGAGGCTGCGGTGCTCGCCGGCTACGACCTGATCCACGTGGATCCGACCGTAGACATCAACGTCCCGAAGGGTGAGATCATCGACATCCGCCTCGTCGCGGCCCGTACCGTCGAACTGATCGGCCACACCGAGGCCTTCCGCAAGGCCCACGGCATCGCCCCGATCTCCTATGAGGTCGGCACCGAGGAGGTCCACGGCGGCCTCGCCGACGAGACGACCTTCGACACCTTCATCGAGGAGCTGAAGAAAGGACTGGCGGCGATCGGTCTCTCCGACGTCTGGCCCTGCTTCATCGTCGGCAAGGTGGGCACCGACCTCGACACCACCCTCTTTGACGGGGAAGTCGCCCGCAAGCTCACCGCCAAGGTTCGCCCGCTCGGCAGCTACATCAAGGGACACTACACCGACGACGTATCGAATCCGGAAGAATATCCGCTCTGCGGGATGGGCGCCGCCAATGTCGGCCCTGAATTCACGATCAGCGAGTTCCGCGCCCTCTGCGAGCTCGAAGAGATGGAAAAGGCCTATGAGGCGGAAGGGCGTGTCGCTTTCCTGTCGCATATGAAGGCCGTCCTGCTCGAAGCCGTCCACGAGTCCCACCGCTGGGAGAAGTGGCTGCACGAGGATGAGAAGGGAAAGGATCTCGCCGAGCTGACCCCGGAGCGCCAGGACTGGATCGTCGCGACCTGCTGCCGCTACATCTGGCAGCAGCCGGCCCCGCTGGCCGCCCGCGGCACCCTTTACGCCAACCTCGAGCGCCTCGGCATCGACGCCGAAGAGATCGTCCTCGGACGGATCGAGCGCGATATGGACAAATACTTCCGGGCCTTCAACCTGATCGGCCTCAACGATTTGCTCTAGATATAATAACCCTATAACAACCACACAATGAAAACAACCCACATCCGCATCCTGACCGTGCTGGCCGCGCTGGCACTGTCACTTCCGATGTTCGGCCAAAAGCATCAGGTCACCGGCCAGGTGCTCGACGCCGATAGTGGCGCTCCTGTCATCGGCGCAGGCGTTATGCTTTCCTCCGGCGGTGGAACGACCACCGACTATGACGGAAAGTACGTCATTATGGCTGACGACAAGGACGTTCTCACCTTCGCGAGTATCGGTTATAACGAAGTGAAGGAAGTCGTCGGTGGCCGTTCGGTCATCAACGTCACCCTCACGGAAGATACGACCGTCCTCGAAGAGGTCGTCGTTCTCGGTTATACCTCACAGAAAAAAGCCGAGCTCTCCAGCTCCGTTGTTTCGATGAGCGGTGACGCCCTCCGCGACGTCGCTACCTCCGATGTCGGTAATATGCTTCAGGGCAAGGTTGCCGGTGTCGTCGTTATGAACGGATCCGGCCAGCCGGGTGACAACGCCGACATCCGAATCCGCGGTACCGGGTCGATCTCCGCAGGTGCCGGTCCGCTCTACGTGGTGGACGGTGTTGCCGGCGGCAGCTTCAACCCGAACGATATTGAGACCATCACCGTCCTGAAGGACGCTTCCGCGACCGCTCTCTACGGTGCGGCGGCTTCCGGCGGTGTTATCGTCGTTACCACCAAGAGCGGCCAGCAGGACCAGACCTCCGTCGAGTTCAAGGTCAGCGGCGGTATCAAGCGCGCGCTTCGCGGCTCCTTCCGCCCGATGAACTCCTCCGAGCTCTACGAGTTCGCCCGGATGATGACCCCCGAGGCTACCTTCGGTACGACCTATCCCGAGAGCCTGCTTGAGAAGGATTTCAACTGGCTGGACAACGCGTTCAAGACCGGTAACGTTCAGGATTACTACGCATCCGTTTCCGGTAAGTCCGGTAAGGTGAGCTACTTCCTCAGCGCCGACCACTACAATGAGATCGGTACCCTTATCAACACGAACTTCCGCAAGACCTCCGGCCGTCTCAACCTCTCGGCCCCGATCACGGATCGTCTCACCGTTTCCCTCCGCCTCAACTACGCCAAGTCCTACGACCAGGGCACTTCATCCTGGCGCCTGCTTGAGTATTCCTACTACGCTATGCCTTGGGATATCCCCTACGTCATCGCTGCTGACGGTACCGTCACGGACGAGTACCTCCTGATGGGCGATGGCAACCGTCCGGACAACGGCGAAAAGTGGTGGACCCAGAACCCCTCCAACGTTCTCCATTCCGAGCAGTACAACTACTCCAAGAGCCACGGCGAGAGCCTGACCGGAGACCTGCAGTTCGTCTGGAACGTTACGGACTGGCTGACCCTCACCTCGATGAACCGCTACGACACCTCCAACTCCTACTACGAGTACTATGTCGATCCGCGCACCTATGACGGTGCCTCTTCCGGCGGTAGCTTCACCAACAGCGACGGCGAATGGAGCGGTTGGGGTACGACCAACCTCGCCAAGATGCACAAAGCCTTCGGCAGCCACGAACTCAACGGCACCGTGGGTTGGGAATACGGCGAGGGTTACTCCCGCAGTATGGATGCGACCGGTATCGGTTTCGCCCCCGGCCAGCGTTCGCTGTCCAACAGCGTGATGGCGGACATCGGCGGCAGCGACTATGAGAGCCGCTCCTGGGCGCTCCTTGCACAGGCGCAGTACTCCTATCTCGGTAAGTACGTCGTTACGGCCTCTATCCGTTACGATGAAAGTTCCAAGTTCGGTCCGAAGAACCGCGGCGGTTACTTCCCGGGCGCATCCGCTGCCTGGATCATCTCCCGCGAGCCTTTCCTCACCGGCAACAAGACCCTCACCTTCCTGAAACTCCGCGGTGGTTACGGTAAGACCGGTAACGACAACATCCCGAACTTCCAGTATCAGGAATCCTACTCGATGAGCGGCCAGTACAACGGCTCCAAGACCGCGACCCTCGAGCGTATGGCGAACCCGTACCTCGGCTGGGAAGAGGCCTATATGGCGAGCCTCGGTATTGACGCTACCGTCAAGAACAACTGGAACTTCACCGTCGATCTCTACCACACGATCAACAGCAAGATTCTCCTCCAGTCCCCGATGGCCCCGTCTTCCGGTTTCTACGCCGTGATGGACAACGTCGGTAAGGTCCGCAATATGGGTGTCGAACTCGCCGTTGACGGCGCGATCGTCAACCACAAGGACTTCGGCTGGACCTTCGGTTTCAATATGGGTCTGAACCAGAACCGGGTCCTTGAGCTTCCGGAGCACGCCGATATGGTGATGAACCGTGGCGGTGTCGACCAGATCCTCCGCGAAAACGAAGACGTTTACTCCTGGTATATGCCCAAGTGGGTCGGTGTCGATCCTGAGAACGGTCTCCCGCAGTGGGAAAAGATCGAAGAGGACGGCTCCGTCACGATCGTGAACAACTACACGCAGGCTACCGCGCAGCTCGTCGGTGTCGCCTCCCCGGCCTTCAGCGGCGGTCTCAATATGGCCTTCCGTTGGAAGAGCTTTACCCTCAGCGCCAACGGCAACTTCGTCGTAGGCAACAAGATCTACAACCAGACCCGTGAGCAGATGGACGCCGACGGCGCCTACATCGGCCTCAACCAGATGTCGATCGACAACGGTCTCGGCTGGAGCCGCTGGGAGAAACCGGGCGATGTCGCCACGCACCCGCTGCCGCAGTCCGGCCGTCTCGACGGTTCGCAGAAGACCTCCTCCCGTTATCTCGAGGACGGCAGTTTCTTCCGTCTCAGGAATGTCACCCTCTCCTACAACCTTCCGCAGTCCCTGCTGAAGAAGGTTCGGATGAGCGATGCCCGCGTCTATGTTGCCGGCGACAACCTCCTGACCTTCTCCAAGTTCTCCGGTATGGACCCGGAAGTCCGCCTGGATTCCGACACGTATCACCACGCCGGTATGTATTCTCATAACTATCCGGTCCCACTGTCGGTCGTACTCGGTATTGATGTCAAATTCTAAAAGAGATCGCTATTATGAAAAAGATATTTGCTATCGGTCTGGCCGTCTTCGCCCTGGCTTCCTGCGAGATGGACTTCTATCCGTCCGACTCGATGAGCAGTGAGCAGCTCGCGAAAGACCCCGATTCGCCCATCTACACCACGGATGGTATCTATACCTACTTCCAGGACCGTATCGCCTACAAGGGACAGGACGGCGGTGAGAGCGGCAACTACTATGTGCGCCACTACTTCCAGCTCTCCGAGCTCCGCGGCGACAACGTCACGGTTTCCGGCGTTACCGAGGACCCGTTCGTTTTCCCGTACGGTTACACGGATATCAACACGGAAAAGAACATCTACTACACCTGGTGGATGGCCTACAAGATCATCTATGCCGCGAACTCCAACCTGGAGCTCATCAAGCCCGGCACCTCTGATCTGCACGACCACCTGATCGGTGAGAACTACTTCTTCCGCGCCATCGGTCACTTCCATATGGTTACGCTCTTTGCGATGCCGTATGCGCAGGGCCGCGACAATATGGGCGTTCCGCTCCGTCTGAGCACGGATACCTTCACGACCACCCGCGCCAGCGTCGGTGAGGTCTATGACGCGATCGTAGACGACCTGATCAAGGCCAAGGAATTCCTCGCCAAGGGTGAATCCGAGCGCGTTGTCGGCAACGAGAAAGGCTATGTCACCAAGGACGCCGCAACGGCTCTCCTCGCCCGCGTATACCTCTATATGGGTGAGAACGAGAAGTGCATCGACGAGTGCAACGAGCTGATGGAGCATCCTTCCGCTTCCCTGAGCGGCTACGACTTCGCCGACTATCCGACGCACACCTACGACCATCCGGAGACGATCTGGTGCTCGCATATGGAGCCTTCCCACGAGTGGGCAATCGACCACGGCGAGGCTTCCATCGCTTCGATGTACATCAAGGATGGCATCGGCTGGGGTGAGCACTACTGGAGAGAAGAACTCATCGACCTCTTTATGCGTTATCCGGAGGACAAGCGCTTCAAGGCGTATTTCCGGATGATCGAGGCCCACGACGTGATCACGCCGAACCCGAAGACGGGTAAGGACAAGATCACTTCCGAAGGTTCGATCAAGACCCTGGATGAGATGTACCAGCTCTTCCCTGACACCTACGTGGTCAGCTACCCGGTCAAGGTGGACGGTCCTTCCTATTCCTATGCGCAGGGTGCCATCAGCATCGGCGCGACCCGCAATGCCGACGGTTCGATCAACTTCTACCACCTCGAGAAGGATCCTTCCGGTGCTACGGAAGAGCGTCTGGACGGCGAGCAGGTCCCGGTTTACATCCAGTACGACCACGTCGCCAAGCGCAAGATTGAAAACCGCGACACGATCTACTACGTGGAGAACAGCGATGCCCACTTCCTCGGCGCCGAGGTCGATGGCCTGAAGCGCGTCTGGGTCCGTCCGGGTCCGGGTCACGCCACGCGGAAAGAGATCGAGGTCAAGAAGGGTGAGCACAAGGGTGAATGGTATCTGCAGTCGCAGTCCGACGCCGACGCCCGCTTCAACGCCCTGGTTTCCCGTAACGACAACGGCGGTGCCTATCGTCGCTACTACAACACGAAGTTCAGCTACCAGAACGGCCTTCCGATGCTGACCTCTCCGGTCTTCCTCCGCTGGGGCGAAGTGGTGCTGAACCGTGCTGAAGCTGAGGCCAAGCTCGGCAAGACCGGTGAAGCTCTCGCCGACCTGAACATCATCCGCACCCGTGCCGGTATCGCTCCGCTGAACGCAGGCGATCTCGCCTCGAACGGATACAACGGTGACAACCCGACCCTGCAGGCTGTCCTCGACGAGCGCCGCAAGGAGCTCTGCTTCGAAGGCCATCGCTTCTTCGACGTGTTCCGCAACAAGCTCCCGATGGACCGCCGCTATGCCGGTTACCACCCTTGGGAGATCATCCAGCCGAACGACCTGCGCATCGCCCTGCTGATTTCCCAGGATGAGATCAACTCCGGCGGTATCCCGCAGAATCCGAGATAATACTAAAACCAAACTATACCTATTTTATTAATTTTTAATCATTTTCAACACAATGAAAAAATTCTATTCTATTCTCGCTATTGCAGCGATGGTGGCTGTCGCCTGCTCGAAGGACGACAAGGGTGGCGACGAACCGGAACCGCAGCCGCAGCCGCAGCCCGCAGAGTACACCGGCCCTGAGCAGGGTGATTCCGAATGGTCCGTTATCGGCGCGCTCAGCGAGCTCCCGGAAAACGCCGACTGGGGCACCGACTGGGTGATGAAGAAAGAAGGTGACATCTTCTACCTGAAGAATGTCAAGCTCGCCGCTGGCAATGAGTTCAAGGTCCGTTTCCAGAAGGACTGGGGCACCAACCGTGGTGGCGCCTTCGCCGAACTCGGCAAGGGCTTCGATGTCGTCCAGAACGGCGACAACGTCAAGCCGGGTCTCGACGGTTTCTATGATGTCTACTACAACGCTGCTGTCGAGCAGATGGCCGTTTGCGCCAAGGGTACCATCCCGACTTGGGCTGAACCCGCTCCGGCTGCTGCGATCACCATCGACGGTGACTTCTCCGACTGGCTCGCTCTCGATCCGACCAAGATCGCTGACACCTACGGTGACGAGGATGCTACGCACCCGGTTCTTCTCGCGGCTTATGTCTATGCCGACCCGAACTACATCTTCGTAGCTTTCGAGTATGACGCTGAGGCGATCTCCCACGAGCCCGATGTCGAGCACGTTCCTTTCCACTGCTACATCAACACCGACGGTGACGCTACCACGGGTGGCTTCTCCGATCAGTTCTCCGATGCTTGCACCGATGTCCTTCTCGAAGGTTTCATCTATCCTGAAGGCTCTGAGATCGGTTCCTACGATCCGGACGCTTTCTCCTGGAGCGGTGAAGTTAACGGCGGCGGCTGGGAATGGGCTGGCCTCGAGTACGAAGGCAGCATCTGCGAAGGTGCCGGCGTTGAAGGCAAGTACGAATTCCTGATCAAGCGTGATGCCCTCAAGGCTATCGGCTTCCCGGTGGCTGACGTCTTCTCGATCGGCTTCGACATCCAGCAGGGCTGGAACTCCGTCGGTATCCTCCCGAACGAGGCTCCGTCCGAGGAGAATCCTTCCGGTCTCGGTGAGTCCCTCGAGGTTGTTACGACCAAGTAATCTCACCTGATTCTATCGCCATAGGCGGAGCCCCGCACGTCGGGGCCCGCTTATGGCTTTTTTTCAAAAATCCAAAATCCAAAATCCGTGAAACGCTTTCGCAGAAACCTCCTGCTTGCCGCCCTTCTGCCCCTCGCAGTCGCCTGCGGCAAGGAATCCACTTCCGACGATCCTACACCGGAACCCGTGCCCGTAGATCCCACACTTGAGACGGTGACCTACACGGTCTCCGATGAGAATTTCCCCAACCCGGAGCGGGGATTTTATGTTCCTGTGGAAGTTTTCAATGCTGATCGGAAAGGGGTTAACGAAGCCCAACTCAATGCTGCCCGTCTTCAGGGCCGAACCCTCCTCCTGCTCGAATTCCACCTCACCGACTTTGTCGCTACGGATATTTCCGAAGACTATCTCGAAACGATCCGTCTGAAATTCCAGTCCATCCGTGACTTCGGCGCCAAGTGCGTCCTCCGTTTCTGCTATTCCAACGGCTTTGCCGAGAGCGACAAACCCTGGGATGCTCCGCTGGATCAGGTGCTGGCCCATATTGCCCAGCTGAAACCTCTCCTTCGTGAGTATGCCGACGTTATTTTTGTGGTACAGGCCGGCTTTGTCGGCAGTTGGGGCGAATGGTACTATACCGAAAACTTCAAAGACGGGAAAAACGGGGAAGGAAAGCTTCTTATTGAGCCTTGTAGAGCTTTGGTGGATGCGCTCCTGGATGCGGTTCCGGAGAATCGGCAGATTGAGCTCCGCACCCCCGCCATTAAAATGAAATTGTACGGCTATACATTAGCCGATACCCTTAAAATTGAAGAGGCGCACCAGCCTACGGCCAAGGCGCGCCTGGGCGGTCACAACGACTGCTACCTCTCCAGTTCGAACGACGTCGGCACCTTCAATGGCTCATCCGATCGTACCTACTGGCAAGCCGAAACCCGCTTTACCATTATGGGCGGAGAATCCTGCGATGCAAACGACGGAATCCTCCCCCCTCAATGCCATTGCGAGGGAACAGGCAAATACAACGGCGCGATCAAAGATATGACCCTGCAGCACTTCACCTACCTGAACAGCGGCTATTGGAAAAAAATGATTACACGCTGGAGTGATGAAGGCTGTCTCGAGCAGATCAAGAAACGCCTCGGCTACCGCATCGTCCTGAAAGAAGGACAGTTCACCAAGAAGGCGGAAGCCGGAAAGCCCTTCGAAATCCATCTCCAACTGGAAAATGTCGGTTTTGCATCCCTGCAGAACCCCCGCGACGCGGAATTTGTCCTGACGGACGCCTCCGGCAAGGTCCTCAAGACCTGGGCCCTCGAGAGCGATCCGCGCTACTGGATGCCCGCCGAGCTGACGGAAATCTCCCAGACCGTCACCCTGCCTGAAAACATTTCCGGCACCGTAAAGCTTCACCTCAACCTTCCCGATCCTTGCGAGACAATCCGGAGCAATACCCGCTTCTCGGTCCGCCTGGCCAACGAAGGGGTCTGGAGCGACGAGACCGGTTACAATACTTTGTACACATTTACACTTTAATTTTTAGCACAACTAAACTATGAAAAAATTCTATTCTATTCTCGCTATTGCAGCGATGGTAGCTGTCGCCTGCTCGAAAGACGACAAGGGTGGTGACGAACCGGAACCGCAGCCGCAGCCGCAGCCCGTTGAGTACGAAGGCCCCGAGCAGGGTACCTCCGACTGGTCCGTTATCGGCGCGCTCAGTGAGCTCCCGGAAAACGCCGATTGGGGCACCGACTGGGTGATGAAGCAGGAAGGTGACATCTTCTACCTGAAGAATGTCAAGCTCGCCGCTGGCAATGAGTTCAAGGTCCGTTTCCAGAAGGACTGGGGCACCAACCGTGGTGGCGCCTTCGCCGAGATTGGCAAGGGCTTCGAAGTTGTCCAGAACGGCGACAACGTCAAGCCGGGTCTCGACGGCTTCTATGATGTCTACTACAACGCTGCTGTCGAGCAGATGGCCGTTTGCGCCAAGGGTACCATCCCGACCTGGGCCGAGATTATCCCTCCGGCACCCGCTGCCGCCGTCACCATCGACGGTGACTTCGCCGACTGGGCCGAACTCGATCCGACCAAGGTCGCCTCTGCCATTTGCGATGACAATGCCCCGTGGGAAGGCGTCCGTGAAATCCGCTGCTTTGCCGCGGACGACAAGGTCTTCTACTACATCCGCTTCGACAGTGAAAGCCTTGAGGAAGCCCTCACACAGGCAACTCCGGATATGCACATCCGCCTTTGCATCAACACCGACGGTGAATTCGAATCCGGTTATCAGAGCTATTTCCTCCAGGGCTATGACTTCATTGTTGAAGGTTCGATTGCCGAGGGAGGCGCCCTGGTCGATTTCGACGGCACCTTCTTCCAGCGCATCGGCTCCTGGCAGGAGCTGCTCGCTCCCGGCAACAACCTCGTCGCCGGCAAGGGTAACGGAAACGAGTATGAGATCGTGCTCGACCGCGTAGTCTTCAACCGCGCCGCTGCCCTCAGCACCGAACCGAAGCCGATGGGTGACAACTTCCAGACCGGTATCCGCTTCTACTACAACGGCTGGGACGAGTTCTCCAATATGCCGAACGGCGACATCGATGTCGACGAAAACGGCTGGGGCGACCTGCTTGACGTGAACTTCTAGTCGTTCACGGATGCTTCGCCGTATCCTTACGCTGACCCTTACCGCCGCGGCGCTTCTTTCCTGCCAGAGCGCAGGCAAGAAGCCCGCTGCGGATGACAGTTCTGTCATTCCGAGCGAAGCGAAGGAATCCGTTTCGGGCTATTGGTCGCGCCACCCGTGGCGCATCGAAGAAGGGGTTGTCGACCTTCGGGAAGACACCTTCGCCGACTTTGCCGAAATCGCCGTGGCGGCGCCCCAGGCGGAAGCCATTTCCGCACTCGGCGCCCTGCTGGACTCGCTGAAAGCGAAGGATGCGGTCAGCTATTACATCTATTCCGGCTGGGTGGAAGGGGCATTTTACCATCCCCTCTCCCCCTGCCGGAATTTCGATTTGTTTGCCTATGCTGTCGGGCGCTTTGAAACAGACGGCATTTTTGATGCGGACGAGTGCCGCCCCTTCTCGAGGAAGCGGGACTGGATGGCCCTCGGCCGCGAAGGCGAAACGGCGATCACGCCCGAGCCGGACCCGGCCGGACGAGGAACCCTCGTGCTGGTGCTGGACCTCAGATGTCCAAGCTGCAGACGGGCGCTGGCGAGCCTCGGCATCGATCCCCGCTGGGAGGGATACCGCCGCGTGGCCCTTTGCTGCGGCCCCGGCCCGCTCCCGACGGTCCCGGACTGGGAATACCGCCCCGTAGGTAACCCGGACCGCTATTTCGACCTCGAAGCGATGCCTTTTTACTATGTTATCGATCCGGCCGGTGTCATCGTCCAGTCCTACCGGTCAGACTTCTAGAATCCTATGCTGAAAAACCTTTCCTGTATCGCTTTTGCTGCAGCCGCTTTCCTGGCCCTTTCCTGCCAGGATAATCCAGCCGAGGAGCCCAGTCTTCACTACTACCGGACCGACCGGACCTATGAGATCACGGATGCCCCGATGCCGCCCGTTGACAACGAGGTGCGCAACGTCATTCTGATGATCGGCGACGGGATGGGCCTCGAGCAAGTCAGCTGCGCCTGGGTGCTCAATCACGGCAAGCTCAACCTGGATAACTTCCCCTACACGGGACTTTCCCGCACCTGGTGCGCCGATGCGCTCATCACCGACTCGGGTGCCGGCGGAACAGCGCTGGCCGCGGGGCAGAAAACGGCCGAAAATCACGTCGGAACGGCCGCGGACGGGAGTGACCTCGCTTCCATCCTCGTCAAGGCGCGCGGGCTCGGCAAAAAGACCGGAGTCAGCGTCGTCTGCCACTTTGCCGATGCGACCCCCTGCGATTTCTGCTGCCACAACGAATACCGCTATAATCAGGAGGACCTGATCGCCGACTACCTCGACTGCGGGGTGGATTATCTCACGGGCGGCGGTACGGACTGGTTCACCGACGTCCATCGCACGGACGGCCGGAACATTCTCGCCGAAATGGCGGAAGCGGGCTATACCGTAGCCCTTACAGAAGATGAGCTGATGGCGGCCGGGCTGCCCGTCATCGGCGTACTCGCCCCGGATAACCTGCCGGTAGCGAAAGAGCGCGGCGATCTGTTCCGCCGCAATGTAGCCCGCGGTCTGGAGCTCCTGTCGCAGGGCGATCAGGGCTTCGTGATGATGATCGAAGGCTCCTGCATCGATGATGGCCTGCACGAGAACAACCTCGAAAAGGCGATGGAGGAGATCCTCGACTTCGACCGCACGATCGGCGACGTGCTCGAATGGGCCGCCGCGGACGGCCACACCCTCGTCATCGTGACGGCCGACCACGCCACCGGCGCGATCACCCTGCAGGATGGCGACCTCGAAAAGGGCGAAATCGGGGTAGCTTTCGGCAACGATAGCCACAACGGCATCGCCGTCCCGATTTATGCCTGGGGGCCCGGCGCCGACGCCTTCATCGGCATTAAAGAGAATGCGGAGTGGGGGCAATTGATAATGGAATTTGTTAATTAGATACCCGATCAGGTCGGGTATGACGAAATAAGGTCTGACGATATAACGGCATGACGTATTATGACTGAGAAGAAACACAACTGGTTATTGTATGCGCTGGTGACGATGATCACCTGGGGCGTCTGGATGACATTTTCGGACCCGACGCTAGGATCGCTGTATTTCGGCATCCCGGAGGCCTTCCCTTCGGAGATGGTCTATGTGGTCTGGGCCATTTCGATGATACCGTGCGCCATTTTTGCGCTGGCCAATATCAAATTCAAGCTGGATGTGCGGCCCAAGACCGTGGCGCTGAGTATGGGCGTGGGCCTGCTGGGAGCCGGCGGACAGCTGGTGCTGTTTCTGGCGCTCAATTATGCACCCTCGTATCTGGTTATGCCGATGATTTCGGTCGCTCCGATCGTGACGGTGCTGCTGTCAGCGACCTTCCTGAAGGAAAAGGTTTCGAAGCTGGGCATCCTCGGCATCGTGCTCGCGTTTGTCGCCATTATCTGCTTTGCCGTTCCTTCTGATACGGAAGGCTCTGTATCCAGCTGGATCTGGATTCTGCTGGCAGCCGTCGTGTTTATTTGCTGGGGCATCCAGGCCTTCGTGATGAAACTGGCGAACAACCATACGCCCGATGCGGAGAGCGTCTTCGTCTATATGGCGATTGCGGCAGTGGTGCTGATTCCGGTCGCTTTCCTGCTGAAATCGCCGTCGGAATTGACCGCCTTCGGATGGGGTGCTCCGACGAAAGTCTTCTTCGTGCAGATCCTCAACGCCATCGGCGCCTTCACCCTGGTCTATGCCAACCGCTACGGCAAGGCAATGGTCATCGCGCCGCTGGCTGACGCCTGCTCGCCGGTGATCTGCTGCCTGCTTTCCATCGTCCTGCTGCTGATCGCCGGACTGGATGCCATCCCGACGGTATGGCAGATCGGCGGTATGGTCGCCGCAATCAGTTGCGTATTCATCTTCAGCCGCGAATAAGCTATGAAAAAACTCCTCCTGCTCCTGCTTGCTGCGAGCCTGTCGCTCTTCTCCGGGTTTGCCCAGGAAAGCGACGAAGCGATCGCCGCCTACATCCACGAGAACATCTACCGGGCCGGCATCAACACGAACCCCTACGAGTATCTCCCGGTCGCGGAGACCCCCGTACCGAAAGGCTATAAAGCCTTCTATATCAGCCATTATGGCCGCCACGGCTCCCGCAGCGACTGGAACGACGGGATCTACGACAAGGCGGTCGAGCAGTACCGGATCGCCCACGAGGCGGGCCTGCTCTCCCCCGACGGCGAGAAAGCCTACCGGATTGCCTCCGAGATTCTTGCCCTGCACAACGGGATGGACGGCCGTCTGACCGCGCGGGGCGCCCGCGAGCACCGGGCCATCGCGCAGCGGATGTATAAGAAATACCGCAAGGAGGTCTTCTCCGACGGGCGCCTGGTCCGTGCCGTTTCGAGCACCGTGCCGCGCTGCATCGTGTCGATGGCGGCCTTTACGGGCGAACTCCTCGCGCAGGATCCGAAGCTACAGATCAGCTGGGATACGGGCGAACGATTTATGGAGTATTGCAGCAGCGTGGATCCGAAGCCGATGAAAAAGAAGGCCTATGAGATCATCGAGGAGCACGCTTACTCCCGGCCGATCGACACGCTCGCCTTCCTGAGCCGGATTTTCCTCGATCCTGAGGCCGGTCGCCAGGCCCTCGGCAGCCACTGCGCCGATCTCGTTGACGGGACAGGTGCGATTGCGCTGATCTGCGGCGCTTTCGACTATGACGACTTTATGCTCCGCCTGATCAACGAGGAAGATCTCGTACACTATTCGCAGAACGTCTCCCTGAACCTCTTCCTCCGGCAGTGTAATTCAGCGGAATTCGGCGATGAGCGGATGGCGGTCGCTGAGACGGTCAACCTCGTCAAGGACGTCATCGACAGGGCCGACGAGGCGATCGAGAAGGGCGAATGCGCGGCGAACCTCCGTTTCGGCCACGACTATCAGCTCCTCGCCTTCGGCTCGAAGATCGGCATCAAGGGCATCGGCGAGCGGCTCGACAAGAGCGAAAGCGTCAACTGGCCGGGCTGGTACTACAGTCCCTTTGCCGGCAATATCCAGATGATTTTCTATCGTAACAAGGCCAACGACGTTCTGGTCAAATTCTATATCAATGAGCGCGAAACGACGCTCCTGACGCTCCCGGGCGGCCCGTACTACCGCTGGGAGGATGTTAAATCGGCTTTCCAAAATTCCCTGTAATGAAACGATTTCTCCAGTTTGCCAGCATATTGCTGATCGCGGGCCTGGTGGCCTGCCAGTGCGATTCGAAGGAAGAAACCCCGCCTGTTCCGCCGCCGGATCCTACGCCGGTTACGCCGCCGGATCCGGGTGATGATCCCGGTGACGATCCCGTCACTCCGCCGGAACCCGAACCGGTCAAGCCGGAGCCGGGCGTCTATACCTTCGTCCTTCCCGACTACGCGCCGAAGGCGGCTTGGTCCGTCGGGGACGAGATCTCGATCCGTGGCAACTCTGTTGCGGGCATCATTACGGCGACGGTAACGGAGGGCAGCATCTCCGAAGACGGTAAGACGGCGACCCTCGAGCTCGCTGAGATCCCGGCTACATTCTGCCCGCCGGACTACCTCTATGCGGCTTTCCCGGCCGGCGATGTCAACTTCGAAGGCACTTTCTGCAATACGACCACCCGCTTCACGGGGCACGGCCCGCGCCTGGTCGCTTTCTGGAAGGAAGGCAACAGCTTCGAATTCGTACCCTGCGCCTTCGCGGTCACCTTTACCGTAACCGGGGACTATGACGCTATCGTCTTTGCCGGCGCCGCCCGCGAGGAAATCCTCTGCGACCATACGACCGTGGATTATTCCTCCACGACCGCCCTCTCGACGAAGCGCCCCTCCGACGGCCATCCCTTCATCGTGCTTGATCCGACCGCCGACGGGCACTATGCCGTCTTCATTCCGGGCAAAACGCAGATCAAGACCGGCTTCAATATCTACCTGAAAAAGGGCGACAGCTATCCGATGTATTACACCCATTCGTACAGCGGCACGGTGAAGGCGGGCAACACCCTCGAGCTCGGAGACATTACTTCCAGCCTGACCGCGTATGACGGCCCCGCGCCGGAGGAAATGGATATGCCGGTCATCCTGAAGCGCACCGAATACAAGGTCAACGTGCAGGAACTCTCCGGCATCTGCCTGACCGAAGACGGCGGCTCCCTCTGGGCTGTCGGCGACGAGGGCCAGCTCGCCATCGTGACGATCACCGATGAGGGACAGGTCAGCGTGCAGAACATCAAGCATTACAGCAACGACCTCGAAGGCGTGACCCGTGATCCGGCGACCGGCGACCTCTACTTCTGCCAGGAACCGAACGGGGTGTACCGCTGCCCTTCCCCTTATACCTCCTACACGCGAATTTTCAAGGTCGCGGACGCTGCGAACTACGGCAACTCCGGCCTCGAAGGCATTACCTGGTACAAGGACAACACGCTCTATGTCGGCTCGCAGGTCAGCGCCAACCTCTGGCGTTATGACCTCACCGGCAACGTGCTGGATTTCATCTCCCTGAAAAACGTCAAGGCGAACATCGTCGAGGTCGGCGGCCTGTGCTACGATCCGGTGAACGACTGGCTCTGGGTGACCGATTCGGAGTCGCATTCGCTCTGGGTCTTCAGCGGCGATGCGCGGACCTACTACGGCCGCTACAAACTCTCCTCGAGCTACAACAACGAATCCGTAACCGTAGACCACGCCCGCGGCTGCGTCTGGGTCGGTGACGACAACGACGATCAGCCCCGAATCATCCGCCTCGATATGGAGGGCCTGACGCGTCCCATAGAATAGGAGAGAAAGACGATGCGAAGCCTCCTGATCCCCTACCTTTTGTGCCTGACGCTGCTCGGCGGCTGTGACGGCGCTGAACAGATCAATCCTCTGCCCGAGCCGGACCCCGTCCCCGTCGTGCCGCCGGATCCGGGCACGGACCCCGGGACCGATCCCGGCACTGATCCGGGCACTGATCCGGGAACCGATCCCGGAACGAATCCGCCGGTCGATCCGCCTGCAGAAGAGCCGGATCTGACGGGCTACGCGCAGGTGTCGCTGCATTCGCAGCTGACGGGGGTGCAGCCGATGACGGGCATCGTCATCTGGAGCGAAAGCGGCAACCGCAAGAAGTCCTACGTGCAGCTCGAGTTCGCCTATATGCTCTACAGCGACGTATGCAAGGAGCAGGACGTCTACGACTGGAGTCCGATGGAACAGCTGCTGGAGCGCGCCGCCGCCTCGGGGCACCAGGTTGTCGTCCGCTTCCGCTACGTCTATCCAGGCTACTCCGCCGCCGTTCCGGACTACATCAAGTCCTGGCCGGGCTATGAGGCCACCAACGGCAAGAGCGAAGGCCGGAGGACCGAATTCCCCGACTGGCGCTGCGAGGAGCTGCAACGCTTCCATCTCGAATTCCATCGCCGCTTCGCCGAGCGCTACGACCACGATCCGCGCCTGGCCTTCGTCGAGACGGGTTTCGGCCTCTGGGCGGAGTACCACATCTACGACGGGCCGTTCATTCTCGGGAAGACCTTCCCCTCGAAGGAGTTCCAGGCGGAGTTTATGGAGCGGATGGACGAGTGGTTCACCGACGCCCCCTGGATGTTCTCGATCGATGCGGCCGACAACACCTACGGGCCGTTCCGGAAGTTCCCGGATTTGCTGGGGCTGGACTTCGGCAATTTCGACGACTCCTTTATGTGCGAGGACCACGACGGCTACAACACGCGGAGCTGGAAGTACTTCGGCGAGGATCGCTACACCCGGGCGCCCTTCGGCGGCGAATTCAGCTACTATTCGGAATACGATCAGAAGAACTGCCTCAACCCGGACGGAATGTATGGCCGCCGCTTCGAGGATGAGGTCGCGAAATTCCATATGACCTTCATCATCGGCAACGACCAGCCCGGGAAGCAAAGCGAAGCGCGCATCACCGAGGCCGCGATGTCGATGGGCTACCGCTTCCGGATCGGCGATTTCCAGGTGAAACCGGGAACCGGCGCGTGGGTTCTGGTCAGCAATGTCGGTGTGGCGCCGATCTACCGCGACGCTTTCGTGGCGGTCGACGGGGTCCTTGGGGCCTATAATCTGCGCAATCTGATGCCCGGAAAAAGCGTCTGGGTCGAGGTGCCGCTGGAAAGCGTGAGCACCGCGTCCCGCCCCGCCATCGTCTGCGACCATCTCGTAGAAGGCCAGGTCATTGAATTCGAAGCCGACTTCTGATGTTCCTCTCGCTGCTTGTCTCCCTGATTCAGCTTGTCAATCCCTTTGTCGGGACCGACGCGCACGGGCACACCTTCCCGGGAGCGGTCTACCCCTTCGGAATGATCCAGCTGAGCCCGGACACGCGGCCCCGGGCCGGCGACTGGGACGGCTGCAGCGGCTATCATTACAGCGACAGCCTCATCTATGGCTTTTCGCACACGCACCTGAGCGGAACCGGCTGCGACGACTGGTGCGACGTTCTGGTGGTCCCGGGCGGGCAGCCTTCGCGCTTTTCGCACGAGCGGGAAAAGGCTTCGCCGGGCTATTATGAAGTCTATCTTGAAGATACCGGGGTGCAGGCGCGGCTGAGCGCCGGGCGGCGGAGTGCCGTCCACGAATACCGCTTCCCGGGTAAGGCGGAGATCCTTGTCGATCTCCGGCACCGCGATCCGCTCGAAGCCTGCGAGATCCACGTCGAGGGGAAGGCCTGCTATGGCTTCCGCAGCTCGAACAGCTGGGCGCGCGACCAGCGGGTCTATTTCTATCTGGAGTTTTCCGAGCCGCCCGTCCGCAGCGCGTTGGAGGCCGACCGGGCTTTGATCGCCTTCGCCGGCCGCGTCCTGACCATTCGGGCGGGAATCTCCTCAGTTTCCTGGGAGAACGCCCGGGAGAACCTGCTGAGCGATTACCCGGCGTCGCTGAAGGCGCAGAAAAAGTCCACGGAGAAGGCCTGGGAGGCTTATCTGTCTAAGCTCCCCTGCCCCTACCGGGACACCGAGCACAAAAAACGCTTCTACACGGCGCTCTATCATACCGCCATCCATCCGACCCTCTGGTCGGACGTCAACGGCGAGTACCGCGGGATGGACGGGCTGGTCCACAAGGCCGAGGGCTGGGAGCGCTACACGGTATTTTCCCTCTGGGACACCTTCCGGGGCCTGCATCCGCTCCTTTGCGAGATCGAGCCGGAGCGGACGGTGGATTTCATCCGCTCAATGCTCTCCATCTATCAGGAGCAGGGCAAACTCCCCGTCTGGGAGCTTTCCGGCTATGAGACCAACTGTATGATCGGCTACAATGCCGCGCCCGTGATTGCAGACGCCATTGCGCGGGGGCTGGAGGGCTTTGACTACGAGGAAGCCTTCGAGGCGATGGTCGCTTCGGCGCGACGGCCCGAATTCGGCCTCGACAGTTTTCGCCGCAACGGCCTGGTCCTCGCGGACGATGAGCACGAGAGCGTTTCGAAGACGCTCGAGTATGCCTATGACGACTGGTGCGTCGCGCAGGTGGCGCTCCGGCTGGGGCATATGGATGAATATCAGGAGTTTATGGCCAGTTCCCAGTACTGGAAGAACGTGCTGGATCCCGAGACGCGCTTTATGCGGGCGCGCCTGAACGGCCGCTGGTTCAGCCCCTTCGACCCGCGGGAGGTCAACAACAACTACACGGAGGCGAATTCCTGGCAGTACAGCTTCTTCGTGCCGCACGACATTCCGGGGCTTATCGAGGCCCTGGGCGGCCCCGAAGCCTTCGAGGAACGGCTGGATGCGCTCTTCAGCGCCCCGCAGCAGACCACCGGCCGCACGCAGGCCGACATCACCGGCCAGATCGGCCAATACGCGCACGGCAATGAGCCGAGCCACCACGTGGCCTTCCTCTACGATGCCATCGGCCGGCCCGACAAGCGGGACGCCCGCGTCCAGGAGATCCTCGAGACGCTTTATACCAGCGCTCCGGACGGCCTCTGTGGCAACGACGACTGCGGGCAGATGAGCGCCTGGTACGTGCTTGCCGCGCTCGGGCGGTATCCGGTTTGCCCGGGCAGTTCGTCATCCCCGACTCGATCGGGGATCTCCCCTATCGTCCCGAACCCGGCCTTCGAGATGGACAACGACATCTTTACCGATTCCCTCCAGATCGCCATCCGCGGCACCGGCGAGATCTACTACACCATCGCCGGAAACGAGCCGCAGCGCTATGACGGCCCCTTCTTCGTGCATCAGCCCTGCGAGCTGACAGCCTGGTCCGAGATGGACGGGCGCCGCAGCTTCGTCACCCGAAGCCGAGTTCGTCAGGTAAAGAAGGATTGCCGGATCACGATCCTGACTCCCTACAGCCGGCAATACACGGCCGGAGGCGACGAAGGCCTGATCGACGGCTGCCGCGGCGGGATCAACTGGCGCACCGGGGGCTGGCAGGGCTATCAGGACACGGATTTCGAGGCCGTGCTGGACCTGCTTTCGGAGCGGGAGCTGAGCGCCATCGGGGCGGGATTCTGCCAGGACGCGCGTTCCTGGATCTGGATGCCGCGCTACGTCGAATACTCCATTTCCCTTGACGGCGAGCAGTTTACGCCGGTCGGACGCCTCGAGAATATGGTCGATGAGCAGGACCTCAAGGTCCAGGTCTGGGACGCGGAGATTCCCGTCGACTGCCGCGCCCGCTACGTCAAGGTCCACGCGGGGACGATCGGTCCCATTCCTTCCTGGCACCCCGGTGCTGGCTATCCGGGCTTCATCTTTACGGACGAAGTCTGGGTGAAATAATCTCTTTTAACGGGAATGCGCTAGCGGCGCGTATCGTGACTTTCGTGGCCTAGGATGTCTTCATCCTGGGCCGCTTCGCTGATCCCCTTGAGCAAGGCGTTGATCGCATCAATGCCTTCTCGGAGGCTGGCTTTCGGCCAGGCGTGGTAACCGGAGGAATAGACGCCCTTGTATTCCGGATACCGGATACTCAGCGACCATTGGAACCCGTCCATCACCTGGAAGCTCGGCTCGTAGTCGCGCTTGAGGGTCTGGAGCCGGTACTTCCGCACGAGCGCGTCGATCTGCTCGAAAATGTCCTCCGGCGCCTTTACGACGAGGATTTCGGGACCGTCGTGCGAGGACAGGATACGGACCGTACCGTCCTCTCCGGCTTCCACGAGATACCAGTCCATCGGATACATCACCGGACCGGAGTAGCGGTATTCATAACGGGAGGGAATTCCTTCCGGTAATTTCTTGTCACCGGAGCAGTTCAGTCCCACCAGGGACAGCAGAGAAAGGGCGAAAAGTGTTTTCATCGTACGGCTTAGCATCTACCAATCTCTGCAAATATACTTGCTTTACCCGAGGAATCCAATAGCACCCGCATCAGTCTTGTGGCCATAATTGCGCTGCGGCGACAGCTTGCCTCTTCGAGGACTCCGCCCGCTACGCTTCCGGCGCCCTTCTCTCTCCGGATACTAGCAGACTGCCCGAGGGGGTACATTGCTTGTACCTCCTCGGACAAAAATGGCGGTTTTTGTCGGCAGGGGTCCCAATGATGGACCCCCACAAACACTCGAGGGTCTTGCGGTACGATTAGAGCGAAGCGATGGCGCCTGCAGGCGCCGCGTCGTAGTCGCGGAATGTAATGATGCGACGGAGACGCCGACCGGAACGAAGTGTAGGTCGCATATCCCCAGGGGGATCGGCCGAAGGCCGAGGGGGAAAAGGATTTATCCGGCTACCTCCACAAAAAAAACCGGCATCGGCCGGTTTCTTTGTGGAGGTAGTCGGATTCGAACCGGCGACCCCATGCTTGCAAAGCATGTGCTCTACCAGCTGAGCTATACCCCCTTTTCTCGTTTCTTTTTGGTGGTTGCTTCGTTGGACTTCGCTCCTCATTTCGTCACAACCGCAAGGTTGCTCCTCAATCGTCGCTCGTCCGCCTTGCAACCCCTCAAAAATAAACTTCGAACTTATACAAAAAAAGCCGGTCTGGTATCCGGCTTTTCGGTAGGCCCTGGCAGAGTTGAACTGCCGACCTCTACATTATCAGTGTAGCGCTCTAACCAACTGAGCTAAGAGCCTGTATAAAGACTGAAAGTACTTGCACTCACCTGTACACCTCACACACACAGCTTCTCGCAGCGTCTTCAAAAGCATCGGAACGCGCTCCAAAAAGGAGGTGTTCCAGCCACACCTTCCGGTACGGCTACCTTGTTACGACTTAGCCCCAATTACCTGTTTCGCCCTAGGCCGCTCCTCTCGGTCACGGACTTCAGGCGCCCCAGACTTTCATGGCTTGACGGGCGGTGTGTACAAGGCCCGGGAACGTATTCACCGCGCCATGGCTGATGCGCGATTACTAGCGAATCCAGCTTCACGGAGTCGGGTTGCAGACTCCGATCCGAACTGAGGCGGCTTTTCGGGATTCACGCCCTGTCACCAGGTAGTTCCCCTCTGTGGCCGCCATTGTAACACGTGTGTCGCCCCGGACGTAAGGGCCGTGCTGATTTGACGTCATCCCCCCCCTCCTCTCACCTTGCGGTGGCAGTCCCGCCAGAGTCCCCACCACGACGTGCTGGTAACTGACGGCAAGGGTTGCGCTCGTTATGGCACTTGAGCCGACACCTCACGGCACGAGCTGACGACAACCATGCAGCACCTCGACAGGTGTCCCGAAGGACGTCACCATCTCTGGATCTCTTCACCTGCCGTTCGAGCCCGGGTAAGGTTCCTCGCGTATCATCGAATTAAACCACATGTTCCTCCGCTTGTGCGGGCCCCCGTCAATTCCTTTGAGTTTCAACCTTGCGGTCGTACTCCCCAGGTGGATGACTTATCGCTTTCGCTTGGCCACCGATCGCTATATCGCCGGCGGTTAGTCATCATCGTTTACTGCGTGGACTACCAGGGTATCTAATCCTGTTCGATCCCCACGCTTTCGTGCCTGAGCGTCAATCACCCGTTCGTGAGATGCCTTCGCAATCGGTGTTCTGAGTAATATCTATGCATTTCACCGCTACACTACTCATTCCTCCCACGGCACGGGCATTCCAGTCCGCCAGTATTGGAGGCACGACCCAGGTTGAGCCCGGGCTTTTCACCTCCAACTTAACAGACCGCCTGCGCACCCTTTAAACCCAATAAATCCGGATAACGCTCGCATCCTCCGTATTACCGCGGCTGCTGGCACGGAGTTAGCCGATGCTTATTCGCCGGGTACTCTCATCGAACCACACGTGGCCCTTATTGCTCCCCGACAAAAGCGGTTTACGACCCATAGGGCCTTCGTCCCGCACGCGGCATGGCTGGATCAGCCTCTCGGCCATTGTCCAATATTCCTCACTGCTGCCTCCCGTAGGAGTCTGGACCGTGTCTCAGTTCCAATGTGGGGGACCTTCCTCTCAGAACCCCTAACCATCGTCGCCTTGGTGGGCCGTTACCCCGCCAACTAGCTAATGGTACGCGAGCCAATCCGTCACCGATAAATCTTTCAATGTAGAACCATGCGGTTCCATATGTTACGGGGTATTACGCATCGTTTCCAATGACTATCCCCCTGTGACGGGTATGTTGCTCACGCGTTACTCACCCTTTCGCCGGTCGCCGCCAGATATTGCTACCCGCGCTGCCCCTCGACTTGCATGTGTTAAGCCTGCCGCTAGCGTTCATCCTGAGCCAGGATCAAACTCTTCATTGTATATTATTATAATGCTTAGCTCGTCCCAATGCTCTCTATTTCACAAAGAAATCAACGCTGCTCTGTATCTGTAGAATCACAACTTTCGTTACAATTCCGGTACTTGCTTGTACTTTCCTTTCAGTCTTTTCAAAGATCTTTTTTGCATATTTTCCCGATATCTTCGTTGGACTTCGCATCCTCATTCGTCACAACCGCTAGGTTGCTCCTCAATCGTCGCTCGTCCGCCTCGATCTCGAAAAAATATTTCAAAAAACT
>Ga0310696_10000502_pt1 | contig 61075 bp, 52 predicted proteins | sample AusTroGonzalo_MG_4_FD_203885 | JGI IMG/M metagenome (GOLD analysis project Ga0310696, IMG submission 203885) | Bovine rumen microbial communities from tropical cattle in Woodstock, Queensland, Australia - Gonzalo_02 (v2) (version 2) | ecosystem: Host-associated > Mammals > Digestive system >...
GATATTTTCCGATAATCTGAATCATGGTTTGCATAAAAAAGAACTGTGCGATTTTATTAAGGAATATCCAGATATTAATATTTCTTTCAAAACAACAGGCGGCATTTTTCATGACAGATACATCATTCTCGATTTTGACACCAAAAATGAGAAAATTTATCACTGCGGCGCATCGTCAAAAGATGCCGGAAAAAGAGTCTGCACGATTTCAACAATCACGGATAAAGTTGCTTACAAACCGCTGGTTGATAAATTGCTTAAAAATCAAGAACTTGTCTTGTGATAATAGGAAGGTGGAAAATGGATGACAAAAAATTAGAACATTCGGAAGATTTTATCAACTCAATCAGGGATTTAAATGCTCTTTGTTCCCAACAGGAAGACAGTGCCGTTGCCATGCTTTATCGCCTGATGTTCAGGCACGAGCGCAACATCGATATTCTTGATAGTTACGCTGATCGCATTTTTGACGCTCTTTGGGGATTCGGCGGAGAGTATGCGGAAGAAGATTACCGGAATTATCTGCAATACCTGAAAGCTGTTGTTCCTGAAGAGTATGAATCTCATAAAAACATGTTCGAAGAAGATCTGAAGATGCTTCAGGATGAAAATATTGAAGAAGATGAATGAGAAGCGGCAGTATGTTCCAAAATGGAACTAACTGAAGATTCCTCAAGTATATTCCAAAATGGAATAAACTGCCTCAACTTGAAGTCGCAATTTGTGACTTCAAGATTCCAATTTGGAAGCTTGGAGAGGTTTGGGGGCTTGATGTGCAATGAGAGGTGCGATATGTTCGGAGACAGGGTAAAGCAGTTGCGAGAGGCTCACAACTTCAGTCAGGTGCAGCTTGCAACCAAACTCCATGTTTCGAAACAGGCAATCTCGAACTGGGAGAATAACAATATTATGCCGTCAATCGAAATGCTTGTTAAACTTGCCGATTTGTTCGGTGTTTCGACCGATTTTCTGCTGGAGCGCGACAACCGCCGCTCGCTGGATACGACCGGCCTGACGGACACGCAGTGCGCTCATCTGAATCTCATAATCCGCGATATTTTGCGCTGAATCTTGCTTTAACCCATGTTTTTCCCTAAAATCGTGTGTTTTGATTTGTTTAGAGGGAAAAATGAGAAAATTTGCGGTTGTTTTCTGTATGATCCTGTTGTCGGTACAGGTTGCTGCCGACGAGGTGTGGCCTGCGTGTTACGACAAGCAGTGCAAAAGCAGCGACGACTGCTGCGCCGGCGCGAAATGCCTGCCGTGGATAGCGAAAATGCACCCGAAAATAAAAGAAACAGGTTACTGCGTAATCGAAGGATGCAAGGAGGGTGACGACTCGACGTGCCCGAAAGAGCATATATGCCTTAAATCGGTGAAAGGCAGTTTCTGTGTGAAGAAAATTCCTGATAAAAAATAATGGAGAAAAAGATGAAAAAAATCGTGCTTTTAGGTTTTGTTTTTATGTTTTTTATTGCCTGTAGCGATGCTAAAAAAGAGGCTCCAGCTGCGGAAAAAGCTGAGCCGGTAAAACCTGCGGAAACCGCGAAAACAGAAGATGAGATCGAAGTCAAAGGGCTCGAAAACGAGATCCTCGGTGAAGATTTCGACAAAGGAAAAAATATCCACGCATTCGAAATGACTTCGATAAAAAGCGGCGAAAAGGTGAAATTCAGCGATTTCAAAGGAAGAAAGATCCTCGTCGACTTCTGGGCGAGCTGGTGCGAGCCTTGCATTGCGATGTTCCCCGAGCTCAACAAGCTGAAAAAAGAGTATGAAGACGGAAAGCAGACGCTGAAGATCCTTTCGGTAAGCGTCGACCCGATGCCTGGAAAGATCAAAAAGATCATCGCCGACAAAAACGCGCAGTTCGATGTCCTTCAGGCGCCGGAATCGCTTGCTGAATCGGGTGTGATTATGCCTTACATGGTCCTTGCGGATGAAAACGGGAAGGTTATCGAGACGATTTCGGGCAAACATACCTACGAAGAATTCGAAAAAATCGTAAACAGCGGAAAATAACTTGTTTTCCGGTCGTTTTTGTGCGATTTATGCAGGCAGTTTGGCTGTTTTAACAATTTCATATAGGAGAGAGACATGGTAAAAGTCGGTGACAACATCAAAGCTATTTCCCCTTACAAACCCGGTAAACCTATTTCGGAAGTCGAAAGAGAACTCGGCCTTACTTCCGCAATCAAGCTTGCGAGCAACGAAAACCCGACAGGCGTCAGCCCGAAAGTTAAAGAGGCTCTCATCAACGCTGTTTCAGAGCTTAACTACTATCCGGACGGTAACGCATACTACCTTAAAAACGCGATAGTCGAGTACCACAAAACCAAAGGCGAAGAGATAAAATTCGAAGAGGTTTTTGTAGGGAACGGCTCGAATGAAGTCATCGACATCGCGATAAGGACTCTCATCAAAGGCGACGAGGAAGTCGTTCTTTCAGAGCAGGGTTTTGTCGCTTACGAACTCATTCTCAAGGCTGCCGACATCAAAATGAAACTCGTTCCGCAGACAAAAGACCACGTTGTCGATATCGACGGAATTATCGCGGCCGTAACGCCGAAGACGAAAATGATCTGCCTCATCAACCCGAACAACCCGACCGGAACCTACTACACGAAAGAAAAGTTCGAAAAACTTCTCAAAGCTGTTCCACAGGAAGTCATTCTCGTTGTCGACGAGGCTTACTTCGATTTTGCCGACGCTCCCGATTATCCGAACGGTTTCAACTACAGAAATATGCACCCGAACATGATCATCTGCAGAACGCTTTCAAAGGCTTTCGGACTCAGCGGGATCAGATTGGGTTACGCGATTTCGACTCCTGAAATCGTTGACTATATGAACCGCGTAAGAGAACCTTTCAACACGAACCTTCTCGCTCAGGTAGCCGGGATCGCCGCTTTCAAGGATATTGATTACCTGAAAAACGCGATCAAAGTCAACAAGGAAGGAAAGGAATATCTCTACAAAGAATTTACGAGACTCGGCATCGAATATCTTCCGACACAGGGCAACTTCATGCTTTTCAAAATCGGAGAGGCTGCAAATTTGGGCCGCGACTGCTACGACTACCTGCTTCACAAAGGCGTCATCGTCAGACCTGTCGCAAACTACGGTTTCCCGAACTGGCTCAGACTTTCGATCGGTCTCAAAGAGCAGAACGAGACTTTTATCAAATATTTTGAGGAATTTCTTAAGACGATCAGATAATTTCAGGCAAAAAAACGATTGTCAGTACCTTCGCAGGAAAAATCTGTTTTTTTTATAACTCTTTTGTTCTCTTTCTATTGACAAAATTCCTAAAATCATTTAGATATTATAATGAGTTTTTGTTTTTTCTTACAAAAATCGGAGGTTTGATATGTTAAGAGTATTTTTATTAGTCATTTTTTTGAGTTCTTCGCTTTTTGCCCAGAGCATATCAGTGCTTGACGACAAAGTTCAGCTTAAAGACGCAGAATTCACGAAATCCATCGAGGAAGCCGACACGATAGTTTTAGGCAGATATATGCGTGGCGGCCACACCAAAGTGAGAGTTCTTGTCGACAAAGTCTATGTCGGCGATGTCTCGGGAGAAATCGAGATTACCGATACTGACAAAGAAAAAATCAGACGCCGTTACAAACGCGATGCCTACAAACCGGGTGAAGACTATGTATTCATTCTGAAAAAAGAGGGAAAAACCTACAAACTGCTCGAAAACAGCATCACGATTCCGGTTTCACGGGACAACAAGGCGAATTTCTCGTTCAACACGCCGCATCACATCAACTTCTGGGTTCCTTTTGACGAAAGACTTCTCGAAGTCGCGATCAAGGCGATTCAGGAAAAAGCCGATAACATGAAAAATGAATCGACTCAGGAGACTTTCGCGAAACTTATCGGCGAATATACAGAAAAAAATGATAAGACCTCTTTGCGTGAAGCACTCGCTGTCGCAAGGATCGCCCAGCTCAAGTTCGAAGACGAGCAGTATGACGCTCTGGTTGCAGGGACAGACACTCTGGCCTGCCTCGCCGTTAAATTTTCCGGTGAAATCATGGGCGGGATCTATTTTGAGCACAATATCCTTACCAAAGCTGAAACTTTCAATGCAGACAACCAGACCGCTTTCGGATATGCGGCGATGAGCATCTACTCAAAGCCCAGCGTTCCGGTAATCGGCAAACTGCTTAATAAAATCAATCTGTATGCTCCCGCTTCCAGCGAATGTTTTCCGACGACTCCGGATATTAGACCCGCTTCGAACAAAGAGGTTTTTGTCCGTGCGCTCATTGAAATAGATTCTCCCGACACAATCAAAATCATCTCGTCGCAGCTTGACAGCGGCGATGCCGGCTGGCTTGCAAAAGTCCTCGCCATTATTTCCGAATACGACGGCGCGGATCTGGTCGAACTCGTACTCAAGGCTGCAACGAACGAAAGAACATCTGAAAGAAAGCTGGAGTTCAGCAACTACTTTACCAGAATAAAATCAAAAGCTGTTGCCCAGACACTTGTCTCGCTTTTCAACAAAAGCGCTGATTCTTACTGGAAGAAAAACATTCTTTCTGTTCTCGGAACATACCAGTTCCCTGAATCGCTTCCTTTCCTCATTCAGGTCATGAACGAAGATTCAAAGGAAGAAATCAGGACCGCGGCAGCAATGTCGATCGGCGAACTTGGAAACGCAGGCGGCGCAAAACCGCTCTACGAATTCATCAAGAGAGAAAAATCGATCCTCACAAAATCGATCGGAATCAGTTCGCTCGCAAAAATCAACGACAGATCGGTCCAGGATTATCTCAAAGCGCTCGTAAAAGACGAAGCTGATCCGAAAGTCCGCGAAGATGCGTTGAACGCAACTCAGGAAAATCAGTTTATCCTCAGATACGGCAGGGAAAAAGATTGATTCCTTCTGAAATCACGGAATCCATCGAAGCATGGCTTCTGTGGCAGCAGCAAATTCAGCCTTTTCTTTTTAATGAAAGCTTCCATGATGAAATCCGTTCCGTAATTGCGAAGGAAACCGGAAGAATTTTTCAGGAATCGGAAGTTTTTCCTTTTTCCGTGCCGGATTTGACCAAAAACGCGCCTGCCGCGAAAAATGCCGCAGAGCCAATTGACGAATCGCTTCCGCCACTTGAAAGAGTGCGGGTAAAAGCTGAAAAATGCTCGGCGTGCCGTCTTGGCACGAAACGGACAAAACTGGTCTTCGGCGAAGGCAATCCTGATGCAGACATCATGTTTGTCGGCGAGGGACCTGGCGAGGACGAGGATCTGTCAGGCAGACCTTTTGTCGGAAAAGCGGGCCAGCTTCTTACTAAAATCATTGAAAACGGCATGAAGATCCCGCGTGAGCAGGTTTACATAGCGAATATAGTGAAATGCCGTCCGCCGGCTAACCGCGATCCGATGCCTGACGAAGCTCAGTGCTGTATCGGTTTTTTGAAGGAACAGATCAAGATCGTCAATCCCAAGGTTTTGATTTTACTAGGCAAAGTCGCCATGAGATATTTGCTGGGGCTCGAAGGCGCAATAACAAGGGCGCGCGAGTCGACTTACGAATACGAAGGAATAAAGGTTTTTGTTACATATCATCCGAGTGCTCTCCTCAGAAACGAGTCATACAAACGGCCCGTCTGGGAGGACATTAAAAAGGTGATGAAATATCTCGGAATGATGTAACCTGAGACTTGTTTGAAAGTCTCATTGTTTGTTGAAATTAAGTTATTTTTTATATTGGTTGGTGAAAAATGTTTTTGAGAAAAATTTTACCCATTATTTTTATTGCGTTTTTTTCGGCAAATCTTTTTGCTTCGTCGGTTCTTGAACTTGTCGGCGCTCAGGATTCGGTCCATCCGTTCACTTCCCGCATAATTTCGACAGGCGCGGAAGCGGCTTATTTCAATCCGGCAGATCTCGCGACTTTGGATGATTCTTTCAAACTCGGCTTCGGAATGACGATCCAGAACAAATCGATCAGCCATGCAAAAAGACCTGACGGATTCGATGTCGGATCATGTATTTATGATTTCGATGTCGCAAATATGGGTGCCGGGATCGACGGTTACAATGCACCGTTGCCAACAGCTGACTTAATAAACAGACGCGGCTCGGCGGATTACGATTCGTTTGACGGCGTGATTATGCTCGGAGCTGTAAAAAATATCGCAAGAAAGAGCCTTGAAAAACTTGGCGGTCAGCTTGCTGTCGGTGTTTACGCGCTTCTTCCGATTTCCGGGATCCAGACGCAGGAACCTTTTTTCAACGATGAAAGAGAGCAGTATTTTTCAAACAGCCTGCACTTCGAGCTTTACGGTGACAGATTGAAACAGTTCAGTGCCGCTCTCGCTCTTGCCGGAAGGTTTGGCCGTTACTTCAGAATAGGCGCGGGACTTGCGATTTCGACTTATACGACCACACAGAACCGTGTTTTTGTTCCGAATGCTTCAGATCCATCGCTTCAGCTTATTAACGCAAAAATGAATGTCGGCGCATCGGTTATGCCCTACTTCTCTTTTGTCGCGAATCCTGTTGCAGGATGGCATCTCACCGGAACTTTTCACTTCCCGACCAACACAGGTGTCGTAAAACTCAACAACGAAATGCAGGTTATGGGTTTAGACGATTTATATCCTGAAGGTCAGAAATACCTCAAGGCGGAATCTTCGATGACTGCAGGGTATCAGCCTATAAAACTTTCGGTCGGAACTTATTATAATTTTAAACTCAAAAACGATTATATGATTACCCCGATGGCTTCTTTCGACTGGTCGAGGTGGTCAACTTATGTAAACCGTCACGGTGAAAAACCGCAGGACAAGTGGAACGACACTTTTGCGGCAAACGCAGGCTTGCTTATGCGTCACCCCGAGCGTCGTGCCGCCTTCGGATTTACCTATGTTCCAAGTCCTGTTCCGGCACAGACAGGCAGAGAAAACTATGTTGACAACGACAGATTCGGTTTCTCGCTCGGCTACCATGAATACTTCAACATTACAAAAGAAGTCAAAATCGGTGCCGGAATCAGCAGTTCGCTCCAGTGGCTTCTCAGCAGAACGGTGGAAAAAGATCTTGAAAGAGCTGTAAAAGACGGAGGTCTTGTAGATGAGATCCCGAACGATGATGCAGTGTATTATGGTTCGATGTCGGAAGATGAATTAAAAGAAGTCAAGGAAAAAATACAGACAAACAACCCAGGTTTTCCGGGCTGGACAAGCAAAGGTTTTCTTTTGAATATTGGTATTTCAGCGGAAGTTATATGGTAATTTAACAACTTTTTAAGGAGAAAAAAATGAAAAAATTCGTAATTTCAATTGTTGCAATCTGCGCAATGATGATTTTTGTCGCATGCGGCGGAAACACTTCAGACAAAAAAGACAATAACGGCGACAAAACTGATTCGACCGATACCGAGGAAGAAAACGACGGCGATAAAACCGATACTGGCGACAAAACTGATTCCGGTGACACCGGTGACAAAACAGACACCAGTGACACAGGTGATAAGACCGACACCGAAGATCCGTCTGATTCCGGCGATTCAACCAGCGATGAAGATACCGCTGATACAAGCGATTCAACCGATGAAGGCGATACCGCGCAGGGTGACACGGGAAGTGAAGAAAATCCTCTTTACGCAAAATTTGTAGGAAGATGGGCAGCAGAGATCATTCTTAACTCAGAGTCAAGTACTCCCAATATTATGGCTAAAAACATCCCGAGTATTACAACCAGATATGTTCTTGTTGATTTTTATGTAAACGACAAAGGTCAGCTTGACATGAACAAAGTTGACAACAAACTTTGCAGAACCGACAACCGTACCGGCAAAAATGGAGGCGGAACCGGCGGAGCATTTGCCAAAGGAAATGTAAAATTTAATGAACCTTACAAATTCAACACTATTTTCTGGCACTGGAAACCTTACGAGATTCCTGGTCAGGAAGATATGCCCTATGTAGAAGTTGCCCAGAACGGCGATAAAATTACTTTCAAACTTAACAAAGATTATGAACTTCGCGGAGCATGCGAAAAGAAAGAAGACTGCAATCCCACCGAGATGGATGGTGATTCTTGGATAAACGATAAAAATGATGCTAGGATTTTTGACCATGATAATGATGGAAAACCCGCATTCACAATCGGTTTTAACTCACAAGTTCCGGCTACTGCAAGCGGTGATATGTATTATGTTCAGAAGCTTACCCATATATTTGAGGGAACGCTTATCGCCGATGACAAAATTGAAGGAAGTCAGGCAACTGGCGGCGGCATTGAGTGGACAGATCTGCAATTTGCTCACTCCGCTACAAAAAGCTCGCTCGCAGATTCAAAAACAACTACAACATATAAAGAAAAATCTATATTCCAGTTCAGAAAAGTTGATAATGCTATGGACTGCGACACACTGCTTGGTCAGCTTGACACGGTTTTCGACCTTTTTGATCCGAATGCAGGCGATGCAGTTGGAAAAGAATAGTTCTTTGAATCTTTGACTTTTCAGCCCCTCTTCGGAGGGGCTTTTTTTTATCTGTGGATTGATTCTTAAACCCTCTCCGCGTGGCGAGGGACGATGAGTGATTTAGTCGTAGATCCCCTTCCCCATGCAGCACTGTTTGAATTTTTTGCCGCTTCCGCACGGGCACGGATCGTTTCTGCCAATTTTCGGAGCCGTTCTCTTGACAGGTTCTTTTTCAAGGGTCGGCGCAGTCGTGTTCTTCTGAACTTCAGCTTCTTTTTTCTGCTCTTTCTGCTCGAATTTTTCGACCGCTTCCTGTGTTACGACCTGGACTGAGAAGAGGCGTTTTACCGATTCGGTGTAGATGCTGAACATCATGTCCTGGAACATCGCGAAACCTTCACGTTTGTATTCGAGTTTCGGGTTTTTCTGGCCGTAGCCGCGCAGTCCGATGCCTTCACGGAGGTGATCCATGCTGAGAAGATGGCGTCTCCAGAAGATGTCGAGGACTTCGAGGACGATGTGGCGCTCGATCTCGTTACTGAGTTCCTTGTCGTACTGCGACATTTTTTTGTCATACTGCTCAAGCAGGAAGTCGTAGCATTTCTGCGCCATAATCGTAAGAGCCGCCTCGTTCTTGTGACCTGCATAGTTGTTCGGGTCAATGATGTCGGCGAACATATTTTCGTCAAGTTCCGCCTTTGCTTCCTCGGTGTAGGCTATCGTTCCTGCGAGGAAATCCTTGACCAGAGTGTAATCCCATGCGTCGGGAGTCGATTTCTCGGGGATTATATTGCGCAGATTCGTGTTGATGATGTCCTCGATCATCGAATAAATGACCTGCTTGTTCGCATCTCCGCCGGTCAGAATGTTGCGGCGCAGAGCGTAGATCGTCTTTCTCTGCTGGTTCATGACATCGTCGTATTCAAGGACATTTTTACGGATGCTGAAATTATGTCCTTCGACCTTTTTCTGAGCGTTTTCGATCGATTTCGAGATGAGCTTGTGCTCGATCGGCTGATCGTCTTCAAGACCAAGACGCGACATAACTGTCGAAAGTCTTTCGCTTCCGAAAATACGCATAAGGTCGTCTTCAAGGCTGAGGAAAAATCTCGACGAACCCGGGTCGCCCTGACGGCCGCTTCGGCCTCTGAGCTGGTTGTCGATTCGCCTCGATTCGTGACGCTCGGTTCCTACTATGTGGAGACCGCCAGCCGCAAGAACTTCCTTCTTTTCCGCCGCACAGATCTTTTCATATTTATCGAGGATCTCTTTGAATTCAGGTGATTCGGTATCGACGAATTCCATTGTCGCTTCGGCTTCGGCCATAGCCAGTTTTTCGGGGTTTCCGCCGAGAACGATATCGGTACCACGGCCTGCCATATTGGTCGCGATAGTAATCGTTCCCTTTCTGCCGGCCTGAGCTACGACATCAGCCTCTTTCATGTGGAATTTCGCGTTGAGGACGTTGTGTTTGATGCCTTGTTTCGTGAGGAGATTGCTCAGTCTTTCCGATTTTTCGACCGAGACTGTACCGACGAGGACCGGCTGCCCTTTCGCATTTTTCTCAAGGATCTCGCGTACAACAGCGTTTTCCTTAGCAACCTGGGTCTTGTAGATCTGATCGGGCATATCCTTTCTGATGACGGGCTTGTTTGTAGGAATTACGGTAACACCAAGATTGTAGATCTCGGCGAATTCGCGCGCTTCGGTATCGGCCGTTCCGGTCATACCGGCAAGCTTGTCATACATTCTGAAGAAATTCTGGTATGTGATCGTTGCAAGGGTCTGGTTTTCGCGCTCGACCTTGACCCCTTCCTTCGCTTCGAGAGCCTGGTGAAGACCGTCGCTGTAACGTCTTCCTTCCATAAGACGGCCTGTGAACTCGTCAACGATCATGACTTTGTCGACGCCGTCGATGTTCTTGACGACGTAATCGACATCCTTGTGGAACATGAAGTTCGCTTTCAGAGCCTGCTGGACGTGATGGACAAGCTCGAGGTTTTCCGGCGCGTAAAGGTTGGTCACGCCGAGCATGTTTTCGAGTCTGTAGATACCTTCCTGCGTGAGGATCGCGTTTTTCGCCTTTTCGTCCTTCGTGAAATGCTCTTCGTCTTTGAGCGTTCTGACAACGGCGTTGACACGGACATAAAGATCGGTGCTTTCGTCGCTCGGACCTGAAATGATGAGCGGTGTTCTCGCCTCGTCGATAAGAATTGAGTCGACCTCGTCGACGATTCCGTAACGAAGATCGCGCTGGACATAGTTGTTTATGTCGTATTTCATGTTATCGCGCAGATAGTCAAAACCGAATTCGCTGTTCGTGCCGTAGGTTATATCGCTGTTGTAAGCTATTCTGCGCTCTTTCGTGCTCATTCCGTTGAGGATCGTGCCAACCGAAAGGCCAAGGAACTTGTAGATTTTTCCCATCCACTCGGCGTCGCGGGCAGCAAGGTAGTCGTTGACCGTGACAAGGTGGGCGCCGCGTCCTTCCAAAGCATTGAGATACATCGGAAGTGTCGCGACAAGCGTTTTTCCTTCACCGGTCTTCATTTCGGCGATCCTTCCCTTGTGGAGAACGATTCCGCCGACGAGCTGGACGTCGTAGTGCCTCATTCCGAGAACTCTTTTGCCGGCTTCTCTGACGACCGCGAAAGCTTCAGGCAGCACGGAATCAAGCGATTCTCCGTTTGCGATCCTCTGCTTGAAATCGGCGGTTTTTGCCGTTAAATCAGCGTCTGAAAGGTTTTTCAACGAATCTTCAAAACTATTGATTTTTGCGATAGTCGGCCTGATCGATTTCAGAAAACGGTCGTTTTCAGTGCCGAAAATCTTTCTGAACAGGTATTTGAACATATCGGAACTCCCGGATATTTATTGAAAAACTAAAATTTGAAAAGGTCGCTAAGCTGTGTCTTCGCCTCGATTTCCTCGCTTCCGTCATCGCCTTCGTTCTTGATGAACTCAAACGAAGCGCAGAAATTGGCTTTGTCTCTCTCGCGGATGAAAGAACGCGAGTCTTCACGGCACTCGTTCGTGTAATTTTCATCGTGGAAGCGGCAGTTCATGCAGCAATGAAGGTCCGAGTAGCAGAACGGGCAGACATCCTGTCTTCCTACCTTTCCGCGGATGTCTTCAAGTTCGTCGTCAAGCGATTTTTTGCAGTTGTGACAGATATAGACGGCCATATTTTCCTCCAAAAACAATAAAACGCGGAATTATAGTGAAAAAGCCGGAAAAATCAAATTATGTCGGAAATGCGTTAGCACAAAACGGAATCGGATAGCGAGTTGATTTTTTGTGAGTTAAAATTATAATTTAGTTGCTTATTGTTATTGTTATTGCTTATTGCTTATTGCTTATTGCTTGTTGCTTGTTGTTTTTTTGTAATTGTTTTTGTAATTGTAAGGAGAAATTCATGAAAAGAATCTTTTGTTTTTTCCTTACTCTATTGTGTTTGAACAACATCTTGGATGCAAAGTTACTAACACATTTTGAATTTGAAGAGTCCTTGGAGGACAGCGCCGGAAACAATAATGGAATCCAGAAAGGATACAATTCCGGAACCAACCACATTGAAGAAATTTCAATGTGGGTACGTTCCACAGAGCAGGCTTCTTCTTCAAATGACAATAATTTCATTGGAGGCGGATCATGAGTAAGAAAGCATTTTGGACACTTATTTCAGCATTTTTGCTGATTTTCTTACTTTTTGGTTGCGAAAAAAACGGTTCATGTACTGTCACAAAATCATACGGCACGAACTCATTCACTAAAGATACCGCGAACACCTGCGTTACAAAACTTGCCGGAGCTACTTGTTACAAAAATTCAAGTCAGGAAGATATCGCCAATATAGTTACCGGATTGCAGAAATACGAGTTAGTCTTTAACAAAAAAAAGTGTTACGATTTTTACGAAAAAGATGAATTTGATAATTACAAACGCGTTGAATGTCCTGATATTATTCCGAAAAAGATCAAAATTTTGCAACTTTCAGGATGCAATATATATTACGACGGCGACAATGAACATACCGGTTGTGAGACTCCCTGCCCCGAGATCTATTTTTCAACCGATAACGACATGTTCAAAACCGTAGCATATAAAGACGATTGGGGAGATCTTGCGTGGTTCTCGCAAAGTGCTGATGGCAAAACAAGTTTTTCGAGCTCTCTTGACTATCAAAAGGCACGCCACACTATTTTCTCATGGCATGAAACAGCAGAAGACGGCCGCGAAATCGAAAAAAGTGTCAGAATTGAGATGGAAACAGGCAATTCAGACACGCCGGAAAATGAAGATAAAGTTCTGGCGCAGTGCGAAGACAGTGAAGGAAGAATATACAAAGAAGGAGATAAAATTCCCGATGAATGCAGAATAATGACTTGTTCTTCTGACGGAAATTGGGTGCCGCATCAAATCAATTGTTACGGCGAATGCGATGCCGAAATCAGTGATCAAATGGATTGGACATGTTCAGATGAAGCCACAGATATTCACTGGTGCACATGCGTTGAAGACGAAGAGTTCGGCTCAAGATGGAATTGTGTCGAAAGACCCGATCTGAACTGCCCTGAAGAATAATCTTACCAGCGCGCTCTTTTGATGAAAATATGGATGAAAATCAGGAGCAGATTGACTGCCGCCGGAATGCAGGTGAAAATCAGGAATATGTCGAGAAAATCAAAAATCGCCGCAAAAACGACCATCAGCAGGATCGATTCCTTCCAGAAAAGCTTCTTGACATAGCTGAAGATCGAGGTCGAACGCTGAACTTCCTTTCTCGGTTTGTAACATTCCCACCAGAAATAGAAGCCGAGTCCGTGTTTGATTTTGCAGTGCCAGTGCGTCAGTGCGTAAGTGTATGAAGCGACCGCCGTGAATATGCCGATAATCAGGAATGTGTACTTAAAATCTGGGTTTGCAGCTATGTATGACGGCGGAGTTATGAAAAGATGGTAACCGATAGCAATGTAGATGAAAACTCCGAGAGTTTCGTCGCATATCGAATCGAGCCACGCGCCGAAAGAGGATTCCATTTTCCGCACTCTTGCGATTTCGCCGTCGACATCGTCAAGAACTGAATTTATGTGGATCATGATCGCCGCCATGATCGCCCAGAAATGCCCAGGCTGACAGAACATCGCGACCGCTACAAGTGCCAGCAGAGAGGCGAAAACCGTCACGAAATTAGGCGTAATTGAGGCAAAATTAACCAGAACACGGGAAATTCTCATTGAAAACGGACGGTTTATGTATTTCGCGACAAGTCCGCCTGGCCTGAACTGCAGGTGCTGCAGAAGCCCCCACTGCGCCGCTTTTGCCGATTTTTTGTCGGTGAGCTTTGCCCAGAAAGCGCGCTCGACTTCATGGCAGCTTACTGTGATACCTTCGTTTTTCCTGCAGAATTCTTCCACCGCCTCAGCCGGATTTTCAGCATTCTGAAGATCTGCGGCAGAAAGTTTTTCAAAGACATTCTCACCTGCGACAAAAATCGGAGCTGTTTTTGAATTGTAGGTCAAAAACGCCGTTTCGTCGCTTCCGAGATTGCCGTAAACCTTGTCTGCGGCGATCTCAAGACTCATGTCGTCAAGAATGTAATCAGCGAAAACCACTACGGTCTTTCGTTTGATCTCTTTGAATTTCTCCGCCAGATCTTCATATTTCACCATCTCGATCTCTTTTTCGGCGGAAATCTCGATTTTTTCGACAGCCCTTTGGCACCGGCCCACCGGAGATACCGCCGCAAAAAGTGGTAAATTGTCCTTAGTCGCAATAATAAAAGGAATTTTTGATACTTCGCTCATTTTATTCTCCGCTGATTTTATTATATATTTCCTCGTGTTTCCGAGCAGTGCTTTCCCATGAAGTTGCATCCGCGTATCCAGAGACAATCTGTTCGGCTTTCTTTCTCATTTCCGTGTTTTCGGCGAGGAATTTCATCGATTCTTCCCATTTACGCACCGACATTGCCGGAACAAAAAGCGGCAGATCGGGAAACAGGCTTTTGATTTCGGCGAATTTAACGCTGTCGGAGCATATAAACGCTCTCCCCGCCCCTACCGCGAGATGGAAAATCCCGCTTGCCGAGGCGTATTTCTGCCAGTAAGGCAGCAGAACGACGTCTGAGATCAGAAGATACTCCTCAAGCTTACTGTTTTCGATGAAAGCAATGTCCCACTTTATCCCGCTGTTTCCGCCGAGCATCCTGCATATTTCGAGGTAAAGCCTGTTGTACCATCTGTTTCCGCCAGGTCTGCCGGCAACTATCATTTTCAGCGAGCCGTTTTCGGATTGAAGCCGCCTGAAAGCGCGGACAACAGTGTGAAGATTCTTCTGAACATGGATGAAACCGGCAAAAAGAAAAACAGTGTCGTTTTCCGAAAACCCGGCTTTTTCACGCAGCATACTCCGGTCTGCCCGTTTTTCCGGGATATAGGTCCCGTGCGGAACTACCGACACTTTCACACTGTTTCCCAAAAACTCGCGGCAGACTTCGTTATGCACTATTACGCCGGCATATTTCAACAGATCTCCGTAAAATTCCAGGCTCGCGGCATCCTTGTTCACCGTGTGGAGCGTGACCAAAAGCGGGATCTTTCTGTCATTCAGACTTTGCAGAAGCCCGAGAAAAGCCGAATTGTCCGGAAAAAGGTCGGGAGCGTGCTGAAAATGGATCAGATCCGGCGATTCCGGCATCGCGGCGACCGCCCTCAGAATGCTTGCGGCAAAATCACCGCGCCTGCTGTAAACATTCCTGACTGTCAGGCTGTTTTCCGAATAATCTTCGACACCTTCCGTAAACACAGTGATCTCGTGACCGAGTTTGACTAGCTCGTCGGCAAGATATTTCGTGTATGTGGCGATTCCGCATTCAAAAGGGGGAAAGGTCGAAACAAAAAGCAGTCTCATTTTCTGTTAAAAACCTTCCTTGCCGATAAAGCGAGTCCGAGCATGAGAGCCGCAAGCGCAGCCAGAACAGCTGAAAGTCCGCCGTTTGTGTCGTCAACAGCCGTTACAGCGCAGCTTCCCTCGTCATCCGAACCGAGACAGGTAAGGTCGCCTTCCTCGCATCCGTAGGTAAATTCCTTTGATCTGATGGGAAGACCGATCGGGCTGTCGCCTGATTCAAGTTTGAATTTCGATTTGGAAATTTCAAGCTGTGCAGTCTTGTCTTTCGGAAGATTGAAATCCGCTACAAGAAGGAGATATTTCTCTTCGTCAGCCGCGAAAGAAAGAGGTGTCGGCAGATCAAATTCGATACTGCCTGTTACCGTGTCGGGAACAAACGAAGCGATAAGCTCCTCGCTTTCATAGCTTGCATCCTTGTTGATATCATAGTAAAGGTAAAGCTTCTTGATGCCGTCGTTGAATTTTACCGATTTTCCTGTCGTTTTGACAGTGAATTTCTTGACCGCGTCGGCATGTGCGATCGATTTTGCCCTGATCTGGATAACCGAAACAGGTTTCGAATTCATCTTTGAAAGTGCCGGAATAGCAGGCTCCGTGCCGCCTTTCGTGAAAATGAAAGACTCAACTGTCGGCTCAAGCGAAAATTCCGCGAAATTTAGCGGTGTTTCGGCCATCTCGCAAGGAAGAGCCGTCTCCTCACCGAATTTGAACATTGCCGACTCTTCGATATAGAAACCGAAAACTGTGTTCGAAGGCACTTCCTCTTTGCTGTATGAAGCATCTGCAACTATCAGGAAATGGTGAAGCTCGTTTACCGGGTAAGTCGCGGAATCGCTCTTCAGCGCGAAGTTGACGGTTTTCGAGTTCTCGCTCTGCGGATCGGTGACTTCCGGTTCGTCCTCATCAACGAGGCCGTTGCCGTTTTTGTCGTAAACAAGCCTGATATTCTGTATCAGAGTGTTGCTGTCATTGTTCTCGAGGCTCGCGATGACAGACGCGAATTTGAAGAACTTGTCCTGCTCTTCGCTCGACGCAATAACGGAGAACTGACCCATAACAAGCTTGTCTGCCGGGGATTGTACAATGATCGGCGCTTCGCCGCTGACAGGTGAATTCTTTCCGGCAGCGACAGTGACTTTTGCATCTTTTGCAAAAAGCGATGAATCCGCGACGCATGTGCCGTTCTGGCAGACTTTGCCGTTTCCGCATTCTTCGTCCTTCTTGCAGCCTGCGCCTTCGCCGTAACCGCCGCATTCGGTAAGATCCGGATTCTCGCAAAGCGAAAGATCGGGGCAGTTGCCGAATGTGAGCCTGAGCGGGATCGAAGTGTTTGTTTTGTAAGGTCTGTTTTTGCTGTCAGTGATTATCGCAGTGTTTTCAATGACTTCGTTCTTTGCAAGACCGTCAAGCGGTTTTACTTTGAAACGGATCATTATGCTTTCGTCAAGCGGTGACAATTTGTCGAAAGGAGCGAGTTTGTCAGCAACTTTATACGCAGTTTCAAGCGGGAACGCGCCGTCAGCGCCGTCTTCGATCTTAGTCCATGTCTTGCAGTTGCCTTCCGCGATCCACTCTTTGCACATTTCAGCCGTGCCTGCGATATATTTGATATTCGCCGGAAGTTTGTCCTGAACCGTTACATTCTCGGCAATGTCATTGCCCCAGTTCTGGACTCTGATGACATAGTAGAAAGGAGCTGTCGAGCAGATCGTGTCGGTCGGTTCAGAGCAGGAACAGAAATTTTTCTCCCTTTCTGCGGGGATATCGTATCTCGGCGCTTTGGTATCAAGCGAAACGACAAGATAGTTTGTGTAGATGACATCCCTGTTCGCACCGATCGTAATCGACATGCTCGTATCGCCTTTTTTGAACTGCTCGTCAAAAAATGTGTTGTTTTCTGAGTTGAGAACAAATGTGTCGACATCCATTGTGTATTCAAGCGAGTCAGGATCAGGGCTGTTCGGATCACCGCCGATGCATGTTTCTGCGGAATCATGCCAGCCGTAAAGGCTTGAGATCGAGTTGTATGTCTCAGTATAGCTGAAAGGTTTTCCGTCGGACGCCGTGTTTTTCGCCGGATTGCATTCATTGAAAAGGAAAACCGTGCTATCTTCAGGTGTCGTCTGCCCTTTAGCCTGAAGACCTTCAGGCGGACAAGCCTCAAGTTGTGTTGCTCCGCAGCCTGTAGCATAAGCGAAGCCAGGGTCGCCTTCGTTGACAGCGAGCGTCAGTTTGATGATAGGTTTGTCGGGGAATTCGAATCCCTGGAATGTAATCTGCTCATTCTGAGCCGCATACTGGCTGAAACCGTTGTAGATATAAACCATTTTCGCGCTGACTTTCGATGAACGGTAAATCGTGATAAGCGACCAGCCGGCAATATCGGTAGAGCTGTATGTATAAATAACCGTGTTTGTTAAAGACTGCTCTTCCTGAACACGTGAAATCAAGTTCGGATCCTCGGAACAAAATACATCGCTTACCGTATATTTTCCGTAAAGCGACTGTCCGTCAGATTTATAGCCAAGTTTACGCCCTTCGTCGTGTATCATAGTGAACAGAGTGGTAACATCGACACGGTATGTGTAATAGCCATAACCCGAACCTACAGAAATTCCTTCAAAAGTGAAATCCTGCTGTCCCGGATTTGAATCCGTTCCGAGAACTCCGACTCTGGAAGCCGTTACCGGATAATTTTTCTTGATTTTTCCGTCTGCAGAAACGAAGTCAAGCACCGCCGTGTTGTCGGTATTCGGATGACTCGGATCTACACTTGTCGTCCATACGAGATAAGCCGCTTCGACATAGGCATCTTCCGGAATATGTCTGCTTGTAAGTTCGAAAGTACTTTCCTCGAGACATGTGTCAGGTTCAGGGTTGCCTTTAAGGTCGCATCCCTTCGGCGAACTCGGGTCTTGTTCGTTACAGATTGTTCTCTCTTTGTTGCCCATCAGGGATTTGAACATTACAAAATAGTCGTAACTTCCTTCAGCCCACTCAAGTTTCTTGCCGTTGAGTTCCGAAACATCGGGACCGATCGTCGTGCCGGAATAAGCAAAAGCCGGAAGTGCCGTAAAAAGCACTAAAATCAAAAGGAAAAATTTTTTCATCACAAACTCCTGTCTAAAGTTCAAGACCTAAAAACTGCGAATTTTAGCAGAAAACGGAAATAAGTCAAAACCAAGGCCGTCAAACCGGCATGGATTTGATTTTTTGGAAATTTTTACGACAATATCAGGTTTTTTGGGGTTTTCCGGCGGAGGAAACATGGCGAAAAGAGAAAACTACATATCGTGGGATCAGTATTTCATGGGTGTCGCGCTGCTCAGCGCACAGCGTTCCAAAGACCCGAACACTCAGGTCGGGGCATGCATCGTAAACAGCGAGCACCGCATTGTCGGCGTCGGCTACAACGGTTTTCCGGCAGGCTGTGGCGACGACGCTCTTCCTTGGGAGCGCGAGGGAGAATACCTTGACACGAAGTATCCGTTCGTAGTCCATGCAGAACTCAACGCGATACTAAACTCGATCCAGAATCTCCGCGGCTGCACGATTTATGTCGCCCTTTTCCCGTGCAACGAGTGTGCAAAAGCAATAATTCAGTCGGGAATTTCCGAAATCGTATACCTTTCCGACAAATACGCAGATACCGATGCCGTCAAAGCATCAAAACGGATGCTCGCCCAGGCTGGCGTCAAAATGAGAAAGCTCGATCCGCTGCCTGAAGACATCGTTCTGAAATTTGCCTAACACATTATCCTGTAATATTTGACAAACTCATTTTTAAAATATTAGATAGCGCGCTGTTCTTTTTTAACACTTTTTTATGGAGGTTGATATGAAAAAAGTTCTTATTGCTACCGAAAAGCCTTTTGCAGCAAAAGCTGTTGCAAAAATCGAAGAAATCTGCGGCGCGGCTGGTTACGAAGTCCGCAAACTTGAAAAGTACACATCCGTTGACGAGCTCAAAGCTGCGATCAAAGATGTAAACGCAGTCATCATCAGAAGCGACAAAATCACGAAAGAGATCATGGACGCAGCTCCTGAACTCAAGATCGTCGTAAGAGGCGGCGCAGGATTCGACAACGTTGACTGTGCAGCTGCAAAGGAAAAAGGCATTGTTGTTATGAACACTCCCGGCGTAAACGCAAACGCTGTTGCAGAGCTTGCGATCGGTATGGCGATCTATACCGCAAGGACATGCTTCACCCCGACCACCGGAACAGAGCTTAAAGGCAAAAAACTCGGCCTTCAGGCTTACGGAAACGTCGGCAGAAACGTTGCAAGGATCGCGAAAGGTCTCGGCATGGAAGTTTATGCTTTCGACCCGTTCCTCACCAAAGAGAAAATCGAGTCCGAGGGTGTAAAATACATCGCTACCAAAGAAGAACTCTACAAGACCTGCAACTATGTATCGCTTCACATCCCGGCTAACGACGAGACCAAGAAGTCGATCACGAAAGAGTTCATGATGGATATGCCGAAACCGGCTACACTCATCAACACCGCAAGAAAAGAGATCATCAACGAGGAAGATCTCGCGGCTGTTCTTGAAGCAAGACCCGATTTCAAATACGTTGCAGACGTAGCTCCGGACAACGCTGAAGAGCTCAAAGCAAAATTCGAAGGCAGAGTTTTCTTCACCCCGAAGAAAATGGGCGCTCAGACAAGCGAAGCAAACGACAACGCCGCTGAAGCTGCTGCAAACGAGATCGTCAACTTCTTCGAAAAAGGCGACGTCCGTTTCCAGGTCAACAAGTAATTTCTTCGCCGCCGTCCCTAGACTCACTAGATTCCTTAGACTCCCTAAATTCCCTAGTGTCGGCGGCAGCATGAATGCGGTGCTGGAGGCGGCGGCATGAATTTATGCGGGCGGTTTTCGCCCGCGTTTTTTTGTTCTGAACTGGAGTTTTTATGAATTTTGACGGAAAAAATCTTCTTCTTTACGCGGTAGGCGGTTCTGACGGAACTGAAAAAAACAAGTTTTTCGCCGATATCGAATCGGCTTTGAAAGGTGGGATCACCTGCTTTCAGCTTAGGGAAAAGCATCTTCCTTTTGATGAATTTCTTGCCGAAGCGAAAGAAGTGAAAAAGCTCTGCTCAAAATATTCCGTGCCTCTTATCATAAACGACAATATTGAAATCGCGCTTAAAAGCGAAGCCGACGGAGTCCATGTCGGGCAGGACGACATGAATATCATGGAAGCAAGAAAAATAGCGGGGGAGGAGCTTGTTATCGGAGTTTCAGCGCACAATGTCGAAGAGGCTCTTCTTGCCGAAAAAAACGGCGCGGACTACCTTGGAAGCGGTGCAGTTTTCGGAAGCCAGACCAAATCAAATGTCCGCACTCTGCCGCTTGAAACGCTCAAAAACATCTGCTCAAGCGTTAAAATCCCGGTCGTAGCGATAGGCGGCATCAACAAAGATAACATTCTTCAGCTTGCAGGAAGCGGAATCTCAGGAATTGCCCTTGTGAGCGCAATTTTCGGAGCAACCGATATCGAAACCGAGTGCAGAATGCTGAAAAAGCTTGCGGAGCACTCTTTCATTTGACAAACTCTTTTTTAACGCTACATTCCCGTTGTTTCTGGTTTTTTGACTGTTTCGTCTTTTTGCAGGGGAGCGTGCTGAGGCAGGCTGAGAGGAAGTTAGGCTTTGACCCTTTGACCTGATGCGGGTAATGCCGCCGTAGGGAGTCTTTTTAAAATCTTTTTGTCAGCTTCAGCGGTTTTTATGCAAGGAACAAAACAAGTGAGTTGCGGCGCACCGGGGGCACCACTCTGCGTCGCGTAATAAAAATAGTGCTGAAAAAAAGGAGGAATTATGAAAACAGCATTATCAATCGCTGGCAGTGACTGCAGCGGAGGCGCCGGGATTCAGGCCGATCTCAAAACGATGACCATGAACGGGGTTTACGCAATGAGCGCGATAACGGCTCTCACGGCGCAGAACACCACCGGCGTGACGGGGATTTCGGAAGTAACTCCGGATTTTCTCAAACAACAGATTGACGCAGTGTTTACGGACATTTTTCCCGATGCCGTAAAAATCGGAATGGTCTCTTCAACTGGCCTCATCAAAGTGATTGCAGAAAGGCTCCGCTTCCACGGTGCGAAAAACATCGTAGTCGACCCTGTCATGGTCGCGACAAGCGGGTCGGCGCTTCTTAAAAACGATGCGGTCGAAGCTCTTGAAACCGATTTGCTCAGCATTGCGACAGTCGCCACGCCCAATATCCCGGAGGCAGAAATTCTTTCGGGAATGCCGGTCAAGGATGAAGCCGGCATGATCAAAGCGGCTCACGCGATCCACGAAAAATTCGGCTGCGCGGTCCTTCTCAAGGGCGGCCACAGCGTAAACGACGCTAACGACCTTCTTGTTTCCGAAAAAGGGGAAAAGTGGTTCATGGGCAAACGGATCGACAACCCAAACACCCACGGGACCGGCTGCACTCTTTCTTCCGCGATCGCGGCTAATCTGGCGAAAGGTTTTGACCTTGAGACCTCGATCCAGAGGGCAAAAGATTACATTTCGGGCGCACTTGCGGCAATGCTCGATCTCGGCAGAGGACGAGGACCTATGCAGCACAATTTCAATCTGACGGGCGAATTCGCGAAGGAGGCGTAAATGGAAGAAAAAAGAACATCTCTTCTTGAAAACAGCTTTATATGGTTCGGCGCGGCGGTATCGATCGCAGAAATTCTCACCGGTACTTACTTTGCGCCGCTCGGCTTCAAGAACGGATTTCTGGCGATAATTTTAGGCCACATCATAGGCTGCGCTATGCTTTTTCTTGCAGGCGTTGTCGGCGGAAAAGTGAGACTCAGCGCGATGGATTCTGTAAAAATGAGTTTCGGCGAAAAGGGCGGAATACTCTTTGCCGTTCTCAATATCATGCAGCTTTTAGGCTGGACCGGAATAATGATCTATGACGGCGCCCTTTCGGCAAACGGCCTTGTTTCAGCGGGGAACTGGGTCTGGGCGCTTGTGATCGGCGTTCTCATTGTGCTCTGGGTAATGTTCGGTATCGTCAATGTCACCAAGATCAATAGCGTTGCAGTGACTGCGCTTCTTGTCCTCACCGTGATCTTAAGCGTAAAGATCTTTACCGGCGAAGGCGCGGCTATATCTGGCGAAGAAGCGATGAGTTTCGGCGCGGCTGTAGAACTTTCTGCGGCGATGCCCCTTTCGTGGCTTCCCCTCATCAGCGACTACACGAGCAAAGCTGAAAAACCGGTCAAGGCATCGGCTGTCAGCGCGGTAATCTATGGCATTGTAAGCTGCTGGATGTACACGATCGGCATGGGAGCCGCGATTTTCACAGGCGAAAGCGACCTTGCCCAGATAATGATCAAAGCGGGACTCGGCGCAGGACTTGTCATCATCATCTTTTCGACAGTCACGACCACATTTTTGGACGCATATTCGGCAGGAATTTCGGCAGAATCGGTTTCAACGAAGCTCAAATCCAAGGCAGTCGCAGTCGCAGCGGCTGTTCTCGGAACGATCGGTGCGATACTTTTCAACATGGATGACATCACCGATTTCCTCTACCTCATCGGCTCCGTTTTCGCCCCGATGACGGCTGTTTTGATCGCTGATTTCTTCATTCTGAAACGCCGCGCGATCGAAAAACAATTCGTCTGGACAAATCTCGTTGTCTGGGTCATCGGTTTCGTGCTTTACCGCTATCTCATGACAGTTGATTTCATTCTCGGGAACACCCTTCCAGATATGCTCATAACGATGGTTATCTGCGTTGCTGCTAATAAGATCATAGGAATGAAAAAAGCGTAAAATCGTCAAAATTCCGCATCGGCAGAGATCTGCCTGCAGTACTTTCAGCTTCCCGAAAAACTTTCTTTAAAACCATCGTCAAATATAATCCCTTGTTTTTAATTTTTTCGGAGGTTTTCATGAAAAACTTTTTTGTTTTCTTAACCGTTTCCCTTGCTTTGATCTTCATCGTTTCATGCGGTGACAATAAAAAAAGCGATGATGAGACCGGTCCGGATGAAACAGTGACCGATGAGGACACCGATGATCCTGACACAGAACCGGCCAATGTAGCGGACGATTTATGCTCTGAAGCAGGCGCTACAAGAATCGGCGATGAACCCTGCGGCTCAACGGGACATGGAAAACTTTATCAGGAATGCGGTGAAGACGGGATATGGCATTATACCGACAAATGCAGCGACAACAGCAATGAAGAGGAAAAACCCGACACCGACGAGCCCGTTTCTGATGACGACGGCGATACTCAGGACGATACCGACCCCGTTGACAACGATGCTGACAATGACAGTGCTGTTCAGGAAGAATATTCAGACTGCACGATCAACAGTTCCGAGCCGTGCTATACGGTATGTTCCGAGGGAAACGACGGATATTTAGCGTGGCTGAACGGAACTCTGGTAAACAAAAAATGTAAAGACAACAGCTGTTCCGTGAGCGGGAAAGAAGTCGGCGTTGAGCCCGACACATGCGAACAATACTCCGTACCGCCCGAATCCTGCGATCCCGAGACCAGCGCAACTCTCTGCGCTCCTGACGGAGGAAGCGTATGGAAATGCGACAGCGACTCTTTTGAATATTATGCCGACTCATGCGAGACGGGAGATCACTGCGTGCAGTGCCAGAACAGGGCCGGATGCTTGCCGGTCGAAAACTGCACCGGCAATTCGACGAAAAACTGCAATTCAGTATGCAATGCGGAAGGTGACGGATACTATATCTGGGACTGGAACACAGAGACTCTCATGCTCCTCATCTGCCCGCAGAAAGACTGCATCCACATCTGCGGAACGGCTGAGTGTCAATCCGGAACGGGTTACATTGCAGGCGATACCTGCGAGAGTTCATTCAAATACTGCACCTCGGACGGCGCCTTCGCGTTCACATGCAAAGACGGCCATATCAGTCAGAAAAAATGTAAGAACAGCGACTGCGTCTACGATCCGGTCAGCGGTGAGATAACATCATGCACCGCTGAATAGTCATTCGATTTCCTTCCCGATCATCTTCTTTATCTCTTTAGCCGTGTGTCCTATCGTATCGTTGATTTTCAACATGGATGACATCACCGATTTCCTCTACCTCATCGGTTCCGTTTTCGCCCCGATGACGGCGGTTTTAATCGCAGATTTCTTCATCCTGAAGCGCCGCGCGATCGAAAAACCGTTCGTCTGGACCAATCTCGTTGTCTGGGTAATCGGTTTCGTGCTTTACCGCTATCTCATGACAGTTGATTTCATTCTCGGAAACACCCTTCCCGATATGCTCATAACGATGGTTATCTGCGTTGCGGCGAATAAGGTCATAAAAATGACAGTGTGTCGGAATAAATAGCTGACATCGTGTCGATTATTTTATTTTGACATCATGTCATGTTTTCTTTAAAATCCTGCGTTTTTTTGAATTGAGAGGTAAAAAATGAAAAAACATCTGATTTTTGTTCTCGCTATTGCCCTGGCACTTGTTTTTTCGTGCCGGAACGGCGAAGGAAAGGAAAAAGGCGCGGAAAAAAGCGCAAAACCAAAAACCGCCGAGGTCACAAAACCGGCGAAAAACGAACCAAAGGAGGAATCGATGCAGAGTGTTTACGAATTTATCAAAGAATGCAAAACTTACTATCTCGCGACTGTCGAGGAAAACGGCCAGCCGAGAGTCAGACCGTTCGGAACGATCGATATTTTCGACGGGAAACTCTACATCCAGACCGGCAAGAAGAAAAATGTCTCGAAGCAGCTTGCGGCAAATCCCAAGGCGGAACTCTGCTGCTTTGACGGCAAAAAATGGCTCAGACTTTCTGGCGAACTCGTGAACGACGACCGTGTCGAAGCAAAAAAGCACATGCTCGACAACTATCCGAATCTGCGCGGAATGTACAACGAAAACGACAACAACACACAGGTCCTCTACTTCAAAAACGCGACCGCTGTTTTCACAAGCTTCGGCGGCGGCGAACCCAAAACTGTAAAATTTTAAAAAACTTCCATCTAAGCCGGGAAAACATTTGAAACGGCTTTAGGCTACGGACATTGATACCAATTTTTGCATATGTTATTGGTGCAAGTACCATAGTGTGTCATCACTCCGCTCTGACAAAGATAGACATAGCCGATTGGTTTGCCTCCGGTATTTTCATCACTGCATACCTTAAAGCTATTGTGACATTCGCCGCATTCATCATTGTGGCATGACGAATAGTGAAAATCATTATAGGTGCTTTCACCCGTAAAAACATGTGTCATCTCGGTTGACCAGGAACGATATCTGTCATAGTCATAGTCTTTGAAGGTATGCTCAACCGGAGGACAGTAGCTGGATCTCGTCAGATCGTTGGGATCGCTCCACCTGCCGTCGTAACACAAAAGCTTGACACCGACTGTTGCAGAGTAATACTTCAAATTACCGTTTGAATCCCTTTCGCAATTACCTTTATAATCGCAGTTTTTGTTCATAATATTGCTGACTTCAACATCTACGCATTTCGTGTTGCCGTTTTTACATTCGCCGCAATTATTTGCATCTTTGCAGGATGCAGCGTCTGTGCAAGTGCTCAGGATCTCCCATTTTCCGAACTGACACTCTGCGATGGCTCCGCCCCCGTTACTGTCCGTAAGCATATCGTCGCGGCATTCCTTGGTATAGTTCAAGCATCCGCTTTCGCCGCAGGCCGTTCCATTTCTGTTGCAGGAACCGGAACATTCTTCAACGATTTCACACTCTTTCCCGCGACATTCCGTGATCAGGCCTTTGCCGTCATCGCCGTTTTCACAGGTGATAGTATGGTCACAGGCTTTCAGGTATGTCCATTGGCCCGACCGGCACTGATATACTCCCCATTCTGAATCACTTTCCCTGCATTTTTCCTCATAATTCAGGCACTCGCCACATTCCGTTTCATCTTTGCAGGAGTTGCCGTCAGGACATGCTTCGGTTTCGCACACAGCGTCGTCAACGCATGTGGTCAGTTCTCCGCCGGCTTCGCCTTCCGTGCAGAAAGCAAAAATCACAGGTTCTTCATTGTCGTTATTGAATTCACCCGGATCGAAGCCGTCATCATCCGTTGCAGCGGAACCGTCAGGGGAAGCTGCGTGTTCTGCGTCAGACGGTGTTGCATCTTTTGAATCATCGTCGGTTACGGCAGCTTCACCGGAATCCGATTTTTCGCTTTCGCCGTTACTTTTCGAGCCTCCGCAGGCCACGAAACAAAACAAAGAAAAAACGACGCAGATCAAACAAAACTTTTTCACAGATAACCTCTCAAACAATTTTAGTGCTAATAGAGCTTTATGACGCAGCGTACCGAGTTTTTATTATCATCAGTCTGATTGCCGATTCTGCCGAGGCTAAAATCGACCCCCCATCTCTTCAGTTTGCTCTCGTCTTCAGGGAAAATCGTGGAAGACCACATCCAGTTTTCCTGTTGTCCTAATTTGCTCGTTCCGTTTGTGCAGGTGTAACAATTATCGCGCGACCAGCATTCATTATAAGAGGGACATTCGTCAGAAATTTTGCATGAGCCGTTTGCCTCTGTTCCGGGACAGTTCACAATAAGTGTTCTCAATGTACTGATTGAAGGCAGCTCCCAGTCAGTAAAACCGCCTTCGTCAAGCTCTTTGCAGTGTAAGATCGCAGTATCCCAGTCCATATCTTTCGCTTTTGACGACCATACATACTTGCCGTCACGGCACGGAGCTGTAACGTCGTCGGAACAGTTATGCACATCAGGAACACATTTGGAAATGTCGCTGTCCCATTTATATTTTTCAATACATCTGCATTCGTATGTTGAAGCATCTTCCCCTAAAGTGCAGCTTGTTTTTGCTATTTCACTGCACGGATCGGGGTCGCACGGATCGTCGACACAGCTGTCGTTGTACCACAAATAACCGGGTTCGCATATGAAGTGACAGGAACCCTGATTTTCGCCGTATTCTATAGTATGCTCAAGATAGTCCCATTCATTGTTGTCATAATTCCATTCGCCAGTGTACAGACCCTCTCCTGTCCATACAGCATGCTGCGGTTTGCTTTGCTCATCACAAGGGAAGATTTTCTTGCACTTATTCTGTTCTTCGATCCATTCTCCCTGATTCTGACTGCATATTTCAGCTTTTGTCAGTTCCGCGACACCGCTGTCGGCATCTTCGTCCGGCTGAGAATCAGCATCGTCCTTGCCTGTTTCTGTCGTGTCGCTGTCTGATGTTTCTGAATCAGGCGTGCTGCCAGAATCGCTTGAATCTCCTGAATCGGTTGTGTCTGAACCGTTTTCGCCTGAATCCGCAGTATCTGAAAGATCCGAATCATCAGCGTCAGCGTCTTCGTCAGTCACCGTTTCACCGTTGCCGAGATCTTTCGCTTTTTTTATGCCGTCACTGCAGCCGACAAAAACTAAAAGCGAAAAAACAATGCAGATCAAACAAATTTTTTTCATGATCTCACCTCTAAAAAAGTTAATATTGTCACTTCCTCAACTTATGAGCGACAAGCGATCTGCAGATCCTGCACACAGCCTCGCGGTCAAATTCTTTCTGGTTGGGAATTCTGCCTCCGGCCATGTCAATATGGCCGCCGCCGGAACCTTTTCCTTCGAGAATCTGCTGGATCATCGTATTTGCCGGAAGTTCCGGATTTTCGCTCCGCACGCAGAATGAAACACCTTCCGAAGAGAGTGTCGAAAGAACGACGAACTCGACTTCCTCAAGCGAAAGGAGATAATCCGCGAGGATCGCAAGAAGATTTTTGTTGCATCCGTCAGGAAAATGGCAGTATGCAAAAATCCCGTCGACATAAACATTGTTGATAAGGTAATTATACTGTTTCAGATCTTCCAGCTTTATCGAGTTGCGGACAAGCGAATTCACCAAGTTCACATCGCTTACCTGATAAAGCATCGCAACTGTCTCGATGTCTATCGGGCTGGCGTTCCGCGTGAACTGGTGTGTATCGAAATTTATAGCCGTATGCAGCGCGGTCGCGACTTCCCTGCCTGGCTCAAGCATCAGCTCGGCAAAGTATGAAAAAATTATGCTCGCGCACGCCCCGTAATCACTTCGGATATCGCAGAATTCGACATCTTCGTGCTCTATTCCTGGATGATGGTCGATAACCGCGGCGACATGCCCTTTCAACGCGGCAACATTCTTATTTTTCTTGTTGGCGTCGACAATGACCAGAGTGTCACTGTCTGTAAGCTCGTACTTATAGTGCGGCTGGATCCTTATTCCGAGCTTTTCGATCATTTTTTGCAGCGAATCCCTGAGAATATCGCCGTGATAGATGATTTCGGCGTCGATTTTGAAATTTTTCAGAAGATACTGCAGGGCAAAAGCCGAAGCCACAGCATCGTGATCGGGATAGTTGTGGGTCTGGATGAAAACCCGCTTTTTGTTTTTAAGCGTTTTTATCAGTTTTTTTACTGTCTGCATCTGAATTTCCGTTGATCCTGTCCGATAAAACCTGAATGTCGTGCCAGCTCGGGTTCTGGAAAAGTCTCAGTCCGAAATATCCCGAAACCGAAAGCAGGTGATCAAAAATATCGGCCTGCACCGCCTCGTATTCGACAAGTTCGGTCGTTTTCGTGAAAGCGTATATCTGCAGCGGCAGACCGTTTTCCGCATGCGGCATCTGACGCACGAAAAGCGGGAGATCCTTTCTCAGAGCGGCATTATTTGAAAGATAAAGCCGCGCATACTCACGGAAAGTGCCGATATTCGTGAGACGGCGCATATTTACAGGACTTTCACCGCCGGCTTTTTTGTTCCACTCCGCGATCTCAGCCGTTTTGCGATTCAGGTAATCCCTGAGCAGATCTATTTTGGCCAGTTTTTCGACTTCAGCGTCGGAAAGATACCTTACAGAGGAAACATCAAAAAGAATGTCGCGGCAGATCCTTCTTCCGCCGCTTTCCAGCATACCGCGCCAGTTTATAAAGCTCTCTTCAGTGAACTTGTGTGTCGGAATGTTGACGATTGTCTTGTCCCAGTTCTGGATCTTGACCGTGTGAAGAGCTATATCGACGACTTCGCCGTCGGCATTGTTCTGCGGCATGACAATCCAGTCACCGCGCCTTATCGAATTGTTCGCCGCGATCTGAAGGCCGGCCACGAAACCGAGGATCGTATCGCGGAAAATGAGCATGACGACGGCTGTCATCGCACCGAAACCGCTGAGCAGAAGTGCAGGCGATTTGTCAAGCAGGATGGATATTATCGCGATAAGTCCGACACAGTAGATCACTATCAGAACTATCTGCATCAGACCTTTGAGCGGCTTGTCCTTCGACACTTCAAAAGAGTCGTAAATTTCAAGCAGAGCCTTGTTGGCTGCACGCAGAATATCCATAATTACAAGAATGATTATGCAGAAAGAGAGTTTTTTGAGCCAGTGACCACCGCGTTCGAAAGAGGCTGAAGACCAGTAAAAAACAAGTGCGGGAACCATATTTACGAACTTTGAGAAGACACCGTGCCTGAAAAAAATGTCGTCCCATTTGAGCCGCGTTCTTTCGACTGTGAATTTTATCACGACATCGACTATTATTCTCGCGATATAAGTCAGTACAAAGGCAAAAAGCGAAACGATCACAAAATTAAACAGTGCATGGAGCAGTTTGTGTGAGGCAAAAAAACTGCAAAAGATATCGGGCATGGCCAGCTGAAAAAGCGTTTCCATTCTAACCTCCGCAAAAAACGGCTGATTATAATGAAATTTTCAGGAAATTACATCTTTTTATTGTTTTTGAACAAAAATAAATTCTTTTTTTAGAAGACTCCAGACTTCGGCATCCCGGAAAACGCCTTCTTTCACGAATTCACTGTCGCGCTCCGTTCCTTCAAAGGTAAAACCGAGTCTTTGCGGAATCCTGCCGCTTTTCTCGTTTCCGGGAGCGCACTTTATCATGATTCTGTTCAGACCCAGTTCCGAAAAACCGAATTTTATCAAGGCGCGCACCGAATCAGTCATTATTCCGCGATGCTGAAACTCCTCACAAAGCCAGTATCCGATCTCGCTTTTGCGGTTGAGCCGGTCAGTCCCCTTGAATCCGGCAAGTCCGGCGAAATCATCGCCGCAAAAAACAGCGAACTGCCATTCTTTGTAGTTTTCCGGCATAGAAACGACCGTATTGACATATTCGAGCGAATCTTTCACACTTTTTGTGAATTCGACAAAAGGGAGCCATTCGCCCAAGTATTCGCGCTGGGAATCAATCGCCTTGAAAATGTGCGCGGCGTCACCGATTTCGAGTTCTTTTAGAAAAATATTGTCCCTGACTGTGATGATTTTCATTATGCTTCAAAAATTTAAGAACTTACTCAGAACTGCTAGTTGTTGCCAAGAGTGTAAATAACCATCTGCTCTGCGGAGAATGTTCCTGCCGTGATCCCGTTACCGCTGATCTTAACTTCGACATGACGGTTTACAGTAATAATATTCATCATGCCGAACATTTCCTCAAACGGATTGCCGGAATTGCCTCCTGAAAGCTGCATCTCGCTTGTGAACTCAGCCGGAATCGTAAACTCACCGTCATCGATCATTCTGCAGGTAATTGAAACCTGATTTCCCAAACCCTTCATTACTACAAAATTGACATCAATATAACCGTGGCCGTTGTTTCCTGCCCATTTGAGCGTAAGCGGCACGCCTGGAGTAACATTGATGATATCGCCGAAACCGCCGCTTGCATTCGGTTGCGGAACCGGTTCGGAAATAACGAACGAAGGCGGCATTGTGAATGTTGCCGAAAAAGAATCAAGATCGTCAGGAAGCATATTTTCGCCGCTGATCGTATAGTCGACACCGTAAGCTATCATCTCGGCAGGGATCGTACCGTCCCCTGTTCCGTTGAGCTTGTAAGCCTTATCGCCGGGCTCGTATGCAAACTGATATGGGCCGCCGTTGAAACCTGCAACCATGATCGGGCCGACATCAAGCGACTCTCTGTCCGGAGTTTCGCAGTGTTCGCTGTTTGCTATCTCATTACCGTTACTGTCAGTTTCCGGCACACATACCTGTTCAGGAGCGCAATCCTCTTTTGTAGCGCACTGAGGAACGCTTTCAATCGACTCGCCGAATGTACAGGTGTCAAGCGTCGATTCATCGATTCCGGCATGCGGGTTGAGATCTTCTCGGGCTGCCTTCATGAAATAGCCGGTTGCCGCAGTCGTAGGCTGATTTGCCGCATTAAAATCAAGGATCGTAAAATCAACAAAATATCCCGGATTTTCAGGATCGAAATTTTCGGGAGTCGTGTTTTCTTCAGGCTCCTGATCTGCCGGTTCTTCATCAGTTTCAGCGGGTTCGTCCGAAATATCGGCATCAGATGCATCAGATACTTCTTCCTGCTGTTCCGAATCAGGATCTTCGACTTTCTCCGGTGTTTTGTCGTTTCCGCCGCAGCTCGAAAGAACAAAAACACAAACAAGCGTTAAAACTAGCCACAATTTTTTCATTTTTCCCTCCTGTATTTTAATGGATCCTTGAATCCTGCCTGTCTGAAACCTTCCAAGCGAAGACGGCAGCTGTCGCAGACTCCGCATGAAAGCCCGTCAGAAGTCGGATTATAACAGCTGTGTGTGAGCGAATAATCGACTCCGAGCGACATTCCGAGCTCGATTATCTCCTTTTTCGACATATTTAAAATCGGCGCTTCGACTTTTATTCCGCTTTCTACCCCCTGCTTCGTGCCGACGGCGATCGTTTTGTTGAACGCGTCTACAAACTCAGGACGGCAGTCAGGATAGCCCGAATAATCGACCGAATTGACGCCGATAAAAATCTTTTCCGCATTCAAAGTTTCTGCAAAACCGGATGCTATCGAAAGAAAGATCAGGTTTCGTGAGGGCACATAAGTCGAAGGGATCCTGTTTTCTTCGAATTCCGGAACTTCCAGATTTTTGTTGATCAGCGAACAGTTGACAAACGGCGTAAGATCGATCGAAAACACCGTCTGACGCTGCATAAGTCCGTATTTTTCAAGCGTTCTTTCCGACTGTTTTATTTCGATCGCGTGTCTCTGGCCGTATGAAAAAGTGAGCGGATAGACATCGTAACCCTGCTTCATCGCATAAACTAAAACAGTGGTCGAATCGAGACCGCCGCTGAAAAGAACGACCGCTTTTTTTGAATCATTCATGTGTTGTCACCATAAATCCGAATTGTATTTCAAGCTGCTTGTCTTCGTTGAGAAGAACTTCCGGCGGCGGAGCGAAAGGAGCCGCCATTTTGAACGCGTTTATCGCCTCTCTGTCCAGGAAATCGACCCCGCTGCTCGTGATGACTTTCGCCTTTACGAGCTTTCCTTTCGACGAGATGAAAACCCTGAGCTTGGTGAAACGGTCCTTTCTGCCGTACATTGTTCCCATCGGGTCGTTCACGATTATCGCCGTGCCCGGACTCCAGTTTCTCGAAACAGCGCTTTTCATCTTGTTGAAATAGGCCGCGTACAGGAATTTCTTCGTATTGAGATAAGTCTCGTTCCCTTTTTTGACATCTTCAAGAAAATCGTTCGACGGACTCATCAGAACCGCATCCGTTCCGTTCAAGTAAGGGAGAAGTTTTTTCGGGATCCATCTGCCGCCCACATTAACGCGTCCTTCCTCGTCTTTGTCATCTTTTGCCGTGATTTTTCCCGCAACTTCCTTCTCTTTTCCGGCGGCGTAATTTCCGTCAGTTCCTTCAAAACCTTTAAGTTCTCCCTTTTTGATTTTCTGTTCTTTTGCAGGTTCGTTCTTCTCGTTGTTGTTGGCCTGAAGCGGTACGGCCATGCTTTCGTCGGATTCAGCGTTCGCATTCTCGGCTTTTTTAGCAAGCTGTTTTTTCAGCTTTTCGCCGCGCACTTTGATGTTGTCGTCGTGATTCGACGCGACAGTTTCTTTTTCGACTGCGCTGTCAAATTCCGAAAGAAAGCGGCTTTCAGCAGGTTTTTTCTCTATTTTCGGTTTTGCTATATCGACGATCTGCCCTTTCGGCTTGGAATCCTCTTTCTTTTTTTCCGGCTTAGGAGGCAGAACAGGAGTTGCCGGCAGTTTTGCTGCCGAATCGTCGATATATTTTATAGAGACAAGGCTCTCCTCGCTGCTTTTATCGGCTGAAAGGTCGATTTTTATCAGAAAAACCAGACCGTGAAGAAGCACCGAAAGAAGAATGAAAAAAATCAGTCTTCCGCCTTTTCGAGCTCCATTTTTTCCGAAATTTCCGTCAGCCATTCCTTAATCTCTGAATTGATAAAAGTCTCGTCGAAACCGTTTTCAATGCAGAAAACAGCGAATTCCTCGAAAATATTTCCGAATTCCGCCTGCGCCTCTTCAAAGACCTTGGCAATGTATTCGACTTTCCCCGCCATAAAACCGTGAGTATCCCGGAACTGGACTGTGGCAAAGCGGAAAATCAGCTCTCTGACAAGAAGTTTTCCGTTGAGTTCAGCCTCGCTTTCCAAAAAATCGCGGAAACGCTTTTTAAAAAGGTCTATTTCGGGAGAAAGTTTTTGATCCATAAGAAAATTCAGCTATTTAGCTTCTTTTGGCGGTTTTCTGCACTGGTTGTCGATAAGGACCGTACCTGTTTCGCAGCAGATTCCCTTTCCTACAGCATAGGTGTCACGCGGACACGAATAATTTTCAACCGTGCCGCTGTATCTCGAGCATTTACCGTCAAGAATGAAATTGAAACCCTCGTCGCAGCAGAGATGTTCGACAAGATGCGTTCCTTCATCGCAGTTATCGAAAATCTTGAACGAAGGAGCGATGCAGACTTCCTCGTCATCGCGGAGATAACCGCTTTCGCACTGGCCTGCATTGCTGTATTTGCCGCTGATCTTGAATTCGCCGAGATAAAGCTTTCCGCCGCTGAAATCACGGTCATAGTTGAAAACATAGACATTGTTGTTCGAACGGCGGTCAACGATCATAACGAAATCGTAGTGACCCGGAACAAAATCATATTTTTTCTCAGTGTTGAACTCAAGCTCGTCCCAAACAACAGGCTCGTTGCCTTTCATGAGGAAAAGCATGACATTCGAATCGTTGTCGCTTTTGATGTGAATTCTTGCAACATCACCGGGAACCTTAACGTTTCTATTCGGTGATTCCTTGAACTCTGCAAGCTGATGGGGTTTGATTTTGCCTGTGATTTCAGAATAAATTCCCATGACTTCCTTTTTAACAAGCGCTTCGTCCTCGCCTTTGTGTTTGAGGATCTCGATCATCTGTTTTACAGGTCTGTCAGGATTTCCTTCCTTAATAACCGCGATCTTCTTTTCGAGCAAAGACATTTTTCCGTCTTTTTTGTCGCTGCTGCCGCATGAAAAAGCAAAAAACAGCGAACAAACAAGCATGACTGACAAAATTTTTTTCATTTTCAACTCCGTAAAAATATAGCCTTCAAAAAACACAAACAGATTATAATAATTATAAATTTATATAAATCAAATTTTAAGGGAATTCTGCGCGGAACCGCCTGGAAAAAAGTCTATTCACTTGAATGCGGCTTTAAGGCGCTCGAGATCCTCTTTTGTTCCGGCTGCAATAAGGACATCACCTGCTTCAAGCGTTTTGGTGGGCGACATCGTCCCCTTCCCTGTCGATTTTTCGCGGACTGCAAGGACCAAAACGTTGAAATTCTCGCGGAGTTTGAGGTCGATAAGGTTGTGTCCCCACATTTTTTTGTTCGTAGGCACAGCCTCGATGCGGTATTCGTCCTCAAATTCGATGCTGCACTGTTCAGTCCCTTCGCCGCGCTGAACGGTTTTCAGCATATTTGCTTTCGAAAGGATCTCACGGTGGTAGAAATCAATGAGATCGTGCTCGTGGATGCAGCCTACAACCTTGCCTTCATCGGAAAGAACAGGCAGTTCGATGACTTCGCGCTTAATCATGAAACGCATCGCCTGCGAAAGCGGCGTGTCAAGTTTTACCGTCGGGAAAGTCGTGTCCAACAGGTCGCTTGCAAGGACCATCGTTCCTATCGCGTCGTAATCAACTTTGTTGTTCGAGCTGAAAACGCCGTTTATCGCACCGATATATTTACCGGAATCATCAACGACATACGATTCAAAGCGCTCCTTGTCCCTCATTTTGTCGAGGATCTGCGGCAACTGTTCGTCCTTGTGGACAACGACACATTCAGGTCTCAGGCAGAGCTGGACATGGTTTTCGTTCATGATCGAAGCCTCTTCGCTGTCGTCGATCGCGATCCCCTCTTTGTAAAGCTGGTAGTTGTAGATCGAAAAAACGCTCATCCGCTTTGAGATCAAGGTCGCGACTACGGTCGCGAGCATAAGCGAAGGAAGCATGTTGTAGTCCCGCGTGATCTCAAAAACTATCAAAAGCGAAGAAATAGGTTCCTGAGTCGCGGCACCAAGAAGCGCACCGATTCCGACTGACGCGAAACTGATCCCTATCGAGGGGCCGAATTCAGGATAGAACATCGGGATTATTTTTCCGAAACCGAGACCAAAAATGTAACCGACAAAAAGTATCGGGAGAAAAATTCCGCCCGAAGCTCCGCTTGCAAAAGCGATCGAAAGGAAAACAAGCTTGAGCAGGGCTATTCCGATCAGAAACGACGGCGTGAAACCGTTTCCGGCAAGCATCATGTCCTTGCCGAGACCGAAAATTTCAGGAACAAAGGGAACAGTCAGCGCGAACGGCAGAAGAAGGAGCGGAATGTGGATAAATTCAGGCAGTTTCGCCTTAACTCTGTCAAAAATGTTGGAATTGAAATATGTGAGTTTGATAAGACCTACTCCCAAAAGCGCGTTGATGAGGCCAAAAGTCGTGAAAAGAAAAATCTCCGTTCCCGAACTGATCTCTGCGCTGAAACCGAGCGCCGCAGCCGGAAGAGCAGTATGCCCCGGCATGAAGTACGAACCGAAGAAACTTGCAGTAGCCGCCGAAACGACGATAGGTGTCAGAGTTCCGATAGCGTAATTTCCGAGGATCGTCTCGACAGCAAAAATAGTTCCTGCGATCGGGGCATCAAAAGCGACCGCAAGACCGGCAGCCGCACCGCAGCCCACAAAAAGTTTGATTCTGGAAATCGGCATACTCAGAAACTGTCCCAGAGTCGATCCGAGGGAAGAACCTATCATAATTATCGGACCTTCGTTGCCAAGCGGAACGCCTGTTGCGATCGAAAGTGACGAAGTTATCATTTTGAAAACCGCAAGTTTCGGCGGCATGATCCCGTTCTTCAGCTTCAAAGTTTTGAGGAGAAATCCGAAGCCTGCGCCTCCGCTTTCCTTGCAGAGATAGCGGATAATAAAGCCGCTTATGAAAACGCCTGTCAGCGGAAGAACGAACTTGTACCACATCGGAAGTTTCTTGAAAGCCTCGACTGCGGCGATCGTGGGAGCGCCGATAAAAAGTTTCGACAAGTAATCTATCATCCAGTTGAAGCAGAGGAACGCGCAGCCTGCCAGAATGCCGATAAGCACCGCCGCAAAAATCAAAAACGTTCCCTCTTTCAGTTTCGCCTTCTCGAGGAAGTTTTTTAATTTGAAAAAAGATATTTTTCTCATGATTTTTTTCTGTATATTTTCAAAGTGTCGTTTCCGAGTTTTTCCGAATGAATGAGATCGAAGGAATTTTCAAAAAGTTTTTTCCCGGTTTCGTCAAAAAGTTTTAGTCCGCTTCCGAAAATTTTTTCCGATTCAATTAGCTGAAATTCATCCACCAAACCTGCTTTCATAAAGGCTTTCACGATGTTTGCGCCACCTTCTAAAAGAACTGAATTGATTTTGTATTTTGTGTAAAGAATCGAAAGGGCCTCTTTTAGTTCAAAATTTTCGGACAGAATTTCGATTTTAGCACCGTTAGTGCTGATTTCATGCGCTTCCTTGGCACTTGTGAAGATTATCGGATCTCTTTTCATCACCTTTGAATCCATGTCCAAGGAAAAATTCCGGCTGAAGATAACCGGCTGAGGGTCGAAACCCTCTACCAGCCTGACTGTCAGCATCGGATCATCGATATTTACGGTATTTGCGCCGACTGCGATCGCGGAATAAGCGCCTCTGAGTTCATGAACATAGGTTTGTGCCTCATAGCCGCTGATGATGCACCTTTCGCCCACTTTTTGAGTTATAAAACCATCCTTACTTGCGGCGATTTTTACCGTTATCCATGGCAGATTTGTGCGAATTCCCTTGAAAAAGAAGCGGTTTATCTCTTCAACATCTCCTGCAAAACCCTTTACCAATGCACCTTTCACGCCGTTTTGAATCAAAAAATCAAGTCCGCCAACGGCTTTTGCGTTTTCTTCCTTTTTTGCGACAAAAACTCTTTTGATACCCGCTTCCAGTATAGCTTTCGCGCATGGCGGAGTCTTTCCGTAGTGATTGCACGGTTCAAGAGTAACTGCCATGTTGAACCCGGGAGCTTTGAAACCGATTTTTCTCAGTGCGTCGGCTTCGGCATGATCACGGCCGTATTCCTGCGTGAAACCTTCCGAAACGATTTTTCCCTCGTCGTCAAAAATCACCGCCCCGACTTTCGGATTCGGATAGGTTTTCACCGTCGCCTTTTTCGAAAGTTCGACCGCCCTTTCCATCATCCGAAAAACGGTCGTTTCATTGATTTCAGGGCTCAAAACGAACCTCCGCGGAACACTCATTTACTGTATTTGTCGACATTGAAAAAGCGTTTCACTTTGAAAATATCAGATTTCATCGCATCGTCAAAAGTCCCTGAAAATAGAACGTGCTTGTCGGCAAGCATGAGAACTTTCTGAGCCGTTCTTTTTATCGAAAGAAGTTCGTGCGTTACGATGAAATATGTCGTTCCAAGCTGCTCGTTGAGCTTGATGAAAAGCATATCGAGATCACGCGCCGTGACAGGGTCGAGACCGGCCTGAGGCTCGTCGAAAAAGATGATGTCGGGGTCAAGAACAAGCGCTCTCGCCAGAGCTCCCCTCTTTTTCATACCGCCTGAAAGCTCCTGAGGAAACTTGTCGCGGTCTTTGTAGAGATTGACCATCGCCAGTTTCTCGTCGGCCATGTCCTTAGCCGTTTTTTTGGAAAAATCGGGATAGTGCATCGTTATCGGAAGCATTATGTTTTCTTCAAGATTGAGCGAATTGAGAAGCGCTGAACTTTGGTATAAGATGCCGATTTTCCTATAAAAATCAGAATTTTCCGGCATCGGGTGAATAATTTCTTCTTCGTGAAAGAAAATTTTTCCGCTGACAGGGGGATTGAGACCGACGATCGCCTTCATCAAAGTCGATTTGCCGCATCCCGATTCGCCGAGAACGACGAAACGCTCCCCCTTTTCAATCTGGAAAGTTATGTCCTCGAGGATCGTCCCCGCACCGTAACCGGCAGTGAGATCCTCGGTTCTGAGCATTATTTCCCGGGACATTGGCTTTTAAGCGACTCCGAAAGATTTGTGTTGTGGCCGTAAGCCTTGTCAAACTGTTTCGAGAATTCTGCTGCGAGTTTTTCAGCTCTTGCCTTGAACGCCTCTTTGTCGCTCCAGGTGTTGATCGGATCGAGGATCGAACTTTCGACACCCGGGCAGCTCTTCGGGATCATGACATGAAAAAGTTTGTCTTCCGCGTATTCCGATTTCTCGAGTTCGCCGCTGATCGCAGCCGAAACTATAGCTCTCGTGATGTTGATATCCATTCTCTTGCCCGTGCCGTATGCGCCGCCGCTCCAGCCAGTGTTGACGAGGTAAACGTTGACGCCGTGCTTTTCCATCTTTTTGCCGAGAAGCGAGCTGTAGTCGTCAGGATTTCTAGGCATGAAAGGTGCGCCGAAGAATCTAGAGAAAGTGCTTACCGGCTCGACAATGCCTGTTTCCGTGCCTGCAAGTTTGCTCGTGTAGCCCATGAGGAACCAGAGCATAGCCTGCTCTTTCGTGAGTTTTGCGACAGGCGGAAGAACACCGTTTGCATCGGCGGTGAGGAAAATTATCGTCGAAGGATGCGAGCTTACCGAGCTTTCCTTGATGTTCGAGAGGAATCTCAAAGGATAGCTTGCACGCGAGTTCGCCGTGTATCTCTCGTCGTCGAAATCGATCGTGCCGTCAGGATAGATCATGCAGTTTTCGATCATAGCGCCGTGTTCCATGTAGTCAGCCTCGTGGAAAACCGCGTTGTAGATCTCGGGTTCTTTCTCTTTGTTGAGGTTGATGAGTTTCGCGTAGCAGCCGTTCTCGAAATTTGCGATGCCGTTGTCATTCCAGCCGTGCTCGTCGTCACCGATGAGCTTTCTTGCCGGGTCAGCCGAAAGTGTCGTTTTGCCTGTTCCGCTAAGTCCGAGCATAAGTGCGCTGACACCGTCTGCACCTTCGTTCGCGCTGCAGTGAAGCGGAAGAATACCGCATTCCGGCAGATAGTAGTTCATGACTGTGAACATAAGTTTTTTGCAGCTGCCGAGGTATGCCGAGCCGAAAACGACGCCGAGCGAATTCTCGAAATCCATGACGATCGCCATGTCGCTCGATTTGCCGTTCGGAAGCATTCTGATGCGGTTTCTGTATTTTTTCTCGTCAAGTTTGTCGTAGGGAACGACGAGAAGCGTGAATTTTTTATCGAAAAGAACGCTTTTCTCGATGTTTTCGGGAACAGCCCTGAACATGTTGTCTGCGAAAAGCGAAGTGTATGCGCGATCTGTTATCGTTCTTATCGGAAGAGCGTATGAAGCGTCTGCACCGATGACTCTGTCGGTGACGAAAAGATTGTCTTTCTTTGAAAGCGCAGCGACAGCGTCCTCAAAAAGCATATCGAAAGTTTCCTGCGTTACGGGCAGGTTGTTCGGCGAAGTCCAGTCAACTGTTTTTTCAGTCTTGGAATTTTTGACGATGAATGTGTCCTTCGGGCTTCTTCCGGTCGATTCCGCAGGTGTCCAGACAGCAAGCGCGCCTGTTTTTGTTACGAAAACTTTTTCTTTCGTTACCGATTTGTGAATGAGCATTTCCCTTGACGGGTTTACGAAAACTTTTTTGTGTGAACCGACGAGCTGTTCAATACTTTTTTGAAAATTCATAACGAACTCCTTAAAAAATTGGTAAAAATCAAAAAAATCACAAAAAAATGGTTATTAAACTCATAAACCGGCAAATTTCAAATATTCATCCCTAATTATGCAGAAAAAATCCGGTGAACTGCTTTTTCCGGTTATTTTTGGACTTTAAATTTTATTTGGTTTATACTTAGGTTTGTGTGCTTTTGGGTTTTTTGGGAGAAAAAAATGGAAGACAGACGACAGAATAAAGACCGCCGCGATGATTTTCAGTTCAAGCTGCCTGACGACGAGCGCAGCAACACTGACAGAAGACAGCACGACAGGCGTTCGCAAGAGCGGATCCCGGTCAAAATGTGGGTACGCAACATTGAAGGCGACGCAGACTACTTCCAGCAGACAGGCAATCTGAGCGCGGACGGAATGTACATCTTCTCGCCGAATCCATACTCGACAGGGACAGTCATCGATCTGGAATTTCAAATCCCCGGCACGGACTACATCATAAAATGCGGCGCACAAATCCTGAAATGCACCGCCGAAGACCCGATGATCGGATTAAGTACAAAATTTGTGGATATGTCCGATACCGACAAAAAAATCATCACAAAAGCAATGAAGGAACTTTCCAAAGAACTTGCAGACAAACAATGAAGGGAAACAAAATGAAACGGATTTATGCCGATGTACTCATCATAGGAAGCGGGCTTTCAGGGCTTTCGACAGCACTCAGCCTCGCTGAAAAAGGGCTTAAAACAGTTGTCGTCACAAAAGAGGCGATCGATGTCTCGAACAGCGCGAACGCTCAGGGCGGAATTGCGACAGTAACCGATTTCAATGTCGATTCGTTCGAGAAACACATAAAGGATACCATAACGGCAGGAGCCGGGCTCAACAACGAAAAAGCTGTCCGCTTTTTTGTCGAAAACGGACCTGACGCGATCAAATATTTCGAAAAACTGGGCTGCCACTTTACCGAAAACGAGGAAGGCAAGCTTGACCTCGGGCGCGAAGGCGGTCATTCGGAACGCAGAGTCGTCCACGCCGGCGACATCACAGGTTTCGAGCTCATCAAAGTTGTCAAAAAGGCGGTCCTGCTCCACTCGAACATCACCGTTCTGGAAAACCACACTGCGATCGATGTCATCACTGAATCGAAATTCATGAGCAGCGAAAGCAACAAAATCATCGGAGCGTATGTTCTCGGGAAAAACGGCGAGATCATCACTATAACGGCAAAAACAGTGCTTTTGGCAACCGGCGGATGCGGGAAAGTCTATCTTTACACGTCAAATCCCGACGTTACGACGGGCGACGGTGTCGCGATCGGCTTCCGTGCAGGCGTTCCTGTCGTCAACATGGAGATGATCCAGTTCCATCCGACGATCCTTTATCACGAAAAGATCAAGTCGATGCTTATTTCAGAGGCTCTGCGCGGCGAGGGCGGCGTCCTGATAAACAAAAGGGGCGAAACTTTCATGGAAAAATATCATCCGCTGAAATCGCTCGCTCCGCGTGACATCGTTGCCCGCGCAATCGACCACGAGATGAAGATGAGCGGCGACGACTGCGTATTCCTCGATATGACAAAGCTCGACGGACATTTTCTGCAGCAGAGGTTCCCGAATATTTTCAGGATCTGCATGGATGCCGGTATCGACATGCGGACGATGCCGATCCCTGTCGTTCCAGCTGCCCACTATTCATGCGGAGGCTTGCAGAGCGAACCGACAGGAAAAACTATTATTCCTGGGCTCTTTGTCAGCGGTGAAGTCGCCCACACAGGGCTTCACGGCGCGAACAGACTTGCTTCGAACTCGCTTCTCGAAGCGGCTGTCATGGGAAAATACGTCGCGAAGGAAATCGTTTCCTACATCGCTGACTACACCGGCGAATCTCCCGAGCCGCCTGAATGGAATCCGGGAGATGCCGAAGACGAAGACGAAAAAATCATCATCAAGCAGAACTGGGATGAAGTCCGCAGGATCATGTGGAACTATGTCGGAATCGTCCGCAGCAACAAACGTCTTGAACGCGCTATGGCGAGACTTGAGCTGATGAAACGCGAAATCAACGAATACTACTGGAATTTCAAAGTTTCCCGCGACCTTCTCGAACTCAGGAATCTCACTCTGGTCGCGGAACTCATTATAAGAAGCGCGATGAAACGGAAGGAAAGCCGCGGGCTGCACTTCAACATTGACTATCCGGAAACATTGAAAGAAGCTAAAGATACAATAGTTACACAGGCTGAAATTTTTTAACTTTTGGAGGTGCAAAATGAAAAAACTTTTAATTTCTCTTATTGCTGTTCTTATGGTGTTTTTAGGCACAAGCTGCGGCGGCGGAAGCTCTTCCGACGAAACGAACAACGACTCAGATCAGAACAAAAACGATTCAGACTCGGCTGAAGCTCAGGACAGCGACGGCAATACGACAAATGACGGCGATACAGAAGAAACTTCGGACGAAGACCAGAACGAACCGCTTCCTGTCTTGTCAGAAGACGAAAAGCTTGAAAGCGTCAAAAACCTTGCCGAAGAGTATGTCAATTTCTCGCACGGAACAGGCGTTGTCGTAGGTTACGGCAGAGACGAGCTCACTTCTTTTACTTACGGTATCCGCGACATCGGAAAACAAGAAAAAATCAATGTTGACGACCTTTTCGAAATCGGCAGCATCACAAAAAGTTTCACCGCAGTCACCATTCTCAAACTTGCGGAAGAAGGTGAAATCAGTCTTGATGACAAAATCAGCAAATGGTTCCCCGATTTTGACAAAGGCGACCAGATCACCGTTAAAATGCTTCTCAACCACACTTCCGGCATCAGGGAAATGACGGAAATCCTTGAACCTGACAAAGTTGTCGAAAATGTAAAAGGCCGCTTCAACTTCGAACCCGGAAAAGGATGGGCGGACACAAACTCCGACTACATCATGGCAGGTCTCATCATCGAACAGGTCACAGGGAAAAAGGCGCATGAAGTCATCCGTGAGAAAATCATCGATCCGCTTGAACTCAAGAACACTTTCATGAAAGGTTACGAGGAATATCCGAAAAACAGAGAGGTCAAAGGACACAACTTCAACAAATACGGCGAACTTCAGCCTTATACTTTCGACCGCAAGACATGGACTGCAGGCAGCATGGTTTCAAATGCCGGTGACCTTTTCAAATACGCTTACGCCCTTTTCAACGGCGAAATTCTTTCGGAAAAAAGCTACAAACAGATGATCGAACCGGCTGCAGAGGACATAACCTACGGACTCGGCGTCAGTATATCACAGGGAACACACGGCACTTTCTACACTCTTGCCGGCAACGCATCGGCGGCAAAAAATATTGCCATGTCGCATTCGCTCCTTTCGTTCTACCCCAACAACGGTTCGATACATGTCATTCTCAACAACTTTACCGACAACAAGGACATTTTCGTTCTCAACGACGAAATTGAATGGGTCCTTGTCGACAATTTCCCGATAAAGAAGAGAACCGATTTCCCGAACTGGAAAGAACTCATCGACGGTAAAGCAAACACCCAGATTTTCGCACTTTACTCTCTTGCGACACCGGTATTCGACTATGGTATCGGCTATTTTGCATATCCTTCCGACAATCTGCCGAACTACTACTGCAAACAGTATCTCTACACCAACCAGAAAAAGAAAGCCGGCGCCGAGAGCGAAGACGATGTAGAACTCGAGGTAGTAATCGCGCAGGACTGCACCGAACCTAAGGAATACATCGTTCTTACCGACAGCTACCAGCAGGAGCGCACGGAAATCCGCATAAGCTTCGAAGAATTCAAAAAAGCTGTCGAATCGAAAAAACCAACATCCAAATTCACCGTCGCGAAAGGAGACTACTTCCTTGACAATCTTGAGGTCAACAAAATCTGCGCCAAATTCGAAGACAACAAGAAAGACAGCGACAAAACCATGACCATTATAAAGGACGACACCGTTCCCGGAGCTCAGATTTACCGCATCTGGGGCAATGCAAAAATGACCGAAAGCACCTACGGCTGCTACTGTCTTGAAAAAGACGAGGAAACCGAAGAAAACAAAATCGTACAATGCCCGGCAGACTAACCGGTCCGTACACCTGTCTTAGAAAGCATCCTTAACCTTCAAGACCTCAGGAGAATCCGAATGAAAAAATTTTTAATTCTATTTTTTGTATCTTTGATGCTCTTTTCCCTGGCAAGCTGCGGTTCTTCTTCCAAAAATGAAAACGAAAGACCTGATGATGACGAAAATGAAGAAGAAAGTGATACTGAAACCGAAAATACAGAAAAAAATGATGACGAATCCGATAACGACAACAGTGCAGCAGATGAAGAACAAAAAGAACGGAAAGCTCTCACCGATGAGGAAAAGCTCGAAAGCATCAAAAATCTTGCCGAAGAGTATCTTAATTTTGCCCACGGTACGGGAATTGTCGTCGGTTACGGCTACGACAAGCTTACCTCTTTTGCACTTGGTGTGCGCAACAGCGAAACCAAGGAAGAACTTCAGCCTGACGACCTTTTCGAAGTCGGCAGTATCACGAAAAATTTCACAGCCGTAACGATGCTCCTTTTGCAGGAAGAGGGAAAAATCGACCTTGACCAGACAATAAACAAGTGGTTCCCTGATTTCGAAAAAGGCGATATGATCACTGTCAGGATGCTCCTCAACCACACTTCCGGAATCATGGAGATGACAGAAGTGCTTGAACCTGAGGATGTCGTCGAAAATGTCAACCATCGATTTGACTTTGAGCCTGGAACTTCGTGGACATACATCAATGCAAACTATGTTCTGGCCGGACTTATCATGAGCGAAGTTGCGGGAAAACCGGCACATGAAGTGATCCGCGAGAAAATCATCGATCCGCTCGGGCTGAAAAATACTTTCATGAAAGGTTACGAAAAGTTCCCGGAAGAAGCAAAAGCGCACGGTCATGCCTACGATCCGCACGGAAAAATCGTTCCTTACGAACTTGTCCACAAAGCGTGGACTGCCGGTGCGCTTGTCTCAAATGCAGAAGACCTTTTCAAATACGCCTACGCCCTTTTCCACGGCAAAATCCTCTCTGAAAGCAGCATGTCACAAATGCTTGAAATAGTTGAGCTTTTAGGTAAACCAGTATATGGTCTCGGAACGCAATACGGCATAGGTTCTCACAGTGAATTTTATGGTCACGGCGGCGATGTTCTCTTTTCGCACTCAATGTTTTACTACTATCCCGAAACCGATGAAATCCACATAATCCTCAACAATTTCAATGAAGCCAAAGATATGTACGTTCTCAATGACGAAATCGAATATGTGCTTATGGACAATATAGCAGCTGAAAAGAAAACAGATTTTCCTGCCTGGAACGAACTGATCGATACCGATGAAAGCACTCAGGTTTTCGCACTTTATTCGATCATGAGCGACTATCCGATTTATAATTTGGATTATGGTATCGGTTATTTCGCCTATCAGAATGACGAGTATGTGAACTATTATTGCAATCAATATCTTTTCAGATACCCGAGCACTAAAGGAACGATCGTAAAAATCGCACAGGAGTGCATCGAACCGAAAGAATATTATGTCGGCCCTTTCAAAGTGCAGCGCACCGACATCGACATAGTTGAAGAAGATTTCCGCATTACCGTCAAAACAGGCAAACCGACCGATAAGTTCGTTGTCACTAAATACGATTACTTCTATGATCTTGAACGCGAATTCGTCTATAAATACTGCTATTACCTTGAAGACACAGGCAAAAACAACATGCTGTTCATCTCAAAAGACGAAAATCCTTCTCAAACTGAATTCTATCACCTTTGGGGTAAGGCAAAAATGGATGTTAGTATCAACCTCACAGGTTGTCATTGCTACAACTATTCAACAGGCATCGAACGCGAATGCACCGAAGCAGATGAATACCCGCCGAAAGAAGAATCAGATGATGAAAACGTGGACGATGACGAAATCACGAATAACGATGAAATCACGGACGATGATGAAATCACAGACAATGATGAAATCACAGACAATGATTCAGATCTGACGTAACGCCGTTATGACCGTGACGACGTAACGACAAAAAATTATTTCAGAGTTTTTTCAAAACTATCTTTCAGTGTGACGATTCTGTTGACAACGATTTTTTCGGGCGTCGTATCCTTGTCGATGCAGAAGTAGCCGACTCTTTCGAACTGGAACTGCTTTCCGATCTCAAGGTTTTTAAGGTTGATCTCGGCGTAGGCGTCAACGATCTGAAGCGAATTTTTGTTCATATTTTCGATGAAGTCGTGACCTTCCTCGACTTCGAACGGATCTTCCATCTCGAAAAGGTTTTCATATATTCTCGCCTCGATTTTAAGGCAGTTGTTCGCATCGACCCAGTGTATCGTTCCTTTGACTTTTCTGCCGTCGCTCGACCAGCCGCCTTTTGTCGCGGGATCGTAGGTGCAGTGAAGTTCCTTTATCGAACCGTCTTCGTTTTTGATGACTTCGGTGCAGGTGATGTAGTAAGCCGAGCGGAGTCTGACCTCTTTTCCCGGAGCGAGCCTGTGGAATTTTGCCGGCGGCTCTTCCATGAAGTCCTTTCGTTCGATGTAAAGCTCTCTCGAGAAAGGAACAAGTCTCGTTGCCGAGTTTTCGTCTTCCGGGTTGTTTACAGCTTCGAACTGCTCGGTCTGACCTTCGGGATAATTCGTTATAACGACTTTGAGCGGGTCTAAAACGCCCATAAATCTTTCCGCTTTTTTGTTGAGATCTTCTCTTACGCAGTGCTCGAGCAGTGCAAGCGAAACGGTGCTGTTCCTCTTTGCGACTCCTACTCTTTCTGCGAAATCGCGGACTGCTTCAGGCGTATATCCGCGGCGTCTGATACCTGCGATCGTCGGCATTCTCGGGTCGTCCCAGCCCGAAACATACTTCTCGTCGACGAGTTTTTTGAGGAATCTCTTGCTCATTACGGTGTTCGTGAGGTTGAGGCGTGCGAATTCGACCTGCTGAGGTTTCTTTTCGATGCCGATCGCCTCCAGGAACCACTCGTAAAGCGGCCTGTGCGCCTCGAATTCGAGTGTGCATATCGAATGTGTTATCCCTTCTATCGCGTCGCTCTGGCCGTGAGTGAAATCGTAAGTCGGATAGATGCACCATTTGTTGCCGGTCCTGTGGTGATTGACCTTTCTGATCCTGTACATAACCGGGTCGCGCAGCAGAACGTTCGGGTGAGCCATGTCGATCTTTGCGCGGAGCATGTATTCGCCTTCGTTGAATTCGCCGTTTTTCATCCTTTCGAAAAGCTCGAGGTTTTCTTCGACGGAACGGTTTCTCCACGGGCTCTCCTTGCCTGCTCCCGTCGCCGTTCCGCGGTCGCGGCGCATCTCTTCAAGAGTCTGCTGGCATACGAAAGCCTTTCCTTTTTTTATGAGTTCGACCGCCCACTCGTAAAGCTGATCGAAGTAACTTGAAGCGTAAAGCACTTTATCGGGTTTGAAACCAAGCCATTTGATATCGTCCTGGATCGAATCGACATACTCGACATCCTCTTTTTCGGGGTTCGTGTCGTCGAAACGGAGGTTGCATTTGCCGCCGTAGATCTTAGCCAGACCGAAGTTGAGACATATCGATTTAGCGTGTCCGATATGCAGGTATCCGTTCGGTTCGGGCGGAAAACGGGTCTGAATTTCCTTGTGTTTGCCGCTCGCCAGATCGGCATCGATGATGGCGCGGATAAAGTTTACCGAAGATTTTTCTTCCGAATTCTTGATTTCATTGATTTCTTCACTCATTTCTTACCTCAAAAAAGAACTTTTTCCAAACGACGCAAAAAATTTCAGGCGAGGATTATATCCGCTCTCGTTCCGCGGTCAATTTAAAATTTATGATAAAAAATAAAGATAGTGCGGAATAAAACTTGAAAAAAAAACAAAAGTCAGTTAAATATTCGCAGTTTTTTTTCAGAGTGATTTTGTGGAGGTCAAATTGAGAAAGAAAATTTTTATCTTTATTATGATGATTTCTTTTATATTTCCGGCTTATGCGGAGACAGTTCTGTTCATGAAACCTGTCACGAAAGGAATCGAAAAATCGGAAGCAAACAAAATCATAAAAAAACTTGAAGCTGCGGTCAATTCAAAACTCAATGCTGTCAGCTACAAGAGTATTTCGAAGGCGAAGCTCAAAAAATTCACCGAATGCGGCAGCAAAGTGGAATGCTGGTCGGAAAACGCCGCTGACGAGGATTTCCAGTATGTCCTTCTCACCGTTATCAAAACGAACGAAGATGAAGAGGTTTCCGTAAAGTTCGCCCTCATCAACATTGAAGAAGAAGATTCCGACAATCTTCCGAAAACATACGACTCCGTGGATGACATTACCGACAAGGTTCTTCTGGCACAGATCAAGAAACTTTCCGGTTACGACAGCATCAAAGGCGGCAAAAAATCGAAAAACGAAGACGAAATCGCCAGAAGAATGAAAAAAGAAGAAGAACGTCAGGAAAAAGAAAGAAAGAAACTTGAAGACGAGCGTAAAAAACGCGAGCGCGAGATCGAAAAGCAGCAGAAAGAAGAGGAACGCCTCGCAAAAGACCGCAAAAAGAAAAAACGTATCGAAGACGAACGTCTGAGAAGAGAAGAGGAAGCAGAGATGGCACGCCTTGAGAAAGAGCGCGAAAGAAGAGAGATCGAGAAAAGAAAAGAGAAAGAAGGCAAAAAACAATCACTCAAAGACAACGAATCGGATCTCAGAAAAGGACGCGAACTTATCCTTGAACAGTGCGCTCAGGGCAATTACTCCAAAGCTATAGAATACATCAACAAACTCAGCACCAAAAAGTGCGAGTGCGATGAGGATCAGAATGTCGCGACACTCAAAGCGCAGCTTTTACAATTCAACAAAGTACTTAAGCAGATCCTCAAGGGCATCGAAGCGAAAAACTCGGCGCTCATTCTCGACAACATCGAAGCTGCAAAAGCTCTCGATGAATCCATTGTAGAAGGCGGCACGGAATTTTCACAGAAAGTTGACAAATACGCCGCTACCGGCTGGCTTGCCCGCGGCAGAGAAATGGAAAAGGCCAACAAATACATCGAAGCTAACGAAGCTTTCGAAAAATGCATCGAAGTCGATCCGGAAAAGTCGGAATGCAACGAATGGCTTGAAAACAAACCTAAACTTGTAAAGAAAATCTACACCATGGCAAATCTTTCCAAGGACAACAACCCGACAAAGGCAAAAGAACTTCTCCGCGCGATACTCAAACTCGTAACCGCGGAAAATGAATACTACAAAAAAGCTGAATCCGATCTTCAGATACTCGGCTACTGATCTTTTTTCCGAAGCATGAATCCAAAACAGTTCCGTTTTTCCTATTTATTTCTGCTTGTGACACTTTTTTTCTGCAGTTGCGGCGACGAAACGACATTTGTCGTATGCAAAGCGAACGAACATGACTGCGAATACGACATTTACCCGAAAGCCGGGGAAATTCTCACAGTTACAAAAGGAAGTAGCCGCAAACACTACATTTTGACCGAAAACGGTTTGAAAAAAGCGAAAATAAAAGAAGGCGAACCTCTGGCCTACAATCCGGTAAACAAGCTTGCTGTCATCGAGGAAAAAACAGATTCTTCAATTGAAGTCTCGGTCATTGACACCGAAAACGGCAAAACTGTTTCTTCGGGAATAGAAATTCCGATTTTCGAAGAAGAACACGAAGAAGAAAACGAAAAGTTCAGCCTCCTCTCATCACCGTCTGTTGAAAGCGCATGCATAACAGGTGACGGAACAGTGATCCTGCTTGTCGATTATGACCAGATGCCGACGGATCTCTATTCTGAACACTTCAGTTTTCTTTTCGTCTATGAAAAAGGATCGGCGAAAAACATCAGAAAATACGCTTTCCCGAATTCTGAAAAAAAACACTTCCTGCATACTTTGCTCAGAGAAGAAGCTCCGCAGATCGGTTTCGAGGAGTCGCCGCTCAGAATACAGTGCGGCAAAAACGGTGAAATATACCTTCTTTCAGCCAAGATCTGGGAAAGTGACTACACAGGCACTTTTCAGTCTGTCTACAATCTGGAGAAAGTGGACCTCGACCCGCAGGAAGGCAAATCAAACATAACTCATGCCGCGCTCATCGCATTCGACGAGATGCAGTCATGCTATTATTCCGAAAAAGAGAAACGGATCTATGCTTTCCTGAAGCAGGGCAAATCGGCTGAAAACGCCGTTCTCAGGACTCTGGAACTGGGTGAATCGGAAATTCCGGACAAAGTTATAGAAAAAGAAGACGGCCGATTTTTCTTTTCCGAAACAAAAGATGGCAGCCCTCTCGTTTTTTTCCTGAAAAACAGAAAAAATGCCGGCGAAGAACAGCGCATCGAGCTGATCGACATCAACTAAACAACAGTTTTTCAGCCTTTTGCCTGAAGTGATCCCAATCAAAAAACGCGGCTCTTTCGGAAACTTTATCACAAAGTGAAAAATCGGGATTTTTGGTAAAATTTTCAATGAAGTCAAATAGTTTTCCGTCTTCATAAAATAAGCCGGCAAATTTGTCCTGCGGAAAGATCTCAGGATAGCTCAGCCTTTTCGGCAGAATCGGAATGACTCCCGCAGAAGCGGCTTCGAGAACGCTTATTCCGAAAAATTCGTGTTTTGAAGTGACCGGAAGGATATCGCAGATCGCGACAAGTTTTTTGTATTCGTCATAATTTTCGGCATAACCGAATGAAATTATCTCATCTTTCAGTTTTTCGCGCGCCACTTTGAAAATTTCAGGCGATGTCGATTTTTCTTCACCTAAAACGACAAGATGAAAATTTATTCCGGCTTCTTTGAGCCTGAACATCGTCTCAAAAAAAGTTGGCGGATCCTTGTCGTATTCCCAGCGGTGATTCCAAAGTATTTTCAATGTGTTGTCTTTTTTGCCGTTTGATTTTGGAATGGTGTTTATTCCCGGGTAAAGCACTTCGGATTTTTTGTAGATTTCATCGATTTTATGCGTCAGTCTGTTGTCCGGAAACAAGCGGAGAAAAGTTTCAAGAGCCGAAAAAAAACTCTTCTTATTAAATTCCGAGTTAAAAAGCACGAGGTCGGAGGCAAGCGCCGAAGTAAAATTGATGAAAGCATAGTGCATGTCGGTCCTGCACGGCTCTTTGTCGTTTTCCGACCACGGATATGCAAGCTGGTTCTCGTGAAAGTATGTGACAAAACGCGTTTTCGGCATTTCGGGAAGGATAAGCGACTTCAGAAGCGCGGTGTCGGCAAGAGAGGCTGTTAAAACCGTGTCGAATTTCCCGCCGCTTTTTTCGATCATGCCGGCAAAAGTGACGGCAGAACCGTGCATACGCCATTTCCAATGCCTGCCTTCAAGAGTAAACAGCTGAATTTGTTCACCAAAACACTTTTTAAAACCGTCAGCGAAATATTTGTGGCTGCCTGCGTAGTAAGGCTCTAAAAAAGCGAGCATCACTCTTTTTCCATCGGTTCGTGAGATCCGAGTTCAATGGTTTCAACCGATTTTTCATTGTAAAAATCGGATGCCTTGTAGCGCTTGATCACTTCGTCGGCGACGACTTTCATCATGGCGAAAAGCGGAACAGCGGTGAGAACACCGAGAAATCCGCCGATTTCAGCTCCGGCAAAAAGTGCGATTATGACAAAAACAGGATTGACGTTCACTTTTTTGCCTACAATGTTCGGAGTTATAAAAATAGTGTCACAGATCTGAATGATCACGAAAATCACAAGAACTTTCAACATTCCGGCAACTCCTCCGCTTATAGAGGCGAGAACAAGCGAAATGAAAATTCCGGTGAAAAGTCCGACATACGGCACAAAACAGAGCGCTCCGATCATTATACCCAGATTACCGCCGCCTTTGATCCCGGCAAGCGTGAAAAGAACGGCGTAAAGCGCCCCCAGAACGATGCAGACGGTGAGCTGACCGCGGATGAATCCCGAAAAAATCCGGTCGAATTTCAAAATCCATTCCTTTGCTGAAGGCTGGATGTGCGGCGGTACAAGCGAGAAAATCGCCTCATTGATTTTGTTGAAGCGCGAACTCGCGAAAAAAGTGATCACAACAAAAATCAGGGCGTCAAGCATTATAGAAACGATTGACGAAGTCTGCGACCAGACGACAGAAACTGTTTTTGAAAGAATGCTCGAAAGCGATGCCGCATGAGTTCCGATAACCGAAACGAACTCTTCCTGATTGACCAGTTCTTTCAAGTTCACACCGAGCCTTTCCGCCTGTGAATTCGCCGTTTCCCAAAGCGAATCCAGCATCGGTTTTATGTTCACGCTGCCGAGCTGGATCACGATTTCCGGCAGGATCGCAAGCAGAAGAACCGCAACTACAAGACAGATCAGGACTATTGAAAGAATCGTCGTTAAAGTGCGCGGAATCTTTAATTTTTTAGAGAAAAAATCGACTATCGGCTCTATTGCGTCTGCTGCAACAAACGAAGCAATCAGAATCGAAACCATTCGCGGCGCAAAAATAAAAGCCAGAACTACCAGAAAAACAAAAAACAGAGGGATCCATCCTTTTTTGTCGAACAGGAAACGGTTTATTTTTTCTTTAGTGACCATGCGAACTCCCTAAAAAAACCGGAAAATCTTAAACAAAAAAAAATATAAATCCACATTTTGCGGCTCTTCATGACAGCTTTTTGCCGGCATAAACAAACAAATTATGACAATTTTTGACATAAATAATGTATCGTGCTAAAAATATTGGTTTTGGGAGGAGTTGTTTATGAAATTGCTCGTCATTTCCGACACGCACGGCGAGATGCCGATAGACATGAAACAGATAGAGTTTGATGTGCTTGTACATGCCGGTGACATAGGAAATGCCGCGTTTTTCGGCGCTATTGAAGCTGCAGCCGGCACAAAAAACATCTATGCGGTCTATGGAAACACCGATTTAATGATGAGCGGATGGCTTCCTGAAACTGTCTCGGCAGAAGTCGGCGGCACGAGACTTTTTGTCGTCCATAATCTTACTGCACCTCACAGAATACTGCCTGCAAATGCAGGTGCGATGAAGGATAACCGCTCGGAAATCGTCGTTTTCGGTCACACGCACATTCCCGATATCGAGGAGCGCGGAGGAACACTTTTCATCAATCCAGGTTCGCTCGGAAAATCCGGTCTGACAGGACACCGTTCTTTCGCTGTTGCGGAAATCGATGATGCAGGAAATGTTTCGGCAAAAATTTTCGATGCCGATTCAAAAGAAGTTCTTGTTGCTAAAAATTACAATAAAATCAACGGTTTGTTTAAGGAGATCTAAAAAATGAAAAAACTGTTTCTCTTGGTTTTGCTGATTTTCTCGCTTTTCGCAGTCTCATGCGGCGGCGAAGAGGACGCGGAAGAAAACTTTCAGGAAAACGATGAAGCTGTCGCCGTTTCAATAAGAACCGTCAGGGACGGAAGCGGAACGACCGCAGGATGCATGGGGTTCATTGAGTGCATATACCCTGAACTGTCGGCCATCAGATTCGAAATAACGAACGACAAAGGGCTTCAGGTTTTCCAGCAGTCGAATGAAAGAGAAGAAATCAACTTCAAGGATCTGAAACTTGACGGGATACCGGATGTTGAACACGCTACGCTTAAAATCATGATTTACGGCGAAAACAGAGATCATGCGACATGGATCGGCAAAGCGAGCGGACTGAAATTCACAAAAGGAAAAACCACGACAGTCGATATCGTTCTTTACCCGACATCGGCAGCCCAAAAATCGGAAGTTTCCATGCCTACGGACCTTAATGTTCCGAGATTCGGCCATTCGGCAACGCTTCTCAACGACAACAGGATCCTTGTCGCCGGTGGTTTTTCGGCATGTTTCACCAATGTCTGCAAGGCGGACAAATCGGTAGAGATCATAGACCTGGAATCAGGCGAAGTAACACGGCTCAAGGATATGAACGAGGAACGCGCCCTTCACACTGTCATTCCGCTGAGCGACGGCAGCGTACTCTTTCTTGGCGGAGTCAAGACTTTCGTAACAAGCGGCCAGGAAGAGGCTTTTGAAAATTATCCTCTGCTGCCTTATGTCATGGAAGACGCGGTTATGACAATAGAAAGGTACATGCCTCCTTATCCGAAACACAACCAGTCACTTAACGGTTTCATAGAAGACACTATGAACTCGAACGGCGAAGTCGAAACAGAAGCCGAAATTCCGTTCAAGCCGTTCCAGAGCATAATTACAAAAAAAATAAATGTTTCCGAATCAGATACGGAAACCGCTTCGAAAACTCTTGTCATTCTTGCCGGCGGTGTCAGCAGCAAAGGCAACCCTTCGAAAAAGTCATACAAATTCACGATTACGGAAAAGAACGACAAAACCGTTTCGATCGGCACTGTTAAAGAGCTTGCAGAAAGCGAAGAACCGATGCTTCTTCCTGTACTCGAATATCAGAACAGTACGCTTTTTGCAGCAGGCGGAAGACCGTTGAATACAGAAGCGGCGGCATCGATCATAACAGAAAACGGAAGTCAGAACGCAGGTAAACCGGAACACAACATTTTCTTTGCCCAGGGCGTCCTTGCGGATGACAAACTTTACACTTTCGGCGGCCACGAGATCGACTCTAAAACCGGAACATTTATTACTTCGGCAAAAAAGACGACCGAAACAGGCGAAGAAGTCAACGAGACGCGCCTCAATGCCATCAGGCTCTGGACTCTTTCAGACGGAACTGCAAGAACCGTCAAAGAGCGTATCGTCTCATACGGCAAGAATGTCGCTTTCCCTGCAGTCGTCAAAGACTCGAAAAACTTCATTATTGTCGGCGGAACAAGCGCGGCGAACTATTTCCAGCGTTTCAACATCAAAAGTCCGAAACTTATCGACAATCCGCCTCAGAAAATGGGTGACAAAAGAATAATGCCGGGTGCTGTCGTCGTTCCCGCAGGAGTAATCAGCGAAGACGACAAACAAATGATCGTCATCACCGGCGGAATTTCCTCGCTTGACGGCAACGGCACTGCTGTAAGCTCGATAAAAATCAAAAATCTCTAAAAAATCACACCAGATCAGGCATGAGAAATCTTATTCCGGATCTGAACCAGCTGGGATATTTCGGTATTGATTCTGACAAGGAATCCGCTTCTGTAGCGGCTTCGGTCATGTTTGTCGACATTTCCGGCTTTACGAACATGGCAAAACAGCTCATGTCGCGAGGCGGAGACGGAGCTGAAACGCTTTCGCTATTCATGAATACGATTTTCAGCCCGCTGATCGAAGCTGTCTATAATCACAACGGATTCATTCTCAATTTCGCCGGCGACTCTTTCACGGCAGCCTTCAAAGGCGACAACGGAAAACGCGCCGTAACGGCAGCGCTCGAAATACGCCGCTTTTTTACCGGGCATCCGTCGCTAAGCCGCAATGGGAAGACTTTCAAAATTTCAGCCAAGACAGGAATTTCATTGGGAAATTTCAACTGGATAGCTGCAAAGGGCGAAGAAAATCTCCGTCATTTTCTCTTTTTCGGCGAAACACTCGGCGAAGCTGCTGAAGCAGAACACCACTGCCATGCGAATGACATCTGCATCAGTGAAAAAGTCGCATCGCTGCTGAAGGAAGAGTGCCTCACCCACATCAAAAACGGTGCGCGCTTCGTCGACACTCTGCTTACGCCAGACGAAAAAAGTACCACGGCCGAAACCGAACCGACAGCGGAAGAGCTTGGAATTTTTATTCCGCAGACAGTGATGAGACAGGAAACACCGGGTGAATTCCGCGAGGTGGCATCACTTTTCATTTCCTATAAAATGTCTAAAAACATCAATGAAATCAGGCACATGCTTGAATATCTCGCCGCTCATGTCGAAAAGTTCGGCGGCTATGTCAGCGGATTTGACTTCGGCGACAAAGGTGCCACGCTGCTCGCCATTTTCGGAGCGCCGGTAAGCTATGAAAACAATCTGGAGCGGGCAATAAACTGCGTTGCGGAAATACGGAGAAACAGTCCGGCAGAAATCCGCTCCGGCATCACACAGGACATCGTTTACGCCGGTTTTGTAGGCAGCCTGAAACGCTCGGCTTACACCGCTCTGGGCGACAATGTGAACCTTTCAGCCAGGCTTATGACTAAAACTCCTTACGGTGAGGACTGGATCGCCGGAAAAGCAGCCGAAAAAGCGAAAAAAGCTTTTCTGCTCGAAAGCAGAGGAGCCCATAAATTCAAGGGGATCAATGTTCCGATCGAGGTTTTCGGAATAAAAGGCCACATCGAAACCGACGAACACGATTCCTTCTCGACAAAACTCGCAGGCAGGAAAAAAGAAATCGCAGAACTTATGGAAACGCGCCGCAACGCACTTTCAAGCGGGAAACTCCACTGCCGCGCAATCTACGGCGAACCTGGAATCGGAAAATCGCGTCTGATCTACGAAGTGAGAAAAATTTCTGAAAATTTCAGGATTTTTGTCCTCAAGGCAGACACTATCCTCCGACAGCCGCTGAACATGTTCACAGGGCTTTTCCGAAAACTTTTCGACCGTAACGAAAACGCTTCCGCCGAAGAAAACCGGGATACATTCGAAAAGATCTGGCACTCATTCTCTTCAGAAACGATCGTTAAAAAAGAGGTCTTGCAGGCTGTAAAACCATACATTGCAGCTCTTGCCGGGCTAGACGGCGACCTGAATGAACCTGGCAGCGACTCTGAAAGAGGATACGGAAACACGATAAGCGCTATCTGCGACTTTTTTGCCGCGCTGGCTGAAACCGAACCGCTGATGATCGTTCTTGACGACATGCAGGCTGCAGATGCCGATTCTCTTGCGGTCGTCCGTGCTCTGACAAAGCGTCTAGACAGCTATCCGGTCGCGCTTTATATAATATCACGGCTCAACGATGACGGAACCAAGCCACCGTTTATCTCAACACTCTGCACCAGGTTCAGCGAAACTCTTCTCGAAAGAATGGACCGCAACAGCGTTTCGGAACTTGTCGGAAACATTCTCGGCAAAAAGGGAAACGACAGGCTGAACGACTTCATTTTCGCAAGAACTGAAGGGAATCCTTTCTTCACCGAGCAGCTCGCGCTCTTTATGAAAGAAAAGAAATACATTCGGAATGTCGGCGGACACTGCGAGTTGTCAGGCGGCGGGACCGAAATCCCAAGCAGCGTTAACTCTGTTCTGGTAAGCCGTCTCGACAGGCTCAGAAAAGCTCTGAAGGATCTTGTTTTCAAGGCATCGGTCCTCGGCAACACTATAGATCTCACCGTTCTGGAGGAAATCGCCGACGAGGATGAACGGAAAAATTTCACTGTTCTTCTCAAGGAAGGGATCGATGAACTTATCTGGAGCGAATCAGCCCCGGCGATCTATTCATTCAGACACACACTGCTGCGGGATGCGGCATATTCGATGCAGCTCAAAACCCGCCTGAAAGAAATTCACGGAAAAGTCGCCGAAGCCATAGAAAAACATTATGAAAACGAAGAAAAATTTTACCCGCTTCTCGCATTCCATTACGGCAAAGCAGAAAACACTGAGAAAGAAGCACTCTATCTTAAAAAATCTGAAGCGTAACATACTGATCTAATTAAAATTTATTCACGGCAAAGGCGTACGGATCTACACAGCCGCACCTTTTTTCAGATATTTTTTACAAAGAATTCCTTTATTTTTCCGGCAACAAAAGCGACTTCTTCAGCACTTAAATGTTCGCCTATCGGAAGTGAAAGAAGAGTATGCGACTCTTTGACTGCGCGGTAAGTGCGGCAATAGTCCATGTGACTTGCAAACGCGGGCTGTTCCGGCAGAGAATGCGGATAGTGAATCCCGGTTTCAATGCCGCAATTTTTCAAATATTCCCGCAGGTCATCCCGTTTTTCAGTTTTAATTACAAAAAGGTGCCACGCATCAAGGGTTTCAGGATAAAATTTCGGAAGAACGATTTCTGAAACACCGGAAAGCTGCTCGATATAACTTTCTGCGACCGCGTTTCTTGCTTCGACCCACTCGTCAAGATGTTTCAGTTTGACATTCAGAACCGCAGCCTGAATGGTATCCATTCTTGAATTTATTCCGGCAAACTCATGGAAATACTTCAATGATCTTCCGTGGTTGCAAAACATTTTCGCTTTTTTGGCAATACCTTCATCATTTAAAAGAACCGCTCCGGCGTCTCCTGCCGCGCCGAGAACTTTTCCGGGATAAAAACTGAAACCCGCTCCGTCGGCGAGACTTCCGGCCTTTTTTCCGCGATAAACCGCGCCGTGTGCCTGAGCCGCATCCTCGAAAAGCTTCAAACTATGCTTTTCTGCGATTTTTTTAAGCGGTTCCATGTCTGCCGGATGACCGTAAAGATGGACTGCAATAATTGCGGAAGTATTCGGATTTATTAAAGACTCTACACTTTCAGGAGAAATTGTGAAATCTTCTTTTATATCTGCAAAAACCGGTTTCAGGCCGTTGGAAACAACCGCTTCGGCAGTCGCGATGAAAGTGTTTGACGGAAGGATCACTTCGCTTCCTTTCGGCAAATCATAAACTTTCAAAAGAGCCGTCAGCGCATCGGTTCCGTTTCCGCATGAAATACAATGGTTTACGCCGCAATAACATGCGAAATTTTCTTCAAATTTCTCGACTTCCGCACCCTTAATGAAAGTAGCCTCGGCAAAAACTGCCTGAACTGCACTGTCGATTTCGTTTTTAAGCAGAGAATACTGCTTTTTGAGGTCTAAAAATTTAACTTCCATAGTTTTCTCACGCGTTTACAAGGTGGGTCGTCGCAAATTCCGGCTCGCTCGTGACATTGAGTCCCAGCTTTCTGAGCCCCATTTCGTCGCCCGGAGTCGGAATGTGGGTGAGATGGACTTCGCAGCCGCGCAGGTCTTTCAGTTTTTCCATTGCGAATGCCGCAGAGGGATTGTAAGCCGCGCTTATTGCAAGAGCGATCAACGTTTCCTCGACATCGAGACTGACATTTCCGCGCATAAAAATATTCTGTTTGAGGTGAGCGACCATTTCTGTGATGTGATTCGGAATAAGCGGAATTTCCTTGGGAATTCCCGCAAGTTTTTTAACCGCGTTTATAACCATTGCCGAAGCCGCGTGCATGAAAGGAGAGTTGCTTCCCGTCACAAATTCGCCGTTTTTAAGCTCGATCGCCGCGCCGGAATAGGTGCCGTCACTCCCTTTCCCTTTGACTTTCGCATCGAAAGCCGCCTTTTTGGCATACTCGGACACCTCTCTGTCAGACGGCTTTGCACCGATATTTTTCATAATCATTTCAGCACGCTGCGCTGTTTCCTCACTGGCGATGCCCATTGCATATTCGCAGGCATAGCGGTAATATCTGCGTATGATCTCCTGCTTTGAAGCCTCCTGAACGGCATCGTCGTCGATGATTCCGAATCCGGCGCGGTTGACACCCATGTCGGTCGGAGATTTATAGACCGAAGGCTGACCGGTGATCTTTTCGATTATCCTCTTTACAAGCGGGAACGCCTCGAGATCGCGGTTATAGTTGACGGCAACTTCGCCGTAAGCCTCGAAATGGAAGTTGTCCATCATATTGACGTCCTTGAGGTCGCATGTAGCCGATTCGTATGCAACGTTGACGAGGTGCTTGAGCGGCAGATTCCAGATGGGGAAAGTCTCGAATTTCGCATAACCCGCGTTCACGCCGCGCTGGTTTTCGTGGTAAAGCTGGCTCAAGCATGTCGCGAATTTGCCGCTGCCCGGGCCGGGGCCTGTGACGACGACTATCGGTTTTTCGGTTTCGATGAAAGCGTTTTTGCCGTAACCTTCAGGACTTACGATCGTATCGACATCGGTCGGATAACCTTTAGTAAAGCTGTGGGTATAGACTTTTACGCCGCGCCTTTCGAGCTTGTTTTTGAAGGCTTCCGCAGCCGGCTGGCCGTTGAAACGGGTAATCACAACAGCTCTCACCGTAACGCCGCGGTCGGTGAAATCGTCGATCGTCCGCATCGTGTCGGCATCGTAGGAAACACCGAAATCTGCGCGGATCTTTCTTTTCTCGATATCGCCCGCGTAAATGCACATGATGACCTCGGCATTGTCCTTGATCATCTGCAGAAGACGCATTTTTACATTCGGGTCAAAGCCCGGCAGAACACGCGCCGCGTGGTAATCGTACATAATTTTGCCGCCGAACTCGAGATAGAGCTTGTTGTTGAACATTTTTACACGTTCAAGGATCGCTTTGGATTGTTCTTCCAAATACTTTTCGTTGTCGAAACCGATTTTAAAGACCATTTTTCCCCCATTTTTGACCGAAACGTTGCAACTCAAAAAACACTCAAAAACGGGATTTAGTATATAGAAAAAAATTTTTTCAAGGCAAGGAAAAAATCACTTTTCGGAAGGATTTTTCAGTTCAGATCTCTGACCAGATTTTTGATCCATTTTTTCGAGATGTAGCGTTTGAAGCCCCAGCCGAATTTTATGGCTTCCTCGATTTTTCCGAGGAGGAGGACCCAGTAAAGCGGAAGACCGAATGCCACAGCTCCGGCAAAAGAAACGGGGACTGAGACGAGCCAGAGCGCGCCGACATCGATGAGAAACGCAGCCTTCGTGTCGCCGCCGCTGCGTAAGATGCCGACGATATTGAGGTTATTGAACGCGACTACCGGCAGGAAAATTATCCAGACGAGTGTGCTTTTGTAAGCCAGATCGCGGACGCTTTCCGAAATATTGTAGACTGAAAGTATCGGGTCGGT